>Ga0114997_10001164_pt1 | contig 22022 bp, 23 predicted proteins | sample ArcticOcean_MG_C_2_FD_87045 | JGI IMG/M metagenome (GOLD analysis project Ga0114997, IMG submission 87045) | Marine microbial communities from western Arctic Ocean - ArcticOcean_MG_CB4_136 | ecosystem: Environmental > Aquatic > Marine > Oceanic | place: Arctic Ocean: Canada Basin | collected...
ACACTTATAAAAGCAATCAATCTTGTTAACAAAAAATTAGATGTTAATTTAATTATTATAGGTAATGGATCTCAGTATCAAAAATTAAATCAACTAATTCGTCATTTACATCTAGAAAAAAAGGTTAAAATTATTACAAATATTACTGAACCAGCAACATTTTATAAAAAAAGTGATCTATTTGTTTTAACTTCTCTTTATGAGGGTTTCCCAAATGTTATTGCAGAAAGTATTTGTATGAATTTGCCAGTCATATCTTCAAATTGCAAGTCAGGTCCTAAAGAAATACTTATGAACTTTCGAGGCCCTGATATTTTTACAAAAGGTGACCACAAAAACCTTTCAAAAAAAATTTTAGATCATTATAAAAATCCCTCAATATTAAATAAAAAATGTGCTAAAATTAGAAAAACCTTTTATAGATTTGAGTTAAAAAATTTAGTAAATAAATATGATAGTCTATTTTCAAATTTGTAATATATTATTCATAAATAAGTTCATCTTTAAAATTAAAATATTTAACAACTACTTCAAGAAAATCTTAAGAATTATTTTTGCTAATTTTTTTAATAAAATTAATTAAGTTTTTAGATGTAAGGCCAATTTTTTTATCATGTTGAAATTTACTTCCATAATTTGATAAAAATTTAAACGGGACAGAAAAAACTTTAACTCTTAAATTTTCTAAGTTATGCTTTGATACTATTTCACTCAATATTGCACCGCTATAAAATGGTTCAACTATTATTAAATTTTTTATTTTTCTACTTTTTAAGTTTTGAATTATATTTTTATCAAAAGGTCTAATGGTTGTTAAATAGATTAAGTTAATATTCATCATTTCTATTATTGGATAAATAAAATTTAGAACAGGGCCAACAGCTAAAATAGTAGTTCTAGATTTTTTATTTACAAAATTAGCTTTTCCAAATTTTACTTTAAAACTGTCTTTATTTTCATAATCAGACAACCTACAATAGGAGGGTTTGTTATTTTGATATGTTTGTTTAAATAAAAGATCAAATTCATAGCTATTGCCAGGCACAACTATTTGCATATTTGGAATATTATACATTAAATTAATATCTTCCGGACAATGATGCGTACATCCAAGAGCAGCATAGTCATAAGAAGACCCAATACTTACAAATTTGGCACCAAGTTTATTGTAACCTATATCAATCTTCAATTGCTCAAACGCTCTACTCACAATAAATGGCGCTATAGTATGCACTATTGGTTTTAACCCAGCTTTTGCGAGGCCAGCAGACAAGCTAATCATTGATTGTTCAAGAATACCGATGTTATAAATTCGTTTTTTGTCAGTTTTAAAAAGATTCTTAAACCCATATACACCTATGTCACCCAACAAAATTACACATTTTTTATCTTTCAAAAAAATATTACTTACTGTCTTTACAAATTGTTTTCTCATTTAATTGTTTCTAAAATATACTTTTCTATAGTTTTCTTATCTATTTTTTTATGATGCCATTCAGGATTGTTTTCCATGAATTTAATACCTTTGCCTTTAATTGTGTTAGCAATTATTGCAAAAGGTTTTTTTTGTTGTTTTTTTAATGCTTTAAAAATTTGATTTTTATTGTGACCATCAATTGATAGAGTCTGCCAACCAAAAGATGAAAATTTTTTATTTAAATCATCTACTTTTAAGGCTCTATTTGTGGACTTATTGTGATCAACAATGCAAATTAAATTATTTAGACTATGGTGAGATGCCAACAAACAGCTTTCCCAAATAGTTCCTTCATTACACTCACCATCACCTATTAAAGTGATAATCTTTCCTCGTTCATTTTTAATTTTCTTTGCCATTGCCAAACCTATACCAAATGGAAAGCCATGGCCAAGGGATCCAGTCGATGTTTCAATACCATTGATTTTATTGCTATCTGGATGGCCTCCAAAATTACTATTAAATTTACAAAATGTATTTATGTTTTTAATAAATTTATATTTTTCTAAAATTGCATATAAGGAAATACATCCGTGTCCCTTACTTAGTATAAATTTATTATCACCATTTTTTTTTATGTAATAAGCATACAAAACTTCTAGAATATTTAAAATTGATAAAGAGCTAGGCACATGGCCTTCACCACCATTTTTTGCAGTTTGTAAAATTCTTAATATAATATCTTGGGTTATTTTTTTTGTTCTAGGCAAAATTTATTCCATTTAATTAATCTATCTAAACCGTTTGAAAATTTTAAAAAATTAATTTTTTTAAATTCTTTAAAATATTTTTTTGAAGAAATTTTAAGTACAGATGATTTTCTATTTGTATAGCTAAGATTCTTATCCCTAAATTCAAGAGGAATTTTATTGAAATTTTTTGATACAAGTTTCGCTATACTTAGGATAGATTGACTTTCTTTACCACAAACATTGTAAATATCTGATTTACCATACTGTATAATATTCAACAGCATAATTACTGCGTCAGCAATATACGTCCATGTTCTAATTGTGCTTCCTCTGTCAAACAGATAAACTTTTTTTTCAAATATGGCCCTCTTTATTAACTGTGGCAGAACTCTAGGATCATCAATATTTTGCCCAGGGCCATATGTGTGACCAAGTCTGGCTATAAATACAGGTAAATTGTATCTTTCTTTATACATTTTACAAAGTTTCTCAGCTATAATTTTAGAGTTTATATAAAAACTTTCTTGTAAAAAATTACCTTCTCCCAGTTTACTATTTTCATCTAAATATTTTTTATTGGTTGACGCATCATAAAGCGAAGAGGAACTTAAGAATAATATTTTAGATTTAAATTTTTTAGAGTGGTCTAATATTAATTTCACCACATTTGTATTGAGATTTATAGTATTAAATTCATTTCCAGCCCATTTTTGTGGTTGGCCATATGTTGCGCAATGAAAAATATAATCAAATTTTTTAATCAAGATATTTTTAAGTCTATTTGAGTTGCTTAAATTAAGCTGAATATATTTTACATTTTTATTTTTTTTTAATATTTTGAAAATTCCCTTTGGTTTATTCAGTGAAATTGATGTCAATTTACAATTTTTTATTAACAAAACTGATTGAATATATGCAGCGAAAAAACTATTAGCCCCAAGTATTAGAACTCTAGAGTTTTCAATTTTATTAAGATTAACCTTTTTAATAATATACTTGCAGTCCTGAGAAAAAATTTGATCTAACATATATAATATGATTTATACTTTAATCTATAGATAAATATATGTTTTTTGTCAAAATTTTAGATTTTATATTTGCACGAATTTTTTTTTATAAACTAAATATTTTATTATTAAAGTTAATTCTAAGATTCTTAGGATTTAATCATCATGGAAATTTAAAGGAAAGTGGAGAAATTTTCTTCTTAGATAAAGTATGCAAAGAAAACCCAGCTATTTGCATTGATGTAGGAGCGTACATAGGTGACTATTCAAAGTATATTTTGGAACATTCAAACTCTAAGGTGTATGCATTTGAACCAATTATAAAGTCGTTTAAAAAACTAAAAAAAAATGAAAAAAACTATCCAAATAATTTTTTTGTATTTAATATGGCAATTAGTAACAAAATTGGAATAAGAAAAATTTACCTAGATAAAAAAAATTTACATTGGTCTAGTTTAGATAAAGAGGTCAAGCCTATAAAATATTTAAAAGGAGTAAAAAACTTTCAACTATGTAAAGTAAATACTTTAGATAATTTTTTTAAACAAAAAAAAAACTTTTTTAAAAAAAAAATAACTCTTATTAAAATTGATACTGAAGGCCATGAAGAAGAGGTTCTTTTAGGTGCAAAAAATTTGATTAAAAATTTACAACCCAAATATATTCAGATTGAATACAATTGGCATCACTTGTTTAAGAATACAAATCTGTATACTTTTTCAACAATTTTAAAAGATTATGAAGTTTTTAAAATTTTACCGTATAATAAAAAATTGTTAAAAATAGATCCAAAAAGACCAGAAAATAATTATTTTAACTATAGTAATATTGTTTTTAAAAAAAAATAAGCCATGAACACAAAAAGAATAATTATTTTTTATCCTACTTTTGCTGGTGGAGGAATAACAAGGAATCTAGAAAATATATTAAATTTTTTTGAAAGAAAAAATATTTTTACTTTCCTTTTTTCCCATAATACTAAAAATTTAAGTGCTAATAAGAATTTAAATATTATTGCAAATAATTACAAATTATTTAAAAAAGGCAATTCATTAATTAATATTTTTTCATCTACAATTGATTTAATAAGATTTCTTATAAAAAATAAAAAAATTAACCTTATTTTATCCATGCAAAATCATTTGCCAGCGATAATAGTTGCAAAAATTTTTAAAAAAAAAATAATTATTAGAAATTCTGAGGAAATTTTTTCAGCAACTAAACATGCTGATAATAAAGTAACAGCATATCTCGTATTATTCCTGAAATTTTTATTTTATAGATTGAGCGATTCGATTATTGCTATTTCTATTAAATCAAAATCATCTCTAAAAAAATTAGGAATAAAAGAAAATAAAATTAGGCTAATTTATAATCCATTTATTAAAAAAATCTTAAAAAAAAAGAACAAAACCTACCGTTATGGTAATGAATTTAATATTATTTCCATTGGACGACTTACAAAACAAAAAAATTTTATAAATTTAATTAACGTTATTTCTGATTTACAAAAAGAATACCCATTTATAAACCTTATCATAATTGGAAATGGGCCAGATTTTAAAATATTAAAGGCATTAACAAAAATTAATAGTAAAATATCTATATTTAATTGGACAAAAAATATTGATAAATATTACAATAAATCACATTTATTTGTTTTGAATTCATTGTATGAAGGGTTGCCCAACATACTGATTGAGGCTGTTAATAAATCAATACCATGTCTATCAACAGATTGTAGTGGGGCAGAGGATATTCTTTTAAAAAGTAAAGGAGGGTTTATTGTACCAATTGATGATAAGTTTTTTTTAAAAAAAAAAATTGAATTTATTTTAAAAAATTACAAAACTGCATTAAAAAAAAGTGAAATTGCAAAAAAAAAATTAAATAGGTTTACACAAAAAAATTGTGAAAGTTATTATTCAATTATTTTAGATAATTCATAATTATGAAAGTTTTTTATTGGTCACCATTTATTTCTGAAGTCGCAACAACTTTTGCTGTAATCAATTCAATTAAGGCAATTAAAAAATTCTCAAAAAATAAAAAAATTAACTGTAAAGTTATAGATGTTTTTAAAGAGTGGTCTTCTTATCAAGAAATTTTAGATCATAATAATATTGAAACTATAAAATTAAAAACATCATTAAATATAAAAAGATTGCCAGTTAAGGGTTTTTTAAAAAGCAGATTCACATATATATTAGTTTTTTTTTTTTCAATTATTAAGTTACATAAAATAATAAAAAAAGAAAAACCAGATTATCTAATTATACATTTAATATCGTATATACCACTGATACTGTTAAATTTATTTAACTATCAAACAAAATTTATATTGAGAATTTCAGGCTTTCCAAAAACCAACCTTATAAGAAAATTTTTTTGGAAAATTTCAAATAAAAAACTAGATAAAATTTTTTGTCCAACACTTAATACTAGAGAAATATTAATTAATGAAAATATATTTTCTAAAAATAAATTATTTATAGTAAACGACCCTGTAATTGATGTTAATAAAGTTTTAAACAAAAGAAATAAAAATTTAGAATCAAATTATAACTGGTTAAAAAATAAAAAATTTATTATTTCTGTGGGAAGATTAAGTAAGCAAAAAAATTTTTTATTTTTGATTAATAATTTTAAAAAAATATTAGATAGAAATCCTGATTTATATTTGATAATTTTAGGCGAAGGTGAAGATAGGCATATTTTAGAAAAAGAAATTTTAAAAAAAAATATGGAGAATAATATTTTTTTATTGGGTTATCAGAATAATATTTACCCATTTATTAAAAATTCACTTTTTTTTGTTTTAACTTCAGACTGGGAGGACCCAGGCTTTGTAATATTAGAATCTATGTTTTCAAGAAAGGTAGTTTTGTCAAGTAATTGCATTAGTGGTCCAAAAGAAATTATTAAAGATGGTATTAATGGATTTTTATATAAAAAAAACGACAAAGATGATTTTTGTAAAAAATTTTTTTTAATCTTGGATTTGATTAATAATAAAAATGTCTTAAAAAAAATTACTTTACAGGGAATTATTAAATCAAAAGATTATTCTAAATTTAATCATTTCAAACAGATTAAAAATCTTTTGAATTAGTATTATTTAAAATATCTCACTTTAATCAGCTATACACCAATTAAAATTTTTTTATTAACTTCTGTCCCAAGTTCAACAAGCAATTTAAATTCACTTGGGGTTGCTGAAAGTGCATGATCTCTTATTGTATTATCAGATTTATCTAGGGTAAAATGTTTTTCAACAACTTCTGCACCTCTAGAAATAGCTATTAAACAAGCATCAATTCCTATTGCATGATCACTATATCCAAAATAATTCTTTATACTGAATTTTTTTGGAAGTTTTTTTAAGTCCTCACTAAATGTAGGATATTTTGAGCAACACCAAAGATATTTAATATTTTTACCTTTAAAGGGTAGTTTTTTTTTATTCCACATTCCTAATGATATAATAAATTCTTTTTTTTTATTTTCTTTGATCATTTTTTTAACTAAATTAAAATCATATTTTAGAGATCTTGAAGCAATTTTAATTTTTTTAATTTTGATTTTTTTAATTATTTTATATGCATTGTCACTGATTATAGAAAACATAGGTTCAATTTTAAATTCATCGCACCATTTGATTAATTGTAAAACTTTTTTATGATCAAGTTGATTAATTTCTCCTGGTTTATCTCTCCATCCTAATTGAAATTTAGCAATATCAGCTCCTGAGTATTTGGCCTGTTTTATTAATTCATAAGCTAAACTAAAATTTCCATTATAATTCATTCCTATTTCAGCTATAAATTTCATTATTTATCCTTAAGCATTTTATCAAACTTTTTTAAAACTTTCTTTTTATTAGTTCTATTCTCTAAATGTGACCTATATTTATACAAAGGTATATTCAACCTAGCAATTTTGAATTTTTTTTCAAATCTTTTTCTTAAATCATGACCTTCACGCATTTTAAATTTTTTATCATACAAACCTATATCTATCAGACATTCTTTTCTAAACAAGATTCCACATGCAATTTGATTTTTATAACAGTCTAACTTTTCCAAGATTTGTTCTTTGTCATTTACTTTAAAATAATCGACAGCCACCGCTTGATATTCTCTATTTAGGTCTAAAAATAATTTAATGATATATAGAAAATCTCTAGATACATAATCATCTGAGTCAACCCTAACAATGTATCTACCTTGAGCTTTTTTAATTCCTTTATTGATTGAGAGAGGCAATCCAATGTTTTTTTTATTTTTTGATGAGATAAAATTATCAAAATTAAATTTTTTTATTATTTTATATGATTTATCGGCAGAGTTATCATCGATTATAATTACTTCGTATTCATTATCTTTAATATTTTTTTGATGTAATATACTTCTCAAACATCTTTCAATCCATTTTTCATGATTATAGCAACAAATTATTATAGAAATTTCTGGAATTGTCTTTTTCATACTATTCTTCTAAAAAATTTTATATTTTATATTTTATATTTTATATTTTATTATTTTTCTATTATCTAAACAAAATTTATTTACTCTATCATCAAATAAATCAATGTATTTGCTTAATTTAAGTATTGATTTTTTATAACCTGGCCCAGTAATTGAACTTAAAATTGGGAACAAATCATCAAAAATTTTAGATAATTTTCTTTCGTTCATTTGAGTCATAATGATAGTTTTTTTGATGAAAATCAATATCTTGAGTTAAATATTTAAACTGGATATAAGCATGTTAAAATATTTCGTAGCGCACATACAGTTTAAAGTTAAGTAAGACAATATAAAGATTAATAAAGGATTGATTATGAAAACAGCTCTTATTTTTGGATGTACAGGCCAAGATGGCTCATATATGGTTGAGCATCTATTAAAAAAAAATTATAAAGTATACGGATTGATAAGAAAATCTGCTACCGGTAATACAAAAAATATAGATCATCTTTTAGTGAATAAAAAGATTTATGAAAAAAAATTTTTCTTGGTAAGGGGAGATTTAAATGATCATTTATCAATTCAAAAAATAATAAATAATTTAAAACCAGATGAAATTTATAATTTTGCAGATCAAGATCATGTGGGCTGGAGTTTTGATATTCCCAATTATTCATTTATTACAACTGCACATTCAATCATTAATATACTAGAAACTATAAAGGATCTTGAAAAAAAAATAAAATATTTTCATCCCCTATCTTCTAATATGTTTGGAAAAACTGATGAAAAAAAACAAAATGAAAAAACAAAATTTAATCCTCAGAGTATTTACGCAATATCAAAAGTTAGTTGTTATTATTTATGTAATTTCTATAGAGAAACATTTAATGTAAAAATTTATAATTCAATTTTTTATAACCATGAGTCACCCAGAAGATCTAAAGAATATGTTACCAAAAAAATTGTTGATCATGTTTGTGAAATTTATAAGGGTAAAAGAAAATTTTTAGAGTTAGGAGATATAACTGCAAAGATAGACTGGGGGTATGCCAAAGAATATATGGAGATTGCTCATAAAATAATGCAAACAAATAAACCTGATATATATGTCGTTGCAACAAGCAAAACAAATTCTGTTAAGGAGTTCGCAAAAAAATGTTTTGATTACGTGGGTTTAAATTATAAAAAGTATTTAAAGACAAACAAAAAATTTATAAGGCCCACAAAGACAAGCATTTTAACTGGTGATACATCAAAACTGAGAAGGGTGATTAATCATAAAATTAAATATGATATTGACGATTTAGTTAAAATAATGATGAGCGATGCTCTTAAAAAAGATTGATGAAAAAAAAAATTCTAGGTTTAATACCGACACGGTTATCATCCAAGAGATTACATCAAAAACCACTTTTGAAAATTAATGGTATTCCAATATTTATTCATACTTATTTAAGAGCCAAGGAGTCGAAAATATTAGATGATTTAATAATATGTTGTGATGATGTAAAAATTATTAATATAGCAAAAAAATATGGGGCTAAAGCAATTTTAACATCAAAAAAATGTAAAAATGGAACAGAGCGGATATATGAGGGGTACAAAAAGATAAATAAAAAATTTGACTATATTGTTGATATTCAGGGAGATGAACCATTAATTAATCCAAAACATATTGATAGTGTTATTAATTTTCACATTAAAAACAGAGATGCTTCTATTATTTTACCCTCAATTCAAAAAGAAAATATAGAAACTAAAAATATTGTAAAAGTTGTAGCTGATAACAATGGAAAAGTTTTATACTTATCTCGATTGCCAATCCCGTTTTCATTCAAGGGAAAAAAAAAATTAAATTTAAAACACCTATCAATAATTTCGTTTACACCAAAGGCATTGAAAAAATTTTATTATTCCAAGCAAACAAAACTAGAAAAGATAGAGGGTGTAGAGTTGTTAAGGGCAATAGAAATAGGCATTTTAACGAAAACAATTATATTAAAAGGAGATAGTTTTTCTGTAGATATTAGGCAAGACTATTTAAAAGCAAAAAAATTTATGAAAAATGACAAGCTTTTTAAAAAATACTCAAATGAACTTTATGAAAAGAGAAGATGAATTTTATAGAAATTTTAAGATTTCATTAAATAATTATAAAAATTTTTTTCAGAGCGACCATTGGTTATTTAATAACAAGAAAAAAATAAAATTATTTACATCAAAAAATTTAAAAGAGTTTAGAAAAAATGGACTTTCTTATGGATTAGATGATCAATTTTATAATAAAAAAGAAACAAATAAGTTATTTAATATTCTAAGAGAGCAATATGGAAAAAAAGCATTAAATGCACTATTAGAAAAAAAAAATATTGGAAATCCCAAAAGTTTTGTAAAAAAAGATAATTTTTTTTTTACAGGAAATGAGCTTGTTCATATTAAGCATTTGTTAGATTTCAAAGATAATATTAGCTTACCAAAAAAAAACATTGTATGTGAAATAGGTTCTGGATATGGGTCGCTAATAAGTAAAATTATTAAAACATATAAATCTAAAGTAATTTTAATAGATCTACCAGAATCTAATTTTTTAAGTCATTATTATTTAAAAATGATTTTTCCTAAAAAAAAATTTTTTGTAAGCAGCCAAATTAAGAACAGATTAACAAAAGAACAAATAATAAATAATGATATTATCATTTTATGCCCTTGGGATAAAATTCCAAAGATTAAAATAGATTTTTTTATAAATTCGAGATCAATGATGGAGATGACCTACGAAACTATAAGGCATTATTTTAATTTGATTAAAGCGAACCTTAAAATTGGAGGATATTTTCTATGTATAAACAGATATTACAAAGATACAGTTGGGTATCCAATTGAATTAATTAAATATCCATTTGGAAATAATTGGCAAGTTTTAATTTCTAAAAAATCTTGGCTACAAGATCACATACACTATTTTTTTTTAAAAAAATCGAAAAATTTATTAAAAGATATACACAATGAAATGGAAAAGATAAATATTTTTTCCATTGAAGTTAAAAAAAAGGATCAGTTTTTTTTGAGGAGAATTTTACCAACACTTATATACAAAATATACAAAGTATCCAAATATAGAGTATTAAAATATTTTAATGAAATATAAAAAATTAGTAATTGTAGATTTAAAATCAGACTTAAGAATTACCTACAATGATGTAATTTATATTTACTTAAATAACGGGAAAATAGAGTTTAAAAACTCAAAAAGGTTATTTTTTAATTCATTAAGGAAAAAATTATATTTGAAATTAAAAAAAAATTTTATAAATAAACTTATAGATAAAGTAAATAAAAGTGAAAAAATTATTAATTTTTTTCCAGAGTTTGATTTTTTTAATTTAAGAAATGATAGAGATAATAATTTTGATTTAGTTGTAAATCTACTGTTACTAAATCAATTTAAGAAAAAGCTAAAAATTAAGGATACAGTAATAATTACTGATAATGACCTGACACGTAGTTTTTTTTCTAAAAATAAAAAAAATAAGGTTTTATACAAAGGTAAAAATCCAAACTTTGATTTAGGTTTTTATAATTTAAAAATATTAAAATTTTATTTAAAAAGTTTTTTTGTTGTTATTCTCTCAAAACTTCTCAAAAATAATTCTAGAGTTTCTGAAGAAGCTTGCATTACACACTACCCGATTTTTTTTAAGGGAAATGAAGAAAAATTTTATTATAAAAAAAACTCTATAAAATTCAATTTCTTATTAGGAGATGAAACACAATTAAATTTATCCTTTTATGATGTTTTCAAAATATTATATAAAAATAGATCAAAAAATATTATCAATATTGAAAGTCAAATATCAATTTTCGATATAATTAAATCATATTTTAAAACATTAAATAATTTAAGATTAATGAGAAAAATTGATTATGATTTAATACTTGAAAATTATAATTTTAAAAAATTTTATAAAAAAAAAATCTACTCTTCATTTATTAATAGGTCTAAGTTAAGTATATATAATAATGCCATTAAGCAAACTCTAGAACTTTACAATATAAAAAAAGTTAATTTATATTTATTCGAATACAATTTTGGTTTTTATTTGATAAGAAAAATAAAGGAAAATTTTAAAAATATAAAGATAGTAGGCTTTCAACATGGGGTATTTTATAAAAATCTTTTGTGGTTAGAGGTTGTTTCAAAAATTAATTCTTCAAAGAATTATCATCCACACACAATATATGCTTTTACTAATAATATTATTAAAGATTATAAAACATTTTATGGCAATAAAAATCTTAAGTATATTTTAAGAGAAAAAAAATTATCAGATGTTTCAAAAAAAATTAAGTATAATAAAAGTAACAATATCTTGATCTTAACAGGAACACATGATGTTAAGGATATTGTCAAGGCAATTTTACACAAGAAAAAGAATAATACGAATAAACAATTTAATTATTTTTTTAAATTCCATCCCAAAAAAAAGATAATACTTGCGAAAGATGTCCAAATTAAAAGTATAGAAAAATTAGATAAAATTAAATTTGGTAAAGTTGTAATATCACCAACATCCACAATTATTTACGATATGATAAAATTAAAAAAACCATTTTATGTATTTGATATAGATTATAAATTTAATTATGTTTTTAATATATCTAAATTTAGATAAAAAATATTTAGAACAATTACTTAATATTAAATTTTCTTAATACTTTTTTTATTTGAAGTTTAATAAAACTAACCAAATAATATTTAAAGACTTTAAGTGGTGTGTGCAAAATTAAATGATCATAATAGACAGGGTTAATTAATTTTACTTTATCTGAATTATAAAAAAGAAAATCTGGTTCTTGTAACATTTCTTTTTTAATTTTACTATTATCAAAAATAATTTTTGTTTTTGATTTTACACTACTTTTTTGTTCTTGAAATTCAAAAAAAATTATTCTTCTATGGTTTTTTACTGTATTTTTTTTGTGGTATCCATTTATATCTAGTAAAATTAAATCTCCAGGTTTAGATTCACACTTATAGACTTTTGACTGTAGATTTAATTTAATGATATCAATATTGTGCGTTTCACCATCGTGTCTCTCTTTATGACTTTCTAAAATGTAACTTAAATTTCCATTATCTTCGTCTCCACCATGTAAATAAAGCAAGCCTCTTATATGATTTTGAGCACTATCTGTGTGCCAATTAACCGGGTAAATGTTTTTTTTTTCATCAAATATTCTTAAACTTGTTAAAGTATATGATATCGATGTAATTTCTTTTAATTTTTTAAAAATCTTAAAAGCAATATCCAATGTGTTTATGCTATCTATGTTAACAATTGGATTGATTACCTCAAATTGATTATGATTAATCCAAACCGAAGCTTTAGAATTACCATTGATTAAAATTTCTTTTGAAATTTTATCTATTTCTATGTTTAACTTTTCCCTTTGGCTGTCAGGCAAGAAATTTTCAAAGTGAGCAATGCAATTATTATGAATCATTTTTTATATATTTAAGTAAATTTTTAAAATATTATAATATTTACAATAATAAATGAATAAAGATAAAAAACTAATAATATTTGATTTAGATGGAGTTTTAATTGATTCATTGCCTAACATGAGGGCTGCTCTTAAAAAAACTTCATTATCTATGAATATTAAGCTAAAATTTAGTGAATATAAAAAATATCTTGGATTACCTTTCGAAAAAATAATGCATAAAATGCACATTAAAAATAATATTAAAAAAATTAAATCAAATTATTCTTATTATTCAAAAAAAAATATTAAAAATATTAAAATAAAAAAAACACACGTTAAACAATTGAATTATTTAAAAAAAGATTATTATTTAAGCGTTTTTACCTCTAAAGATAAAATTAGAACTAAAGCAATCTTAAATAAGTATAAGTTTTTTAATTTTATTATTACATCGGATGATGTTGTAAAAGGTAAGCCATATCCAGAGGGTATATTTAAGATTTTAAAAAAAAATAAAGTAAGTAAAAAAAATTGTATTTATATTGGTGATAGTATTTATGATTATTTGGCCGCAAAGAAGGCAGGTGTAAATTATCTACATGCTAAATGGGGTTATGAAAAAAAATTAAAAAAAATTTATAAAATAAAAAAAATATCTAATTTTTTAGAGATATCTAAATATTTTTAATGGAACTAATTTCTGTAATAATGCCATACTATAAAAAAAAAGACTTTTTTTTGGAGTCCATTCAGTCAGTTTTAAGGCAAACCTACCAAAATTTTGAAATTATAATAGTTTATGATGATCCCAATATTATTGATTTAAAATTTATTCTTGAAATTAAAAAGTTAGATAAAAGAATCAAGGTCATTAAAAACTATAAAAACTTAGGAGTTGGAATTTCTAGAAATATTGGAATTTCTTACTCAGATGGTTTTTATCTTGCTTTTTTAGATTGTGATGACATTTGGTATAAAGATAAATTAGAGGTTCAAATAAATTTTATGAAAAAAAATAAAATTTCATTTTCATACACTTCTTACGATGTCATTAATTCAAAAAATATTATTATTGATAAGAGAAACGTACCAGAAAAAATTACATTTAATGATTTGCTTCAGAATTGTAATATTGGCTTATCAACAGTAATAATGAAAAAAAAACTTATTAGCCAAAATTGTAAATTTCCCAAATTAAAAACAAAAGAAGATTTTGTGTTGTGGTTAATCTTAGCTAAAAGAATGGATTTGCATGGTATTAATTTATCTCTTTCCAAATGGAGAAAATTGAATAATTCACTATCATCATATAAGTTTCAAAAAATTAAAGATGGTTTTAATGTATATAAAAAGTATATGAAATTTAGTTATTTAAAATCTTGTTTATATTTAATGATTTTATCGATTAATTTTTTAAAAAAGAATTTATATTAGTAATGTTATATTTGCTTTTATTTAGCTCCCTTATATTTGCTTACATTTTAATTTTATTCTGTAAAAAAAATCAATTACTGATGAATTTATCAGGTGATATTCATCAAGGGCTTGTTACTAAAAAAAAGACACCTTTGATTGGTGGCATTATTGCTCTTTTCTCATTTTTTCAATTAAAATTTTACGACATGGATTTATTCTTTTTCTATTCTTTGGCTATATTTATGCTTGGGTTCTTTTCAGACATTAAGAAATTAAATTCACCATTTTTAAGATTTATATTACAGCTAATTATCGTTACTCTGTGCATATATGGTTTAGATATTGTTCTAGTATCTACAAGAATAATTTTTTTAGATCATCTGTTAAGTAATCATCTTTTCGCAATTTTTTTTACGTCTTATTGCGTTTTAATCATTATTAATGGAACCAATTTTATTGATGGCATTAACTCTTTGGCAATAGGGTATTATATTATTATCTCTGCAGCGTTATTATTTTTACAAAATAATGGTTTAATAATTTCCCTAAATTTTAATATATCATTATTCATTTTCAGCTTAATAATTTTATATTTTTTAAACCTATCAGGTAAATTATACTTAGGAGATGCTGGCGCGTATTTTCTAGGTTTTTTGTTTGGTATAGAATTAATAGATTTCTATTTAAATAATTTGATGATTTCCCCATTTTTTATAATATTGTTATTGTGGTACCCTGCGTTTGAAAATCTTTTTTCAATAATAAGAAAGATCAATTTTAGAAAATCACCAAGCAAACCCGATACAAATCATTTACATCAATTAATTTTTATCTCTTTAAGAAAAAAAAAATATTCAACCTTTAAGGCAAACAATTTGACTGGAATTTTATTAAATACTTATAATGCCATTGTAATTGCAGTTGCTTTAATTAATCCCTCGCATACACAAACTCAAATTTTACTAATAATAGTTAATTTATTATTATATATTTTTGTTTATATTAATCTTTATAGATACAATAATAAAAAGACATAGATTATTATGATAATTAATCAATTATATTTAAAAATTTTACTTATTAAAAAATAAATAAATCATATGTCGCAAAATTAAAAAACCATCTTTAAATGCACTTACTTTTTTTTTCCCAGCCAGTCTTTTCCGTTCATATGCACTAGTTGATAAAAGTCTCATTTTTTTTCTAATTGCTTTAATTGGAAGTTCAACGCAAAATGTAAAATCTTTTTGAGCTAAATTCAATTTTTTTGCACTCTCCGTTCTCCCAAGTACATAGGTATATAAAATATCTGTTATTGGTAATCTAAAAAATATTTTTCCGATTAACGTAAAAATAAAATTACCCACCAAAGTTATGACTGTGTCGTCTTCACTGCCAGAATCTTTTTGATATCTTGATGCAAAAATAAAATCATTTTTTTCAATCTCTTTAAGCATTCCTTTGAGTTCTGAGGGATCAAACGAACCATCGGCATTAAAAATACAAAAAAAATCTGTATTTACTGAATTAATCCCGTGGATAAGTGCATCACCATAACCATAATTTTTTTGATATACGATATGACAGTCAAAATTTTTTATAGAATTTATAGTTAAAACATCGTCTTTATGAAGTGAAACTATTATTTTGTGACCAAGGTCTTTAATTTCATTTAGAACATCTGGCAATGACTCAGACTCTGTTTTTGCAGGTATTACCAATGTTAATTTAGACATATAATTTTATCAAACTTATAGTTCAATTAAATATAAAAAATAACTATTAATTTTCAATTTAGAATAAATATTTTCATATATTTGGATATTAAAATAGAGATAATGCATTAAGACTGATAATATATTAATTATAATCCCAAATGAATTTAAATATTTTTAGCTATTTCTTTTTTTACTTCATAAGTATATTCGCAGTGGTTGGATATGGTTTTTTTTTTTCCCAGATAACTAATCAAGAAAAAATATCTTCAAATTTTGGATACTCAGGATTAATGGGGGTTTTTTTTCTTACTATTTATTCCTACATATCTAATTTTTTTATCGCACATGGGCTAATCCACAATTCAATATTAATTGTATTGGGAATTTTTCTTTATTTGATTTTTTCATTTAAAAATTTACACAAAATAAAAGAAAATTATATTGGAATTTTAATTTTTTTAATTTTATTTATTTCAGTATTAATATTTAAAACTCATGATGATTTTCCTTACTATCATTTTGCATATAGCTACTATCTAACGCAATCATCTTCTTATATTGGAATTGGTCCTTTTAATCATGGTTTTAGAACACCATCTTCAATATTCTACCTTAATTCATTATTTTATTTACCTCATATTAAATATTACCTGTTTCACATGCCAGCTATATTAATAATGGGTTTTACAAATATTATTTTACTAAAAAAAATTACACAAAATATAAAAAAAAATTCTATTAATTTTATAACCTTTTTTTCTCTACTATCACTTTTATTTATAGATATTTTTTTCTATAGAATTTCAGAACATGGGACAGATAGGTCAGCTCAGATCTTGATATTTATACTTATAATAGAAATATTATTATTAATTAATTTTTCAACAGATAAAAAAGATAAATTAGTTAAAGTTTATATTTTGATTGCATTAATTATTTCATTTAAAGCATTTTACATATTATATTTGATATTTTTTTTACCAATACTATTTTTATACTATGATAAGCAAAATAAATTAAAAATTTTTGAAATAATAAAAAATAAATTCTTTATTTTTTTTTTAGTATTGGTTTTTTTAATTATTATTACTAATCTTTTTAATTCTGGGTGTTTACTTTACCCCATAACCTTTACCTGCTTTGATAATCTGGCATGGTCTTTTGAAAGCGATCAAGTGCAACATATGAGTCGTTGGTATGAGCTTTGGTCAAAAGCAGGCGCTGGCCCCAATTTTAGAGTAGAGGGTCAGATACATTATATTACATATTTTAATTGGGTTCCAAATTGGTTTGATGAGTATTTTTTTAATAAGGTGTCAGATTTATTAGTGGGACTTTTTGTTCTTTCTTTGATTGTATTTCTAACTTTTTATTCAAAACTAAATAAAATTAATCCTATAAAAAATAAATTTTTAATAATATATTTTCTTTTAATAATATTATTTCTTGAGTGGTTTTATAACCATCCTGCACTAAGATATGGTGGTTATTGTTTGTTTGCTTCATTAATTTTTTTGCCATTATCCAATATCCTTTCTAAAAACTTTCAAGTTAATGGCAAACATACAAAAAATAAATTTTACATATTAGTAATTATTGCTTATATAATTTTTTTAGGTAGAAATGTAGATAGAATTAACAAAGAAATGAACGTTTATCAATATAGCCCACTTAAAGAAACTTATTATAAATTTAATGATCATCACCTGAGAATACAAAAAGAATTTAATTTGTTGATTGATAATTTTAATAACTGTAAATCACAGAATAAAAATTGTTCGAAAAAATTAATGCCAAAAATACAGCAATTATATGGAAAATATATGTTTGTTAATGATCAATAATAAAAATGATAAAGCATATTATATTAAGAATACTTAATATTTTTGATTTAAAACATCAATATAACATATTTAAGTTTCTAAAAAAAAATAATTTAGACAAATTTGAAATTATCCTTGATGTAGGGGCTCACAAGGGAGAGTCTATAAATCTTTTTTTAAAAAATTTTATAGTAAAAAAAATATATTCTTTTGAATCAAGTCCAATTAATTTTGATTTATTAAAACAAAATCTAATTTCTATTAAAAGAAAATTTAAAAATACGGAGATTGTAATCGAAAATCTAACACTAGGATCTGAAAATAAAGAAGCTTTATTGAAACAAATTGATGAAAGTTCTTCATCAACACTTAACAATATTAATCTAGAGTCTAATTATTTTAAAAAAAAGAGATCATTACTTTATAATGATAAGAAAAAAAATTTTTATGAGAACATCAAAATTAATATTACTACTTTGGACGAGTACTTAGGTAGAAATAAGATTAAATATGTAGACTTTTTAAAAATTGATACTGAAGGATATGAGTATGAAGTTTTAAAAGGATTAAAAAAAAATATTGAAAATGTAAAATTAATAATGTTTGAACACCATTATGATGATATGCTTGATAAAGGATATTCTTTTGGTGACATTAAAGATCTATTAAATAAAAATAATTTTATGCAGATCTTCAAGGCTAAAATGCCCTTTAGAAAAACCTTTGAGTATGTCTACATAAATAAGGAAAAAATTTGATTAAACTGTACAATTTTATTAATAAATATATATTTTTAATGGATAATTAAAAAGTTAATGAAAATATATTATATAAACAATAAAATAGTTTAATTGAAAATTATTTTAAAATGATAGATAAAACATTCTTTAAAAAAAAAAAATGAAAAAAAAAATTGCTCTTATTTTTGGTGTAACTGGTCAAGACGGCTCTTATTTATCTGAGTTTTTAATTAAAAAAAATTATACTGTTCATGGTGTAATAAGAAGATCATCATCATTTAATACTGGTAGAATTGATCACTTGTATCAAGATCCACATGAAAAAATCAGAAAATTAATTTTACATTACGGCGATGTAACTGATGCAATTTCCATATCTTCTTTGATTAAAAAAATTAAACCTGATGAAATATATAATTTAGCAGCACAATCGCATGTTGCTGTTTCATTTGAAGTTCCAGAGTACACTGCAAATGCAGATGCAGTAGGTGTATTAAGAATTTTAGAGGCTATTAAATTTCATGGTTTTGAAAAAACTACCAAGTTCTATCAAGCAGGCACATCAGAAATGTTTGGAAAAGTACAAACTGTACCTCAGGATGAAAAAACTCCCTTTTATCCTAGAAGCCCCTATGGTGTTGCAAAAGTCTATGCTCATTGGATTACAGTAAATTATCGAGAGGCTTATAACATATTTGCATGCAATGGAATATTGTTTAACCACGAAAGTCCAGTAAGAGGAGAAACTTTTGTAACAAAAAAAATTATTGTTGCTTTGTGCAAAATTAAATTAGGAAAGCAAAAAAGATTATACCTAGGAAACCTTGATGCCAAACGTGATTGGGGACATGCGAAAGATTATGTTCAGGCAATGTGGAAAATGTTACAAAAAAAAACTCCATCTGATTATGTAATTGCAACAGGTAAACAGTATACAGTTAAGCAATTTATAAACTTTACACTAAAAGAATTGGATATAAAATACACGTGGAGAGGCAATGGAATTAAATCGAAATGTTATGATTCTAAAGGCAATTGCATTATAGAGTGTGATAAAGAATACTATAGACCTTTGGAGGTCGATACACTCTTGGGAGACCCCAAGAAAGCAAGAAAAGAATTAAATTGGAAACCTAAAACAAATATTAATGAATTAGTTAAAGAAATGGTCAGTTCTGAGTTTACAAAACTAACCAATGATTAATTCAAGTTCTAAAATTTATATTGCTGGTCACACTGGATTAGTGGGCAGTGCAATCCTCAGAAAATTAAAGTTAAAAGGTTATAAAAATATAATTTGCAAAACTAGGAAGCAATTAGATTTAAAAAATCAAAATAAAGTTTTTAAATTTTTAAAAAAAAATAAGCCAGATTTTATTTTTATTGCTGCTGCTAAAGTTGGAGGAATTTATTCAAATAGTAAATATAAAGCAGAATTTATTTTTGACAATTTATCTATACAATCTAACTTGATACACTCAGCTTATTTGTGTGGAATCAAAAATTTAATATTTCTTGGTTCTAGCTGTGTTTATCCAAGAATGTGTAAACAACCAATTAAAGAGAGTTATTTATTAACAGGAGAGTTAGAAAAAACCAATGATGCATACTCTATTGCAAAAATTACAGGCATCAAAATGTGTGAAAGTTATAATGACCAGTATAAGACAAATTATAAATGTTTAATGCCCACCAATACCTTTGGTCCAAACGATTATTATAATGAATTAAATTCCCATATGTTTCCAGCTTTAATTAAAAAAGCACACAAAGTAAAAATTAGTAATAAAAAAGAAATTACACTATGGGGAAATGGTTTAGCCAAAAGAGAAGTTATATATGTTGATGATATAGCTGATGCATGTGTGTATTTTATGAAAAAAAACTTTAAGGAAACTACAATTAATATTGGAACAGGAAAGGACTACTCAATAAAACAATATATGCAATTAATATTGAGCATCGTATTACCTAAAAAAAATATTAAGATAAAATTTGATCTTTCAAAACCCAATGGAACTCCAAGAAAAGTTTTAGATGTAAGTTTAGCAAAAAAATATGGGTGGAAAGCCAAAACTAATTTAAAAGATGCAATACTAAAAACATATATAGATTTTTCAAAAAAAAAAAAAAAATTATAATAAAATGAAAAAATTAATTATTGTAACTGGGGGGGCTGGATTTGTTGGATCTAATTTAATTAGTTATTTGATAAAAAAAACAAAATTTAATATAGTTAGTATTGATAATTATTCCTCAGGAACTAAAAAAAATCATATAAAAAATAAAAGAATTAAGTATATAAAATCACACACAAAAAATATTTCTGAAATTTTGAATGCTAACAAAAAAAAAATTCATTCAATTTTTCATTTTGGTGAATTTTCAAGAATATATCAAAGCTTTTTAAAGATGGATGAATGTATGGAATCTAATTCTATAGGAAGTCATGCAGTTTTTAAATTTTGTCTTTCAAATAATATTAGACTTATATACTCAGCAACATCTGCAAGCATAGGCAATAAAGGAAATGATAAAAATCTATCACCTTATGCATTTACTAAAGCAAAAAATTTAGAAATGTTAGAAAATCTAAAGAAATGGTTTAACTTTAAATCTGAAATTATTTATTTTTATAATGTTTATGGACCTAAACAAATAAAAACTGGAAATATGGCCACTGTTATAGGGATATTTGAAAACCAATATAAAAATAAAAACCCACTAACTGTTGTTAAGCCTGGTAGTCAATCAAGAAGATTTACACATATTTCTGATACAATTGATGCATGTATTTATGCATGGAAAAAAAATAAGTGCAGGCACTACAGCATTTCTAATAAAAATAGCTATACCATTTTACAAGTAGCTAAAATGTTTAATTCAAAAATTAAGTTATTGCCTCCTCGTAGAGGCGAAAGATATGCCTCAGCGTTAACCAGCATGAATTTATCAAACAAAGTATATAAAATATTTGGTAAGTTTGGACTTAGGGACTACATAAACAACATAATTAAAAGCTCATAAAGAAACAACAATTCTTTGTTTACAATGTCTTTTAATTAGGTATAACACTATCGCCGGTGATTATTGCGAAGGGGTAATACCCGATCCCATTCCGAACTCGGAAGTCAAGCCCTTCAGCGCCGATGGTACTTTGTCTTAAGGCACGGAAGAGTAGGACATTGCC
>Ga0114997_10001171_pt1 | contig 21979 bp, 14 predicted proteins | sample ArcticOcean_MG_C_2_FD_87045 | JGI IMG/M metagenome (GOLD analysis project Ga0114997, IMG submission 87045) | Marine microbial communities from western Arctic Ocean - ArcticOcean_MG_CB4_136 | ecosystem: Environmental > Aquatic > Marine > Oceanic | place: Arctic Ocean: Canada Basin | collected...
AGCGAGTTCGATCTGGAATCCATCATTCGAGACCTGCGTGAGGCCATTGACGGCGACGTCTGCAGCCGATCGCGAGTGGTCGATGCCCTTCTTGACCTGCGGCTTGATGCTGCGGCCCGCACCGATGTTGTTGAACTGGTCGATCAGGCCTTGTCCGACGTACCAGGAAAGAACATGGTCGCAGCCGGCTGGTGGCGTGATCAGCTCGACATGTTCGAGCTCGTCGCCATCAATCCAGTTGAGCCCGTCGGTTAAACGCGCTCTGTCAACTTTACGGTGATCGCTTTGGCGAACTCCGCGGCATCGCTGTAAGTCTCCGGGGCATGTCTTTGGGGACCGCACTACGTCACTCACCCGCTACTGCTGTCGTCGTTACTGGCGGCGCGTCCGGAATTGGCCGGGCGAGCGCCAACGCGTTGGCCGCGGCCGGCCGGCCGGTCGCGATCTGGGACCTCCAAGCTGATGCGGCGATTGCTGCGGCAGCAGAGATCGCCGCGAGCCACGGCGTGGCTGCGGTTGGCCGCGGTCTTGATGTCACCGACACTGCCGTGCTTGACGCGGCAGCAGCGGAGGCCGCTTCGTCGGTTGGCCCTATCGGCGGGCTGGTTCATGCGGCCGGAGTCGTTAGTGCCGACGTCATCGGCGCGCTTGACGTGGCGGCGTGGAACAAGGTGGTCGACGTGAACCTGACCGCTCACGCGATGTTGACACAGGCCCTGTTGCCGCATCTGAAGGCGGCGGGACCGGGCGCGGCGATCGTTGGGATCTCGTCGATTGAGGGAATCATCGGCAACGCGTTCATCCCTGCCTACTGCGCATCCAAAGCCGGCTTACTTGGACTCACCCGATCAATGGCCGCCCAGCTCGCAGGGGATGGGATCCGGGTCAACGCGGTGTGCCCGGGCTATATCGACACGCCGCTGCTCCCACAGGGGGAAGGCCTCGCCGAGATGTACACGGCGGGCCAGCCCATGGGTCGGCTGGGCCGGCCTGAAGAAGTTGCCGCCGCGGTGCGTTTCCTGCTGAGCGACGACGCGTCGTTCATCACCGGAACACAGCTTGTGGTCGACGGCGGCAGCACTTGCGTCGACTGATTGCTTCTGGCGGGCCGACGTTGGCTTGGCTCCCCGTTGACTCAAGTCAGAACTTGCGCTTGAGTCGGGTCGATGTCGAACTCGCTGTCCGCCCGTGATCGTGCCATTGCCGACCACCAGCGGACCTGGGGACAACCCGAGCTGATCGTCCGAGCACCCGGACGCGTCAACATCATTGGCGAACACACCGACTACAGCGGCGGGTTTGTGTTGCCGATGGCGATCCCGTTCGACACCGTGATCGCCCTCAGCACGGCTCCGGCCGGATCGCCGACTGTTGTGCGATCCGAAGGATTTGGCGAGGTGCGTCTCGACGGTGACGTGCCCTCGTGGGCGACTTACCTCTCCCTCATGCAAGACCGACTGGCGAAGGAAGGAATTGTCGCTCCGGCCTGGGTTGGTGCCGTCGCGACCGACATTCCGACCGGGGCCAGCTTGTCGTCGTCGGCGGCGATCGAAGTTGCCGTCGGACTTGCGATTGCCGAGAGGGCGGGGGTGGCGTTGACTGGGGTTGAGCTCGCCCGGTTCGGTCAGTCGGTCGAGACAGAGTTGCTCGGCTCACCGACGGGGATTATGGACCAGCTCATTTCCGCTACAGCGGTTGTGGGCGCGGCCTCGCTGATCGACTGCCGGAGCTTCCGAGCCGAGGATTGTCCGATCCCCGAAGGCGCCGCGATCGTCGTGATGGACACGATGACTCGGCGCAGGCTTGTCGACTCCGAGTTCCCCGCCCGGATGGAGGCTTGTCGGCGAGCGGCAGACCTTCTTGGCGTTCCGATGTTGCGCGATGTCGACGACGTATCTTCGTTGCAGGCCGAACACCCGCTCGAATGGCAGCGGGCCACGCACGTGGTGGAAGAGAACAAACGGACAATTGCGGCCGCCGCGGCGATGGCGGTGGGCGACGCATCAGCGCTGGGCCGGTTGCTGAACGAGAGCCACGCGAGCCTCCGAGATCTCTATGAGGTGTCGGGCCCGGCACTCGACTCGATCGTCGAAATCGCCCGAGCGTCGCCGGGCTGTTTCGGCGCCCGGATGACCGGTGGAGGCTTTGCCGGCTGCGCGCTTGCGCTCGTGGCTGTTGCCGAGCTGGAAGAATTCCTGGCGTCGGTTCGGGCCGGTTTTCTGGCGGCCCACGAGGTCACCCCAAGACTGTGGCCGTGTGCCGCGGCGGCCGGTGCCTCGGCGGAGCTATACCTGCCTTCGTCGTGAAATAGCAGGGGCGACGTCCGCAGGATTGGCGCCGAAGCGCCGCGAGAGCGGACAATCTTGGCCATGGCCAACACTGATGTCCTCGGATTCTGGAAGATCGCCGAAGCCGATCCTGACCATCTCGCGATCGTTGATCCCGAACACAACCAGATGACGTACGGCGAGCTTGCCGCGCTTACCAATCAGGTCGTGCGTGGGCTTCGGGCGGCGGGCCTGAAGAAGGGCGACCAGGTCACGACGGTCCTGCCCAACAGCTTCGAACAGGTGGCCGTCTGTTTGGCTGCCTTCCAGGGTGGCTACTACGTCACAACGGTCAACTGGCACCTGGTCGGGCCGGAGATCTCTTACATCGTCAACGACTCCGAGACGCAGGCCTTGATTGTTTCTGAGCGGTTCGCCGACGAGGCGGTGCGGGTGCTCGAGGACTGTGTCACCCCGCAGGCCAACCGGTTCTCGGTCGGCGCGGTGGATGGGTTCCGGCCCTTCAGCGATCTGGTCGACCGCCATTCCCGCGCCCGGCCCGACGACCGGTCGCCCGGCTCCTACATGTTCTACACATCCGGCACGACGGGGCGTCCGAAGGGTGTGCGTCGTGGCCTTCCCGAAGGTGATGTTGACGAGATCTCGGCCGGGAGCGGCGGACTGTTCATGCTGTTCGGCACGATGCCCCACGACGACAATGTGCAGATCACGCAGGCGCCGACCTATCACACAGCCGTGAATAACTGGACCACGATGAGCCTGCATATGGGCCACACCGTGGTACTGATGGATCGCTGGACGCCTGAGGGTCTGCTCGAGCGGATCGAGCGTTACAACGTCACCCACTCGCACATGGTGCCGACCATGTTCAACCGCCTGCTGCAGCTTCCCGAAGAGGCTCGGACCAAGTACGACGTGTCGTCGCTGCGACGGATGGTCCATGCCGCGGCGCCGTGCCCGGTCGAGACGAAGCGCAAGATGATCGAGTGGTGGGGCGACACGGTATGGGAGTACTACGCCGCGACTGAAGGTGGCGGCACGATCGTCGGCCCCCAGGACTGGCTGAAGAAGCCGGGCACGGTTGGCTCTCCGTGGCCTGGTGCCGAGGTGATCGTGGTTGACGAAGATGGCAACGATCTACCGACGTTTGAGTCGGGCATCGTCTACATGAAGATGCCAGGCAACGCCTTTGAGTACAAGGGCGACAAGGCGAAGACCGAGGAGTCGCGACTACGCGGGTTCTTCACCGTGGGCGACATCGGCTATCTCGACGACGACGGGTTCCTGTTCCTCAACGACCGGGCCAACGACATGATCATCGCGGGCGGAGTCAACATCTACCCGGCCGAGATCGAAGGATGTCTCGTGCAGCACGAGGCCGTGGGTGACGTCGCCATCTTCGGTATCCCCAACGAAGACGCGGGTGAAGAGATCAAGGCTGTAATCGAGCTCCGCGAAGGCTGGGATCCCACCGAAGAAACCAGCGCAACGATCATGGAGTGGCTCGGTGGCCAGATCGCCAAGCAGAAGCTGCCTCGTTCGATCGACTACACCACCGAAATGCCCCGCGACCCCAACGGCAAGCTCTACAAACGCCGCCTCAAAGACCCCTACTGGGAAGGCCGCGACGGCAACATCGTCTGATGTTCTGTGACGGCTCACGTGCGTATGTTGCACGTGAGCCGTCACAGAAGCAGAGACTTACTCGGCTTGGGGGTCGGTTTCGTAGATCCAGGCGCGGAGGGTTTTTCCGTCGGCGGTGGTGACCACGTCGGTCTGGCGGCGCTTGTAGCCCGGGCCTTCGAAGTCGTCGATGTCGCGCCAGTGTTTGTCGAGGCGGTCGCTAGAGAGGATCGCTACCGGCACTCGCTGCCCGGCCGGGTCGAGCGTGAGGCCGGAGTAGCCCTCGGCCGGACCGAACCCGATGGGGTACGTCCAGCCGGGAACCGTGCCCTCCGACCATTCGCCGGCGATGTTGCGAACCACCCAGTGGTTCGCTTCGCCCGGCTGCAGGGTTCCGTAGGTAGCGAGATGTTCGATCACTGCACCGTTCTACCGGCTGGCGAACGGATCTTCGACGCAGTCGGCGAGTGGACCGAGAGCGGTTGAGCATGCGGTGAGCGTAATGAATCGCTGGCAGCGTCCTAGAGGACTGCCGGGCTTGGGGTGAACTCGACGGGGAGGTGCTTGATGCCGTCGACGAGGTTCATACGCAGACGCTCGGCGGGGCCGGTGGCGCTGATATCGGGACAACGCTTGGCGAGTTCTTGGAAGATGATCTTGATCTCGAGCTTGGCGAGGTTTGAACCGAGGCAGAAGTGGGCACCGCCGGCGCCGAACGCCATGTGGTGGTTCGGTGTGCGGGTGATGTCGAACAGGCTCGCGGTGGGGCCGAACTCTTTTTCGTCGCGATTGCCGGCCGGGTACCAAAGGAGAACCTTGTCGCCGGCCTGGATCTCGACGTCTCCGAGCATTGTGGTCTCGGTGGCGGTGCGGCGAAAGAAGTTGACTGGGCTCGTGAAGCGCAGGACCTCGTCGACCATCGTGTCGGCCAGACCTTCGGGGTCGGACTTGAAGAGTTCCCACTGCTCAGGGTGATCGAAGAACGCCATCATCCCCTTGGAGATGGAGTTCCGGGTGGTCTCGTTGCCGGCGATGATCAGGAGGGTGAAGAAGAGGTCTCGTTCGATCTCCGACAGCTCGTGGCGGGTGCCGTCTTCCATGGTGACGACGGCTTCGGTGAGCCGGGTCCACAAGTCGTCGGCCGGTTCGGCCCGCTTGCGATCGGTGAGCTCGTGGGCGTACATCGCCATCTCGATCATCGCAGATTCGGAATCGTTGAAGTCGCCGGCGATACCGAGGTCATCGGTGGTGTTGGTCGGTTCGCTGGACTGGTACTCCTCGTCGGCGCCGCCGACGGTGCGGTTGCTCCAGTCGAGAAGCTTGTTGCGGTCCTCCTGGGGCACGCCGACGATCTCCGCGATGGCCATGAGCGGAAGCTCGGCCGCGATCGAGGTGACAAAGTCGCACTTGCCATCGGGGGTGACGGCATCGAGCAGCGAGGTGGTACGAAGGCGAAAGGCGTCTTCGAGGCGGCGGACCATACGAGGCGTGAAGCCGCTGTTCACGAGCTTGCGGTAGGTGGTGTGCTGTGGCGGGTCAGTCATCACCATCTGGAGACCGGGGCCACGCTCGGCATCGAGATCGGTGAGGGAAATGCCGCCAGCGCCGTCGCGACCGGGGCCGGTCTGATGGCTGAAAAGGGTGCCGCTGCGATGGGCCTGAGTGATCAGCTCGTAGGACGTGACATTCCAGAACGGCTCGTCGCCTGCATCTGGTGTGGCCTTGTTCTTCCAGACGGGCGCGTTCTCGCGCAGGTAGGTGAACCAGTCGTGAGGGCAGCGGTCGGCGAACACATCGAGGTCGCTGAAATCGATGTCGTCTGGGTTGACATCGCTGGTGGGGGCATCGTTCGTGATCGTCACAAATGAGAGAATTACCTTCCTAGCAAGGAACGTCAAGATTATTCGCCGGTAATCTTTTCAACTGTGACTGATCTCACCCCGCCCGACGAGTCCGACGAGTCCCAGAACTCTTCGCTTGGGTCTCTCGCTGAGCACGTGGATCCCCGTCACTGGTCCACCGTCGAGGTGCTGGTGTGGGTGTTCCGCACCGGCCGCCAGGTTGAAGCGTGGCTGGCCGACACGCTGGCCACTGAGGGGTTCGACACCTCGGAATACGCAGCACTCACGGCGCTCTGGCTCCATGGTGAGCCACATCGTCTCTCCGCCGGCGAGATCGCCGATCGCCTGGTGCAGACCACCGGTGGCACCACAAAGACGATTCGTCGCCTCGAAGATCGTGGCCTGGTTGCCCGGGTCGCCGACACCTCCGATGGTCGTCGGGCTCTGATCGAGCTCACTCCGACTGGCCTCGCCGCCGCACAGTCGACCCTCGAGCTCGTGCTCGACGCGTTCGACCTCGACATCGGCGACCTCGACACCGCCGAACGTTCCGAACTCGGCGGCCGCATGGCCCGCCTTTCCGGCGAGCTCGACGACCGCCTCCACCGTAGGTAGCCCCACGTTCTCGCTTCTGTGACGACTTACCCGCCTGACAGGCGGGTAAGTCGTCACAGAACGTGGAGAGGGGCTACTGATCGATGTCGGTGAAGGCGCTGGCGTTGGCGAGTTCGGCGACGCGGGACTGCACTTCGGCGATGGCGTCGCGTAGGTCGGGGAGTTCGGCTTCGGTGGCGCCTTCCTCGTTGAGGAACGCAAACACGACCTTCACGACGGTTTGACCGGTCGCTGCTTCCACCGCAGCGGCATAACTCGCGCCCTGGAGGCGGTATCGGTCGAGTTTGGCGGCCACGTCGTCGTCGCCCTTGACATGATCGGTCTTCCAGTCGACAACAACCAGCCCGTGGTCGGTGCGGTAGAGCAGGTCGACGTATCCCTCGATCAAGCGATCGCCTACAGGTGCGGCCACCCACAGCTCACGCCAGTGGTCGGCGGCGGCAGCCTCGCGGGCCGCCGTCGACCCGATACCGGACCGGGCCAGTCGAGCGATGACTTCGGTGCGGTTGGCGACACCCTCGGCGGCGGCCTGCGCTCGAGCGGCATCGTCGATGCCGTCGCCGGTGGACAGGTCGGCCACCTGGAGTACGCCATGAACGGCGCGACCAACGGCGGTGCCGTAGCGGCCCTTCTGCCAGGGCGGCAGGTCGAGATCCCGTGGACGTTTGTCGAGCCCCGGATCGACGGGGAGGAGACCGGGCACGACGCCCGGATCGGTGGGATCGATACCGGGGTCGTCGGCGTAGTCGGGACCGTCGCTCGGCGGCGCCACTGGGGCCGGGGCCTGCGCCTCACGGGCCAGCGTGGTTGCGGCGACCACGGTGCGCACCGAAGCACTCGCCAGCGCGTGAGCTCGCTCGGCGGCCCATTCGTGGCGGGGGCGAAGCGGTGCCGGCGTGGGTCGGGTGTTCGCGGGAACTTGCACGACCGGGGGTTCGTAGTGCTCGCCCGCATCTGATGCGAGGCCGGGGCCGGCAAGAAGGGTGGAGCTGGTGGGTTTGCCCTCGGCGTTGCGGTGCAAGCTCACGACAAGATGATCGCGGGCCCGTGTGGCCGCGACATAGAGCAGACGGAGCCGTTCGTTGTCGTCCATTTGGTCATCGATGGGCTTCCAATCGTCGTAGCCCTCAGAGGTGACCGAGCCCGACAGCCGCACGATCGGATCGTCGTTGGTCGGGAACGCGATCGAGGGGCCAGTGAGTGGTCGACTGGTTTGGGTGGTCATACCGCCGAGGACGGTGATCGGGAATTCGAGCCCCTTGGCCCCGTGGATGGTCATGATGCGCACGGAGTCGTCGTCGGTTTCCGGCAGCACGGTTTCGGAAACACGAGCATTGTCGGCGCCTTGCAGACGGGCCCATTCGAGGTAGGAGCGGAGGTCGCGGCCGCCCGCGTCGGCCCAGGCTCGGGCTTGATCGATCACAAATCGCAGGCGCCGCCAGACATCGCGCGGTGCGCCGGTGGCGACCGCAGTCTCGAGCACGCCGCGTTCGCGCACGAGTCGATCAAGCAGCTCGGCCGGGTTCGACCAGAGTCGAGCCTCGTGCAGCTGGGCGAGGTGGTGGAGGCCGTCGCCCACGGGATGGCCATGCCAGTGGCTCGGGAGTTTGCCTCGGATCGAGAAGCGGCCACCGATGCCGAGCCGCCAGTGGGCGAGGTCGTCGTCGCCGCAGCCGTAGACGAAGGAGCGCAGCGCGGCGACTGTGGCAAGCTCATCGGTGGGGTCGGCCACCGCCCGCAACGCGAGCATCAGCTCTCGAACTTCGCGGGTGGCGTAGACGAGTGAGCTGGTTTCGGCACGATAAGGAATGCCCTGCCGGTCGAGCGCCCGTTCGAGCGCGGCGAGGCTGGTGCGGGCGGGCAACAGGATGCAAACATCGCTCGGCAACGCCGGTCGCCATCCGTCGTTGTCGTCGCCGACGGACCATGGCGCGGGACCGCGCAGTGCGGCGGCGATCGTGGCCGCGATGTCTTGGGTCTCGGCCTGCCGCAGTTCGTCGGCGTTGAGCTTGGTGGCCGACACTTTCGCGCCGAGGAGCGCGACGGCGGGGCCATTCGGCGGAGCCTCGGTGCGGAAGGCGCTCAGCGCGGCATATTCCGGCTGGCTGCCGGCCTCAAAAAGGATTAGCTCCGAGAAGACGTCGTTGATCCACTCGATGACAGGTGCGACGGTGCGGAAATTGACACTGAGGCTTGGACCGCCAGGGAATTGATCCCGAGCGGCGAGATACACGCTGATGTCGGCGCGTCGGAATCGATAGATCGACTGTTTCGGGTCGCCAACGAAGAAGAGTCGTCCTGGATCAACCGTGAGTTCGTGCCACTCCTTACCCATGACTTCGTCGTCGGTGGCCGCGATCAATGCGGCGAGTTCGACCTGGATGGGGTCGGTGTCTTGGAACTCGTCGAGCAGTAGTCGGGCGTAGCGGTCTTGCAGTTGTCGCCGCACCTCGTCGCCATGTTCGGCGGAACGGAGCAGACGGCGGGCTTGCACCAGCAGGTCGTGGAACTCGAGACGGCCCGTTTCCCGTCGTTCGATGGCCATGTCGAGTACGAACCGGCCAAGCCGACCGGCGATGTGCTTGAGGGCGCCGCGGGTAACGACCTTCAACGCGTCGTCGCAGTCTTTGCCGAGGCCTCGCACCGCCTGGCGCACCTCTTTCACGTCGACTGACCAGTTCTTGCCCGCTCCGGTGGTGCGCGGCTTGATCGTGCTGCTGCCCTTCTCGCCGAGGTCAGCGGCGGTGGCCATTGCATCGATGTCGTCTGTAGCGCCGGCGAGTCGGACGCGAGCGCCATAGACGTCGCTGAACCAGGGGAGGAGTTTGTCGGTCTCGTCCAGGCAGAGATGGCGCATCTCATAGACCTCATCGAAACGAGCGAGAAGTACGCCGACGTCGAAGGGAGGCGGCGGCGCGGGGTGGAGATCGAGCCGCTCCTCGACAAGGTCCCAGTTGTCGGTCATCTGCAGAGCCAGCTGGCGCAGCGTGTTGAGCTTCACGCCGGCGGCTTCGAGCGCAAGGATCGATCCGCCCATCGAGGTGTCGTCGAGCAACTCATCAAGGAACTGGTGCCAGTGGCTCTCGAACTCGATCTGCGACCCGATCTCGTCGAGGACGTCGACCCCTGGAGGAAGGCCCGCCTCGACCGGGTGTTCGTTGAGGATGCGCTGGGCGAACGAGTGCAGAGTGCCAACGGCCGCACCATCGAGCTGATCGAGCGCCTTGATCGCGGCCGCGGAGCGGATAGGGTCGTCGCTGCCCGCCGCATCTTCGAGTCGCTGCCGAATACGGTCGCGGAGCTCGGCAGCCGCCTTTTCCGTGAAAGTGATCGCGGCGATCTCTTCCATCGGAACTTGATCGAGCAGGATCAGCGCCTCGACGCGGTCGACGAGCGCTTTGGTCTTGCCCGAACCAGCGCCGGCCTCGACGAACAAGGTGTCGTTGCGTTCGTTGACGATGCGATCGCGTTGGGCTTGGTCAATTGGTTCATTCGCTGCGGGCGACGCCGTGGCCGCCGGCATGCCAACGAGCGGAGGTTGGTTGTCACTCATCGAGCACCCCCACGGCCGTGCGCCATTGTTCGAGCTCGGGGTCGCCCACGATGCGCAGGTAGTCGGCGAATTGGTGGGAGGTGCCGAGATGGTCCGGCTCGCAGAATTCGCAGTTGACGAACATGCGCCAGCCGGGTTCGTCGGGCACCTGAGGGAAGAGGCCGGCGGCGATTCCGTCGACAATGTCTTCCACCGTGCCGAGGGCCTTCTCAGCGACCTCTTCGGTGATTGGATAACCAGCGGTGTCGAACTTCCCCTTCTGCGAAACGAACCAGTACGCACCCCGGGCCGGAGCGTCGGGCCGGTTGAGCACTTCGCGAGCGGCGGCGGCATAGAGCGCGAGCTGGAGGAACCGTCCGCCAGGTGTCGGCTCGTCTTCGCTGAGCGCCCTGTAGTCCTTGCTCTTACCGGTCTTGTAGTCGATGACGATGAGCTCGCCGTCGGGGCCTTCGTCGACACGATCGATCGAGCCTCGTAGCCGTAGCGGGCGACCGGACGGGAGCCGGATCTCGATGGGCGGGGTTGGGGCCTGCGGCATGCCGAACGGCAGCTCGGTTTCGAGCGGAGTGGAGGCATGGGCAGAGCGAAGTCGATGGTCCATTTCCGCGAATCCGGCGAGGTCGCTCATCAAGACTTGGCGGTCACGATGCCAGTAGACGGCCCGGCCAACGAGACCCTTGTTGGCGATGCGTTCGGCTTCGGTGGCGGCGATTGATCGGAGTCGTTCGATATCGGCGTCGGCCCAGCTTGCCCCCGCGGCCGGAATCAGCCCGTCGCGGAGGGCATCGGCGATCCAGTGTTCAAGCGCATAGTGGACGAGCGAGCCGAGGGTGAGGGGCGAGATGCGGTATTGCTCCTCCGGGTCTTCGACTGGCTGCACGCCGAGGATGTGGCGCACGAAGTAGGCGTGGGGGCAGCCCGACCAGGATTCGAGGCGCGTGGCTGAGGTGACATGGTCGGGGTCGATGGGACTGGGCAACCGCGCGCCGCGCAGGTCTCCGTCGGTTGCGAGATTGCCGTCGAAGCGGGTGAATCGAGCTGACAGGCGGCCGTTGATGAGCTCGATGCCGCGCTGTAGTTCGGGTCGTTCGGCGACAAGGGGAAGCGAGGCGATGTTGGCGCCCGCATCGGCGGTGTCGAGCAGCGCCCGGACGTCGTACTCCTGCGCATGGCCAGGGAATGTGGTTGCCCGCAGGCCAGCAATGAACGAGGGAACCTCGGTGAACCAGTCACCGGTTTTTCGGCCCAGGTCTTCCCCGGAGGGGCGGATGTTGTCGTAGTGCTCGACGGTGTCGAGGAGCCAGCGCGATGGCGCCCGTTCGCTGCTGCGGCGCAGATCGCCGCGGGGGAATGTCATCGTGGTGTGCCCGGCGGCGGCCATGACCGCGAGGAGCGACCGGTGGTCGTCACAGACCTGGTCGGACCGAAGCGGAAGATCGCGGCCAACCGAGGCGCGAACGCGGTCGGGTAGGAGTGGATCGTCGCGGCGTCGGGAGGGATACGAACCTTCGGCCATGCCGACAACGACGACCACATCGAGTTCGAGCCCGATGGCCATGTGGGTTGGGCCGAGAAGCACACCGTTGCCGAAGGTGCCGTGGCGACCAATGTCGTCGCCCAACTGAAGTTCGAGTGCTCGACGGAACGCGGCGACCGAAGGGTTCGGATCGATCCCGTCGAGGTCGCCGAGCCGGTCGATGGCCGCGTCGATGCGCAGTGCGGCGGCCCGTTCGTCTTCGGGCCACTCGGTGCGCAGGGTTTCGCCGCCGAGATAGTTACTCACGAGCTGGCGGCACCAGCGAGCAAGGCCTCGCCAGGTGCGGGCCCGGCCGTCGGGATCGAGGTCGGCGACAAGTTTCGTCATGAACTCGGCCATCTCGTGGGCGTAGGTGGCCTCGCGGCGGTAGCGGTCGGCTCGCCAGCTGTCGTCTTCATTACGTTCGGCAATAGCGGCGTCGTCTTCGAGTTCTTCGACGAGGCGGCCGAGTCGTGTAGTCCACTGATCGGCGCCCGCCACCACACCGGCGGAACGGCTCGCTCGTTCCCAGGCGGCGACAGGGGCCGGGCGATTGTCGATGCCGCGGATGGGCGCGCCCGCGAGCCAAGCGGCGACATCTCGACGAGAGAAGTCGTGGTCACCTAGAGAGAGAAGCGCCAGCAGCGAACGACCTAGGAGCGAGGCATCGGCGGTTTGAACGGAGCTTCCGAACCAGGCGATGTCGGCCGCGGCGAATGCGTCGCCGAGGAGGCGGGCGTATGGGTCTCGGGATCCGTAGAGCACCGCACACCGGCCGAGAGCCACGCCGTCCCTGGCGGCCTGCACGATCGCGCGCACCGCGTGTCGTGCTTCGTCGTCGGCATCCGAGACGGACAATCCGCGGTCGGCCACGGCTGGCTCGACTTCACCGAAACCCGGCCAGTCGAGCCCGAGCTGTGCGGCGGCATCTCGAACACCAGCATCGGCATCCTCGGACCCCGTGACTCCGGCGATCACGTGGAGCTCTTGGGCCTCGCCGAACGAGCGAAGCAGTCGGGCTTGGTTCGACGTGAGTCGTTGGGGGAGGAAGGCGAGCGCGGGACCGAGCTGGCCCAAGACGGGGGCGCCCGCGGTCAGGCCTTCGATCGCAGCATCAACAAGGTCTTGCTCATTGCTGAAGTCGGGGCGGAGTAGGTCGGCCACAGACCGATGGACCCGAACCACGTCGGCGCTTCGTGATGACTCTCGTGCGACGGTGGCCAGGCCTGCCTGGTCAACCTCAGACAACGCCCGGTGGGCATGAACGAGCGAGCGTTCGGTGGCCGGGTGAGTGTGGACTCCGGCGAAGTGCCCGGGCGCGGCCGCCAGCACGGCGCGCACCGCGCCGGCGAGCACGGGAGTGGAGACCGGGCGACGACCGCTGGCCGCAACCCGCCCCGCGCCCAGCAGTTCGGCGAGGCGGTAGGGAGTGAGGAAGGTGACCGCGGCAACACCGCCCCGTCGGCCCAGCGCCCGTCGAGCGGCGATGCCGACATGATTCGATGGCACGATGACGACAACCGGCGACAGCGGGTCGCCCGCCTTCATTGAGTCGACGGCAGCCGCGAGCGACTCATGAGCGGCAACACCATAAGGAGTGGTCTGAAGAGAGATCCCCATCTGAAGTGATCGTAGGCAAGGGTTGTGACACGCGGGCGATGCGATGACCGGCGACGCTCGGTTCGTCGTCGAGTTCCACCGTTGGGTGTCGGCGTCACATGTCGCAGGATTGATAGGAAAGGCACAATAGTGATCGTGGCCATCTCCTAGAACCTTCCGAAATGCATCAAGTCTCGATGTGTCGATGGTCCGGTCGGCGCCGCGATCGGGCCGCGCCCGTGACGAACACCAGCTGACTCATACTCGTGCGCCATGGCTAGACCGAGTGGGCCAAGCTGGGCCGACACACCGGTCGGACTTCCATCGAGAAGACCGAGTGATCCGAGCACTCAACCACCGATGTGGCGACCGCCTCTAGGTCAGATACCGCCGGCGCTGAGCACGTTGGCGATCGCGGTCTTCCTGCGAAAGTGAGGACGCTCCTGCGACCGCACCTTTGAGTTCATCGATCAGTTTTTCAAAATTGTCGGACACCCAGTCATCGTGGCACACAACACGGTGCCCTCTTAGACCAGGTCGAATACCGCGGTAGCGTTGGGCTTACGTAGGTAGGCGAAGAGGCGGTTCATCGTTGCGAGCGGGGTGCGGCGCAACTTCGTGGGTGGAGTAGCGAGTCTTATCCGGCGAGGAAACGGCGGCAGAGATCGTGGTTCTGCTCAGTGAGTAGATCGGGTCGAACGACTTGATCAGGCCTTGAGGCTCACCGGAAGGGTCGCAGAGGTTCGCCTTCCACACTGCAGCCACCACTGAAAGACCTCCCATAGGAAACAAGGACAAGGCCATGCAGACCTTCACTTCTGTCGGCACTTCGATCCAACAACTCGCCGCCGCTCGCCGCAATCGCGTATCTCGCCACCCACGTCCTTCCCGGCGGTGCATCCAGCGGCTGCCCTGAGACCGTAGAGTTGGCGTGAGAACACGCGTCAGGGATTTCCTGGTCGAGGGAGTCTGAGATGCTGGATTTTGATCGTGAAACGGTGACGATCGATGACGGCCGTCTGGCCCGGCTTCGCCGCTTCAACCTGGTGATGGGTGTCTTCCATCTCATCTCGGGTGTGTTGATGGTGCTGCTCGGCAACGATTTCGAACTCGAAGTGAGCGCGTTCGCGCTCAACGGGCCGCCGGGTACGACCCTGGCCGACGGCACGCTGTCATCGGTTGTTGGCGTGCCGCTCGCTTGGGCGACCGCCTCGTTCTTGTTGCTGTCGGCCGTGTTTCATTTCCTGATCGCGACCGTGGGGTTTGCCCGATATGGCGCGGAGCTGCGGCATGGCCGGAACCGGTTCCGGTGGGTCGAATACGCGTTGTCGTCGACATTGATGATCGTGCTGATTGCGCTTGTCACGGGAATCACCGATCTCGCCGCGCTGATCGCGCTCGGATTCGTGAACGCTTCGATGATCCTGTTCGGCTGGATCATGGAGATGGCCAACGAGAACGACCGCAAAGCATGGTGGACACCCTTCTGGTTCGGCTGTGTCGCCGGCATTGGACCGTGGGCCGCGATTGCGACGTACCTGATCGTGAACGTGACCCGTGACGGTGGCGAAGGACCTCCTGGCTTTGTCTACGGGATCATCTTCACCATCTTCGTGTTGTTCAACACCTTCGCGATCAACCAATGGTTGCAGTACCGCAGGATCGGACGCTGGGCCGACTATGTACACGGCGAAACCGTCTACATAGTTTTGAGCCTCGTGGCGAAGAGTTTGTTGGCATGGCAGATCTTCGCCAACACACTCATCGACTAGCCGTCGATCATCGACGAAGGTAGGCAAATTGTGACTCCCATTGAAGAAACTCGTGGCCTTGTTCTCGTGGCCGGAGCCTCCGGCTATGTCGGCGGTCGACTCGTCGGGCAGCTTCTTGACTCCGGCTACCGGGTGCGATGCCTGGCGCGAACGCCAGAGAAGCTCGATCGTTCGCCCTGGCGGTCTCAGGTCGAGGTTGTCCAGGGTGACGTAGAAGGAGATCTGGACAGCGCCGTCGATGGCGTAGATGTCGTCTACTACCTCATCCATAGCATCGGCGAGGGTCCCCAGTGGGCGGACCGGGAAGCCTCCGGAGCCACAAACATGCGCGATGCGGCTGCCGCCGCCGGGGTTCGTCGGATCGTCTACCTAGGCGGTCTGGGTGATAGCACGAGCGATGAGCTTTCTGCTCACCTCGAGAGTCGGCACAACGTTGGTCGCGTGCTCGCCGGAGGACCGGTTCCGGTCACGGAGTTGCGGGCCGCCGTGATCATCGGTGCGGGGAGCGCGAGCTTCGAGATGCTGCGTTATCTCGTTGAAGTCTTACCCATGATGGTGACTCCTCGATGGGTTGATACGCGCTGTCAGCCGATTTCCATCCGCGATGTCATCCGGTACCTCGTCGAGGTCTTGGATATTGATGAAACGGCGAACCGTGTCTTAGAGATTGGCGGGCCGGACGTCCTGACGTACCGCGAGATGATGGCCACCTACGCGGAGGAGGCGGGTCTTCGAAAGCGGGTCATCATCCCCGTCCCTGTTCTCACGCCGAGGTTGTCGTCGCATTGGGTCGGGCTCGTCACCCCGTTGCCGCGTTCACTTGCCCGACCGCTCGTCAGCAGTCTCGTGAACGAAGTTGTCGTGAACGATCCGGCCATCTTGGAGCTGTGTCGCTTTGAACGGGTCCCGTATGCCACGGCCGTTCGGCGAGCACTCGACCGGACCCGCGAGGACGATGTGTCCACGCGCTGGACTGGAGCGCAGAATGTGACACTTTCTGGGCCGTTGCCCACCGATCCCGAATGGTCGGGAGGTGCGGTGCTTCGTGACGAGCGGCAGCGCTTCGTCGATGCGTCTGAAGACGACGTCCATGAGGTGGTTTGCGGAATTGGCGGAGAGCACGGCTGGTACGCGAGCGATTGGCTCTGGACGCTTCGCGGACTGATGGACAAGGCAATCGGTGGTCCGGGAATGCGACGGGGTCGACGTGATCCTGATGAGCTTCACGTTGGCGATCCGCTCGACTGCTGGCGGGTTGAAGCGATCGAACCAGGGAAGCTGCTGCGGCTACGCGCCGAGATGCGGCTTCCCGGTGTGGCTTCGCTCGAGTGGCGAATCGAGCCAGCGCCGAGTTCCGAATTCGGGCCTCGGTGTCAGGTTCGCCAGACGGCCACATTTGTTCCCCGTGGTCTATGGGGGCGCCTGTATTGGTACGCGGTTGCACCATTTCATCACTACGTCTTTCCGGGCCTTCTCGAGGGCATTGCCGACGACGCCGAGTTGTTGTCGGCTTCTCCCGAGGCCGCAGCATGATCGCCGGTCTCAAAGATCGTGTCGTCGATTCGGCGACGGATCTCTTCTCTCACGGACCTCAGCCGCTTGAGAACACGTTGGACTACATGGATGATCCGGGATTACTCGGGCCCGACTCCGTGTCGTGGTCCGTGGTTGGTGATGCCTGCGCGTTTGTGGGCGGCATTCGCGCCCTCCTGGTTCAGACTGCACACCCCGAGGTTGTTGCCGGGGTTGAAGATCACTCTCGATACCGGAGCGACCCGTTGGGGCGACTGACTCGCACGTCGGCGTATGTCACCGCCACCACATACGGGGCGATGCCCGAGGTCTCCGCCGCGGTCGCGGCGGTGACCGGGGCGCACCGCGGGGTGTCAGGACATTCGGCAAGAGGGAAGGCATACAGTGCCGCGGACCCAGAGCTGACCGCATGGGTCCACAACGTTCTGACGGACTCTTTCCTCACTGCCTACGAGGAGTACGGCGCGGCACCACTCAGCTCAGAAGATGCAGATCGGTTTGTGTTGGAACAGACCGCCATAGGCGCGCTGCTCGGCGCGGCGCCTCTTCCGAATGATGCAGCGTCACTGCGGGACTGGGTTCGTGAGCATGCGGCAATTGAGCCGTCGGAAGCGCAACAACAGTCGATTGATTTTCTCCGCGATCCACCGCTTCCCGCTCACGTGAAGTTTGGCTATCGCTTGTTGTTTCGCGCGGCGGCTGCTTCGCTCCCAGCAGGATTGTCCTCCGTGATCGATGTCGAATCAGGTCGACTTGACCGTGTGCTCGGCAGCGCTGCGGTGCGGGGTCTGCGCTGGTCGCTCGGGTCGTCTCCTTCTTGGCATGTAGCACTTGTGCGCTCGGGTGCCGTCGTGCCGGACGGCTTGTTCCGTCAACCATTTGGGGATGACGTCGTCGCTTCTTCCTCTGCGAGAAAGCCTGCGACTGGATAAGTGCCCATCAAATCGCCGGCATGCGGACCGGTGTTGCCTTGACGGCTACCGTCGCGACGTCGGTCAGAGGGGACAGTCGTATGCGTGGATTCTGTGGTCAGGTCGTGGCAATGACGGTCGCTCTGGGGATGGTCGCCGCTGCGTGTTCGGGGGATGACTCAGGTGATGCCGCGCCGACAACCACCACGATGGTCGCCGTGACCACCACGGCGGCGCCCATCGCCGTGCCGTTCATCCCGGCCGGGTCGGGGTCGTGTGATCCGATCGACGGTGCGGCGTGTTTGTTGCCCTGGCCGAACGACCGGTTCACCCGACCTGATGCTGAGACGGCGACGGGGTTGCGCGTTGACTTCCCGGCCGACGGCACACCCGCCAACGCCGACGGTGTGGCCATTGGGGTCGACGAGTGGAACCGTAACGATGGGTTCAGCCCTGCCGCCATGCCGATGACGGTGATCCCGTTCCTTGATCCGGATCAGTCGGGGCTTGCTTCGGTCGGAGACATCAGCTTGTCACTCGAAGACGACTCGCCGCTTGTGTTGATCGACACGGTGAACGGCGAGCGCATTCCGGCGTGGGCAGAGCTCGACGCTTCGGGAACGAACACCGACGACACCGCGCTGATTGTTGTCCCCGCGGTCGCGTTGGCTGAGGGGCATCTCCATCTTGTGGTGCTGCGGGGTCTTGTCGACTTCGACGGCACGGACATCGCACCGTCGGCCGCGTATACCGAACGCATCACGACACCGGTCGACCAGCACGACGCGGCGCTGCTGGCATCGCTCTCGGAGGCGGGGATTGATCCGGCGGAGACGACCGTCGCGTGGACGTTCACGGTCGCGAGCGGCGACTCGCTCTCGGCCCGTCTGCGGCACATGTGGGCGGAAACGAAGGTCGAGGTGGGCGAGGGTGCTCCCGCGTTCACGGTGGACACCGTGGAAGACAGCGGTCTCGCTCGGATTGTGAGCGGAACGTTCGAAACACCCAATTATCTGACCGGCGATGGGTCGACGGGCAACGTGTTCAACAACGAGGGTGACCCCAACGGCATTCCGACGCTCAACGGCACGATGACAACGGAGTATTTGTGCACGGTGCCGGCAGCCGCCAGCGCCGACCGACCCGCTCCCTACGTTCTCTACGGGCATGGACTCCTCGGGAGCCGCAGCCAAGTGCTGGGCATCGGCACGGTGGGTGCGACCATCGGGATCGGCTTCTGCGCGATCGATTTCATCGGGATGAGCACGGCTGATCTGGCGAGCGTTGCTGCCGCGCTCGAGGAGTTGACGCTCTTCCGGTCGCAGCCCGATCGTCTCCAGCAGGGCCACCTGGCCTGGCTGCTCTTGGGTCGGCTGTTGGCGAGCGAGTCGGGGTTTGCGACGAACGCCGCGTTCCAGGGCGCCGATGGCGGTGGAGCGATCGACCACGAGGCGGTTTCGTTCCTGGGCGCGAGCCAGGGCGGAATCCTCGGCGGTGCGTCGTCGGCGCTGGCCGATGACTGGACGCAGGTGATCTTGGCTGTGCCTGGTCTTGGCTACAACCTGCTGCTGCCTCGCAGCATCGACTTCGACGAGTTCACCCCGTTCTTCGAAGCCGCCTATCCCGATGTGCTCGACCGGATGCTTGCTCGCGAGCTCATGGAGATGCTCTGGGATCGCGGCGAGAACGCGGGCTGGGCACAGCACCTGGTCGAGGACCCATACGACGGAGCGACGGAGAAGAACGTGCTGATCCTTGCGGCGTTCGGTGATCACCAGGTGGCGAACGTGAGCACCGACAAGCTCGCCCGCACGCTCGATGCACTACTACTCGCGCCGGGTCTGGCCGATGGACGATCTACCGACTCGACGCCGTTCTTCGGGATCGACACGATCACGTCGTTCCCGCACACAGGGTCGGGTTACGTCATGTGGGACTTCGGCACGCCGGCACCGCCGTCGTCGAACACTCCGCCCCGCGAGGGGAGCGACCCACACGGCAAGCTCAGCGACGTGCCCGAAGCGCTGCTTCTCGTGGCCGACTTCCTCGGTGTCGACGGCGCGATCAACGACGCCTGCGGTGGCGAGCCCTGTCAGACGCTGGAGGGTTAGGGCCTGCTGGCCGCTCTGGCCGCTCTGGCTGTTTGTGGTTGCCGGGACCGTGCCTTGGCTGCGGCGACCAAGCTCGCAAGCCGCGTGTCCCCGGCGGCCGATGAGTCAGTTGGCTTGCACGCCTCGACGACGCACGAAATGCCCAAGAGTCGCGACTCTTCTCCGGCCGGTTCGACTGTCAGTAGTGTGGCGACTTGACTGAGGGCATGCAGACACAGGCGTATGCCGACAGAGTGATTCGGCAGCGAGAAGACAATCCCGTGCTCTATGGCGATGTCGACTTCTCGATCGTGCCGGAACGTCTCGACAGCGAGGCAACGGTCGACGATAAGCGGTTCGGGAAGACGCGCGATGCGGTTGCCCGGGTGTTCGATCAACCCGACCTGTTGGAGCGAGTCCGTAACTTTACGATGACTGGCGATCGGGTAGCCGATGCGTATGCCGCGCTGATCCCGTCGCTCGGCTTTCGGACGTTGGTCGAGATGCTCGATGCGGCCTGTGAGAAGGGTGTCGAGTCGGTCGACGATTCACCGCCGGAGCTGGTCGCCTTCATCGAAGCGATGGAGGCCACACCGGACTGGGTCGACATGAAGCTCGTGGCTACCGGTGCTCGAGACGAACGAATCCCGATGGCGGCGGCCACGCCGTTCGCTATTCGTGGCGCATTCCTGGCGACGTTCCTCAACAAGTATGCGGCTCTGCCCATGACGATGACTGGCACACTCTCCGATGAGGCGTCGGCCAAGCGGGTGTTCGAGACGGCAAGCTTCTTCACCGCGTCGACGTTGCCGGGAGCGCTCGATCGCCATGGCAAGGGTTTCCAGGCTGCGGCGAAGGTTCGGCTGATGCACTCGATGGTGCGGTTTCATCTTCTGAACTCGGGGGATTGGGACGTTGAGACGTATGGCATTCCCATCCCGCAGATCGACCAGATGCCGGCAGGGACGATCGGCACCTTCCTCATGTCAGGTCGGTTAATGAAGAAGGGCAAGACCGAGTTCACCGAAGCACAAAAGGCGAGCGTGGAGCTCTCCCGATACCGCTGCTTTCTGCTCGGCCTGCCGCAGGATCTATTGGGGGAGACGCCGCAGGAGATCATCGACCTGCTCGTCGCTCGCCACATCACGTTGCGCGAGGCGTACGACGACGAGACGTGCGGCGTGCTGGTGCGAGGCACGATGGAGGCCGACCTATTTGACCGTTCGTCGATGAAGGGGAAGCTGCATAGCTGGCTCGAGAACGGCTTCTCCCGGTTCGTGCTGATCTCCAGTTTCCTCAGCGGTGACTCGGAACGGGCCGAGTCGATCGGGATCACTTTCAGCCGCACGGAAAAGGTGGCGGCTGCGCTCGCGGCCAGCGTGGTCGGAGCGAATGCCACCTTCTACCGAGTGGGGCTGCGGTTGCCGGTCGTGTCGGGCTGGGTCGATCGTCGACTCAACACCAAACTCGCTCGCCTGCTCGACACGTACGGCCATGCCGACTTCGTGACCGACCCCGGCAACTACAAGGTGATCGCCGCGGTGTAGCGGGCGGGAGCTATCGTCCCCGTCGGTGTGGGCGCGCTGCCGCGAACGCACCGTTTGCCAGGAGGCACTACCCGTGAAGCACAAGCCAACGACCGTTCGTGACCGTCTCGGGGCCCTGCGCGGCTTGCTGACCATCAGCGACGACGATTACCACGAGTTCATGGGGAGCTACGGCGAGTTGTTCGTCGACTCGCCCGAGAACACGAAGGCCGACTACGAAGCCGGTGTGCCCCCGACGGGATACGTGCAAGGCAGCAGTGATGAGCTCCAGGCCCTCTACAAGGTCATCCATCTTTTGTGCACCCTCGGCTCGGTGGAGAAGATGTACATGCCGCCGGAGATCGATCCGGACCAGTCGGTGTTGCAGAACCAGATCCTGTTCGAGCGGATCGTGGCCGACAACCTCCAACTCCAACCGGGCCACAAAGTGCTGGACCTCGGGTGTGGTTGTGGCGCCATCGCTGAGCACATCGCCGAGCTCACCGAGGCGATGCCGTTCGGCATCAATCTCGATAAGTCACAGATCGACAAAGCCCACAAGAATCCCGCCCTGCCCGCCGCCAACTTCACGGTCGGCGATTTCAACCAGCCTCTCGAGTTCGATGACGCCACGTTCGATGCCGTGTACGCCATCCAGCCAATGACCTATGTCAGCGATCACGCGTTCACATTCTCCGAAGTGATGCGTGTGCTGAAGCCCGGTGGGAGGTTCGTTATCAACGATGTTGCCGCCCTTGATGCCTATGACCGAGACAACGGGCACCATCGGAAGTTGATCCAGCACACCCGCGAACTCACCGTGTTCGGCGGGTTCTGGTACTACAAGTACTGGGAGGACGCTTACCGCGACGCTGGGTTCGAACTGGTGTCGTCGGTCGGACGAAGCGCGGTGGAGATGATCAAGAAAGAGGTCGCCCTTTTCGACCGGTACGAGGCGGTCTTCAATGCGCTTGCCAAGGTGCGGGTAATCCCGAAGAAGACGAATGCGCTCATGAAGCGACTCAACGAGAACAGCGAGTCTTACATCAAGGCCGAGGAGGAAGAACTCCTCACCCTCAACTGGCACTGCGTCGGCCAGAAGCCCGAGTAAC
>Ga0114997_10001177_pt1 | contig 21933 bp, 20 predicted proteins | sample ArcticOcean_MG_C_2_FD_87045 | JGI IMG/M metagenome (GOLD analysis project Ga0114997, IMG submission 87045) | Marine microbial communities from western Arctic Ocean - ArcticOcean_MG_CB4_136 | ecosystem: Environmental > Aquatic > Marine > Oceanic | place: Arctic Ocean: Canada Basin | collected...
AAATGTTAGTTGAAATTTTTTTAATATTTATTTCTGGATTTATACTTTTATCACTTGTAAATATTAAATTTTGCAATTTATAGTTAAATTTACTACTAGAAAAAAAAAGCATTAAATAGATTAAAAAATACATTCCACCAATCCACTGTGTAGAGGATCTCCACAAAATAAGTGTTGGGTCCAAATATTTTATATTTTCAAATATTGTAAAACCTGTGCCAGTAATACCTGACACTGCCTCAAATAAGGCATTTATAAAAGTAATTTGATAATTGCTTAAGTAGTATGGAAGACCAATTAAGATAGAAATAATAAAATAATTTAATATTATAATAGATATTTGTTCATAAAAATTGACATTTTTATCAGAATTTTTTCCAAGAAAATAAAAAAAAGAGCCTAAAGAAAAAGAGGCTATCATTGTAAAAATGTAAGAGTCTGTGTTTAAAAAATAATCAAAATAAGAGGAGTAAAGAATGTTTAAAATAGCCAAACAAGTGATTGGATAACAAAATATCCCTAAATAATATGAAATACCTTTTAGATTCATTAATATTTATATTGAAGTAACTTTAAAAATACTTTCAATTTCTTTTAGCTGTTCTCTTTTAGCGAGGAAAACTACCAAATCATCCTTTTCAAAAACAAAGTCTGACTTAGGGATTATCACTTTTTCTTTTCTGACTACTGCTCCTATTCTTATATATTCAGGAAGATTCGAGTCTTTAATGCTTTTGTTTAAAAGTTCAGATTTTTCTAATATTTTTGCTTCTATAAATTCATATGTACCGTCGAGCAATGAATAAACTGTCCCTATCGTTCCTTTATGTACGTGTTCCATTATTCTAGAAACTGTTGTCATTCTTGGGTCTACTAAATCGTCAATATTTAATGATTTTTGCAATAAGCTGTAATTTGACTTATTTACAATTGCTATAGTTCTTTTTTGCAATCCAGTTTTTTCAGCTAAAACACAAACCATTATATTATTTTCATCATCGTTAGTTAAAGCTAAAACTGTCTCTGAATCTTCTATATTAGCTTCTTTAAGTATTTCTTCATCTAAAGCATCTCCATGTATTACTATTGATGAAGATAATTCAGTAGCTATATTCTCTGCGGTTTGTTTATTTTTCTCAATAATTTTAACTCTTGCTTCTGAGTTTGCCTCTAAGAGTTTGGCTAAATTTAAACCTATATTACCACCTCCAATAATTAAAATTTTATTAGCTATTTTTTCTTCGTGTCCAAATGCTTTGAGAATTTGATTTAATTGTTCGCTACTCACAACTACATAAACATTATCTCCTTCAAGCATTTTATCATTTTTTTTCAAAAAAATAAATTTATCTTTTCTAAGTGCGCCTACAATATTTGCCTTAAAGTCTGGAAATTTTGTAGTTAAATTTTTTAGAGGTATATTAATAATAGGACAATCTTTTTCTATTGAAATTTCTAACATTTTAACTCTATTGTTTGCAAAAGGCACGTTATCTAAAGCACCAGGTGCTTCTAATCTTCGAAATAATGCTTTTGCAACTTCTATTTCAGGAGAAATAATGACATCTATTGGGATATTAGATTTATTATAAAGTTTACTCCATTTGCCATCTAAAAATTCTTTTGATCTAATTCTGGCAATTTTTTTTGGTATATTAAAAAGTGAACTAGCCAATTGACAAATAATCATATTTGTTTCGTCATTTCTGGTTACAGCGATTATCATATCTGTATTTTCTGCTCCTGCGTTTTCAAGAACAGATGGGAAAGTTGCTCTTCCAACTATTCCTTTTACTTCCTGACTATCATTAATTTTTTTAATATCTTCTGATGACTGATCAATAACAGTTACAGAATGTCCTTGATCAGATAATTGTTTGCTAATTGCAAAACCTACTTTTCCTGCTCCACATATAATAATATTCATAATTAATTTATACCCTTAATACCTAAAGTTTTTAATTTTCTATGTAAAGCTGATCTTTCCATTCCAATATAATCTGCTGTTTTAGATATATTGCCATGATTTTTTTTTAACTGATTTTGTAAGTACTGTTTCTCAAATAGCTCCCTTGCTTCTTTTAACGGGACGGAAAGAACGTTTTTAGTAGTATTATTCTCTATTTCGTTTGTGTCATTTTGAGAAAGTATTTCATTTAGTAACTTATTAACATTAATGCTTGTTTCGTTAACTGAAAGTATTGTTACTCTCTCAATTAAATTACGAAGTTCTCTAATGTTTCCCTTCCAATTATAAGTGAATAATTGATCGTTATTTACATCAATGTCAGCTTCGGGCACACCATTAATTTCTGCTAATTTTTTTTTGAAATAATTAATTAATAAAGGTATGTCTTCAGTTCTAGTGCTTAAAGGTGGCAGGTTAATAGGAACAACATTTAATCTATGATACAGGTCTTCCCTGAATTTATTCCCATCAATAAGTTCTAGCAAATTTTTAGCTGTAGATGAAATTATTCTAATATTTACATCTATATATTTTGCACCATTAACTCTTTTAAACTTTTGATCAATTAAGACTCTAAGAATATTTGCCTGTGTCTTTAAGGGTATTTCTGATACCTCATCGATCAACAAGGTTCCTTTGTTAGCTCTTTCTAAAATACCATAGGAAATTGTGCCGTCCTCAAACTCTTCTCCAAATAATTCTTTTTCATATCTACTTAATTCTAATAAGGAAGAGTTAAGAACAATAAATGGAAATTTTGATCTTAGAGATGATTTGTGTATCTTACGAGCAACAAGCTCTTTTCCTGTTCCAGTTTGACCTGTTATTAAAACTCTGCTTTCTGCACTAGAAAGTTTTTCTATTGTTTTTTTAATTTTAATTATTTCAATGTTCTCACCAATAAATTCAAAAGAATGAAATAATTTTTTCTCTATAATTTCTTTTTCTTTTTTTAAATCACTACTTTCAAATGCACGACTAACGTAGTTCAACAATTTTTCTGCTGAAAAGGGCTTTTCTACAAATTCATAAGCACCTAACCTAATAGCTTCAACTGCTAATTGCACATTAGCATGACCAGATATCATGATTACAGGTATTGTTTTATCTAATTTATTTATTAATTTTAATAATTCAATTCCATCACGGTCTCCTTTATCAAGTTTAATGTCAATAATAGCTAAGTTTGGAAGTTTTTTATTTATTTCAGTTTCAGCTTGATCAAAATTAGCTGCAGATCTAATAGTGTAATTTTTGTCTTTTAAAATATTGCAAATCAAAAATCTTATATCTGAGTTATCATCTACTACTAATATTTCATTAATCATATATTTTTGGTAAGGATATAGTTATTTTTAAACCTGAGTCTTTAATGTTTGATAATAATAATTCACCAGAATGATCATTTATGATTTTACTTACTATTGGTAGACCTAAACCTGTGCCATTTTTTTTTGTTGTAAAGTATGGTGTCATTACTTCTTTTATATTTGTAATACCAGTTCCATTATCAATTAATACTATATGTATATAGTCATTATCATCAGATATTTCTATATCAATTTTCCCTTTAAAATCACTTTTTTTAAGTTTTTTATCTACAAATGATTCATTGGCATTTTTTATTAAATTAATAAAAACCCTATAAAGTTGATCTTCATCACCTTTAATAAGACAAATATTTTTTTCTGCATTTAGTTTAATTAGAATTTTGTTGCCCATTAGAAAAAAATCTACTGCACGTTTTACTACAGGGACAATATCTATTTTTTTCATAATAGGACTAGGCATTCTTGCAAAGTTAGAAAATTCATTTACTAAAATTTCTATATCTTTTATTTGTCTGTTAATTGTAGCTAAATATTTTTCGAATTCAGCTTTTCCCTCAGTGATATTATTACTATATTTTTCTTGTAGTCGATCTATTGAAAGCTGTATTGGAGTCAATGGATTTTTAATTTCATGAGCAAGCTTTCTAGCTACACTTTCCCAAGCTGAATATCTTTCAGAAATCAAAAGTTTGTCTTGTTGTTTTTTCAATCTCTCTATCATATTATTAAAATTTAAATTCAACATCTTAAATTCTTCATCAGTGTCAATCTCTGTTACTTTTGTGTTTAGCATTCCTTTACTAATATCATCGGAGGCTTTAATAAGATTTACAATTGGTTTAGTTAGTCTATTTGCAAAAGAAATAGCTATCACAATCGATAAAAACATTAGAAGTGTAACAACTATAATATAAATTATAGTAAGAGTAATTTTAAGACCTGTTTGGCTATCTTTTACTAAGTAATAAAAATCTACTGCTTCTTCAGTTTCATTTAAATATGTAAGAATTATTGGATCTAAATTTCGAGAAATATACAAATAAGTATCAATAAGGGTATCTAGCTTCATCATTGCAGATGTATTTTTTTTATTATTACCTTTAATTAAAATTGGTATACCCGTTAACGCTTGGTCAAATTCATCATCATTTGGTTTAACAAATGAGCTGTCTATTTCATTTTTGTCTAAAAATAATATATTTCCTACACTGTCAATTAAATAAACTTCGTCTACTCTTCTTAAAATTTTTTCAGATTTTATAATATTTATAAATCTTTTTTGATTATCATAATAAAAAACTGAAGCTCTATTAATACCAACGCTCATCATAACAACATCTGACTCAATTGTTTTTCTATTGTCCTCTAAGTAATTTTTTGCTACATCAAATGAGTTATTCACCGCTCTAGTAATTTGATCATTAAAAAAATTTTGAATAGCGAAATTAAAAATAAATAGTGAAAAAATAGCAACTAATAATGACGGTAAAAATGTAAAAAGACTAAACAAAAAAACATATTTAAAATTTGTTCTTGAGCCTGACGAATTTTTGTTCTTAGATGAGTAAATTTTAATAAAATTTTTAACAATTAAGTAAAAAAATGAAAAAAGTACTACTAAATCAATTATTAGCAATAATTGTAAATTTTTTTCATTTAATGGAATAAAACCCTCTCCAATGAATGTTAAAAAAGTGAGAATGCCCAGTATTATAGACAGAAATGAGGAGAATATTAGGGTTCTAAAGTTTTGTATAATTTTAAACATTCTATTTCTAAATAAACATTAATAATTTATATAATATAATATAACTTAACATTATGAGTTTCAGTCTTATTATTTTAGCTGGTGGTAGCAGTCAAAGATTTAAATCTGATGTTGCCAAACCCTATCAAAAAATTGGTGGCAAAACATTAATAGAAATAAATCTACTTAAGGCACAATCAATAAAAGACATTAATGAAATTATTATTGTTTTTAACAAAAAAGACAAGAAAAGAATTAAAAATTTAAAAATAAAGAATATAAAACTAATATGTGGAGGAAAAACTAGACAAGAATCTACTTTTAATGCTCTAAAATATCTTTTTAAAAAAAAGAGTTCTTCAAGAGTATTAATACATGACTCTGCTAGGCCAAATTTTTCAATAAAACTTTTAAAAACGATTATTAAAAATATGAAAAATTCAAAAGCAGTAATTCCAACAATAAAAATTCAAGATGCCGTAAAACAAAAATTTGACTCAGGAAAATATGAATACGTTACAGGAAAAAAAAGAGATGATTTATTTTTGACTCAAACCCCACAAGCTTTTATTTTAAGAGAAATTTACAATTTACATAAGGATAATAGTTCAAAATATCAAGACGATGATATTTCTTTATTTGTTGACTTAAATAAAGTTAAATTTATAGAAGGTGAAAAAAGTAATTTTAAAATTACAGATAAATTAGATTTTGAAAATTTAAAAAATAATTTTAGATCTAAAATAGAAGTTGGAATTGGATTTGATGTACATAGACTTGTTCCTAATCGAAAACTTTACTTAGCTGGTTTGAAAATTAAATCACCATTAGGAACTTTGGGTCACTCAGATGGAGATCCAGTATTACATTCAATTACAGATGCAATTCTTGGTGCTTGTAAGATGGGAGATATTGGTCAAATGTTTTCTGATACAAATAAAAAGTTTAAAAATATAAGATCAACAATTTTATTAAAAAAAGTTTTGTTTCAGGTAAAATTAAAAGGATACATTTTAAATAATATAGATATTAATATTATTTCTCAAACCCCAAAAATAAAAAAATACAGAATTAAAATGATAGAAAGTATTTCCAAACTCTGTGCAATTAATAAAAATCAAATTAATATAAAAGGCAAAACTACCGAAAAATTAGGTATAATAGGTAGGGAGAAAGCAATTGCTTGCGAAGTAATTATATCAGTAATTAAATATGATTAAAAATATTAATTTTATATTTGTGACTTTTTTTGCTATCGGAACCCTTAGATATGCACCCGGAACTATTACATCATTAATTACTACAACATTTTTATATAGCTCGTTTCATATTTTTAATTTATCGATCTCTTTTATTCTTATTTCACTACTTTTAATTTTTTTCTACTCTTTCTATGCAGTGAGTATTTATATAAAAGATGACGAAAATAAAGACCCTAAAGAAGTAGTTATTGATGAAGTAATAGGACAGTCTATACCTATTTGTTTATATGAAATGTTACATGTATCAAGCAAAAATTCCCAAGAAACTATTTTAATTTATTTATATATTTTTATTTTATTCAGATTTTTTGATATTAAGAAACCTTTTCCAGTGAGTTATTTTGATAAAAAATTCAAAAATAGTTTTGGCGTTATTATGGACGATGTTGTGGCGGGATTATACGTTGTTCTAACTTTAATAATATTTATAGTGATTAAATCAGAACTGTTTATATGAGTAAAATTAAGAAAATTATATCAATATTACAAAAAAGGAAAATGAAAATGGCTTTTGCAGAATCTTGTACAGGTGGATTACTTTCTGCTGCTGTTACTTCTGTTAGTGGCTCGTCTAAAGTTTTTACTATGGGATTGATCACCTATTCTAATCAAGCTAAAATTGATATTTTAAAAGTTCCAAAATCAATTATTAAAAAGTATGGATCAGTGAGTGTTCAATGCTGTTTATCAATGGTTAATAATTTAAGTAAAATTAGTAAAAGTAAAATATGCGTTTCTATAACTGGAATAGCTGGACCTAAAGGTGGTACCAAAAAAAAACCTATTGGTCTTGTTTATATTGGTGTAAAAAAAGGAAGCAAAGTTATTGCTACCAAGTGTCAATTTAAGAATAAAGGTAGGTCATATGTTCAAAAAGCTACGGTCAAAAAATCTTTCAGTTTAATATTAAAATTGGTAAAGTGAGTGGAACTTGATAATAATTTTTATTTATATAGATGAATCGCTCTCTCCTCAAAAGATCTAGCTATTTTATTTAACCCCATGCCAAATGATTTTTTCATTATTAAGTTAAAAATAGGGTTCTTTAATTCAAAATCAATAAAAAATTCTAATTGAGTTGCGTTATTAACTTCTTTAAAAATCCATTCATTTTTAAGATGCTTAATAGGTCCGCTATTATTAGTAACTAGAATTTTATCTTTTTCTTTATAATAAACAATTAAACTCGAATAAGTTTCATTTAAAAATTTTTTTCCTACTTTTAAATCTCCCCTGATTTCAATTAAATCTTTACTTTCTTTTTTTTCATGTATTGTTCCCTTTAAGCACCAAGGTACAAAATTGGGATAACTCTCAATATCTAAAACCATATTGATTAATTGTTGTTTTTTACAAGGTATTATTTTTTTTATTGAAGCTGATGACATTCAAGTTGATTAATTCTTGCTTCTTGCAATTTTCTAAAATCTTTATCTGCGTGATAAGAAGATCTGGTTAAAGGTGATGAGGAAATAAGTAAAAAACCTTTTGTTTTAGCTATTGACTTAAGATCTTTAAATTCATCAGGGTGATAATAACGATCTAAAGGATAATGTTGTGCAGAAGGTTGTAAGTATTGTCCAATTGTTAAAAAATCAACTTCTGCAGATCTTAAATCATCCATAACTTGAATAATCTCATCTTTACTCTCATTTAATCCAACCATAATTCCAGATTTTGTAAAAACTTTTTTATTAAATTTTTTAGCATTTTTTAAAAGCTCAAGTGAAGCGAAGTATCTTGCGCCAGGTCTTACTTTTGGATAAAGCCTTGGTACAGTTTCAATATTATGGTTAAACACGTCAAGATCTGCTTTTAAAATTTCTTTATACGCATCTCCTTTTCTCAAAAAATCTGGTGTTAAAACTTCTATAGATGTATTTGGATTTTCTTTTCTTGTAGCAGCCACTACTTTATAAAAATGATTTGATCCACCGTCTTCTAAATCATCTCTATCAACTGAAGTTATCACAACATGTTTTAAATTAAGTTTTTTTACGGCCTTTGAAATTTTATAAGGTTCAAATATATCTAAGCTTGTGGGTTTGCCTGTTTTAACATCACAAAAGGCGCATGCTCTTGTGCAGGTATCTCCCATGATCATAAATGTTGCGTGTTTTTTACTCCAACACTCAGTTATATTTGGGCAATTTGCTTCCTGACATACTGTAACAAGATTATTTTGATTAACTACTTTTTTGGTTTCAAAAAAAATTTTTGAATCAACTATTTTTGATCTAATCCACTCTGGTTTTTTTTTAATTGGATTAATTGGTTTGTTTACTTTTTCAGGGTGTCTTGGTTTAATTTTCATTATTTAAGCTTGATTAAAATTTCTTCTTTATTACCGTATTTTAAATTTTCTCTGTATAACATATCAAGATAGTCTAAATCAATTTTTTCTGATAAAAGAACGTTTTTATGGTCTAAAATATCTAACTGTGAAGTTAATGATATTTTTTTTTGAAATAATTCGTTTTTTATATTTTTTTTCTCAAAATAAGAAAATAAACCCCGTTCTCCTCCAGTTAAATTAATAATTATGTATAATACTAGAAATATGTTTAATAAAAAAAATTTTTTTCTATTAAAAAATTTTATAATTTGCATTATTAGATTTTAGTCATTTTGCTATGATTGCCAAGTTCTTCTTCTATGCGTAATAACCTATTATATTTAGCGACTCTCTCAGATCTAGCCAAAGATCCAGTTTTTATCTGAGATGATTCTGTTGCTACTGCCAAATCGGCTATAAATGTATCTTCTGTGTCACCGGATCTATGCGATATAATCGTTTTAAAATTTGCTTTTTTGGCAATAGAAATTACTTCAAGAGTTTCAGTTAAAGTACCTATTTGATTGGGTTTTATAAGTATACTGTTTGCGGACTTTTCTATAATCCCTTTTTCTAATCGTGTAGTGTTTGTAACAAACAAGTCATCGCCAACTATTTGAACTTTTTTGCCAATTTCATTTGTAATTTTTTTCCAAGAATTCCAGTCATCTTCAGCAAATGGATCTTCAATTGATTTAATAGGGTAATCTGAAGTTAGTTTTTTATAATAATTCACAATATTATCGACTGAAGTAAAGTTTTGAGATTGAATAGAATATTCACCTTTATCATTCATCAATTCATTTGCTGCAACATCCAAGCAAATCACAACGTCATTACCTGGTTTTAAATTTGATTTTTCAATAGCTTGCACTATTAATTCTAATGCCTCTTCATTTGTATTTATCGATGGAGCAAAACCGCCTTCGTCACCAACATTTGTAAGCATTTTTTTAAATTTTAATAATTCTTTTAAATTTTGAATAACTAAAAAACATTTTTCAATAGCATCCATAAAATTTTTTGCTGAGTCCGGTCTAATCATAAACTCTTGAATATTTAAATCGTTATCAGCATGCACCCCTCCATTAATAATATTCATTAAAGGAATAGGTAGAGAAAAACTTTTACCTAAATTTTTAAAAAGAGGTTGTTTATTTGCTAAAGCTGCACATTTAGCGTTGGCAAGGGATACAGCTAGTGTGGCGTTAGCTCCAAGATTTATTTTATTTTCACTTCCATCTAATTTTAGCAAAGCTTTATCAATATTTTCTTGTTCGTTAGGATTTAAGTCTTTTAATTCTGCAGAAATTTTATTATTAATATTGTCTACTGCAGCGTACACACTTTTTCCTAAAAATTTTTCTTCATCTTGATCTCTTAACTCATGAGCTTCAAATGTACCAGTTGATGCGCCTGAAGGAGATATTGCTGTTGCTGAAATTCCATTATCTAAAAAAACTTCAGCTTCTACAGTGGGGTTTCCCCTGCTATCAAAAACTTGTCTACCTTTAACACTTTTGATTTTTGCCATTCAATTATTTGATTAACTTATCGATCTCTGTTAGTTTTTTTAACAAAGCTTTAACTTCATTTAAAGGAATCATATTTGGTCCATCAGATGGAGCATTATCTGGATCTTCGTGTGTTTCTATGAAAATTGCACCAACACCAACAGCTACAGCTGCGCGTGCTAGATGTGGAACAAACTCTCTTTGACCTCCACTTTTTTCACCCATACCACCTGGTTGTTGAACAGAGTGTGTCGCATCAAATACAATTGGAAAACCAAATCTAGACATTATAGGTAAAGCTCTCATGTCTGAAACAAGAGTATTGTACCCAAAGCTCGCGCCTCTTTCAGTGATTAAAATGTTTTTATTTCCTGATTCTTCAATTTTTTTTATTACATTGGTCATATCCCATGGAGCTAAAAATTGCCCTTTCTTAACATTAATTATTTTTCCCGTTTTAGCAGCAGCAATTAATAGATCTGTCTGACGACATAAGAATGCTGGAATTTGTAGAACATCAACATGTTCGGAAACAATTGCACATTGTTCTGCTGAATGAACGTCAGTTAAAACAGGGACACCAACTTCTTTTCTTATTTTATCAAATATAGGTAAGGATTTTTCTAAACCCATTCCTCTTTTGCCTTTAAGACTAGTCCTATTTGCTTTATCAAATGATGATTTATAAATTAAATTAATACCTAATTCGCTTGTAATTTTTTTTAATTCTGTAGAAATTTTAATTGCATGTGCCTCATTTTCAAGCTGACAAGGACCTGCAATTAAAGTGAATGGTTTATCATTGCCGATTTCAAAATTAGAGCACTTAACTTTATGATTTGTCATTATTTTTTCGAATTGATTTTTGCAGCTTTTATAAATGAAGAGAATAAAGGATGTGGAGCCAAAGGTCTAGATTTAAATTCAGGGTGAAATTGAACTCCTATAAACCAAGGATGATCTCTAAGCTCAACAATTTCTGGCAATTTATGGTCAGGAGATAAGCCTGAGAAAATCATTCCTTTTTTTTCGAATTCTTCTTTGTAATTAATGTTAACTTCATATCTATGACGATGTCGCTCTTCTATTTTAGTAGATTTATAGATTTTACTTATTAAAGAGTCCTTTTTTAATCTAGCTTCATAGCTTCCTAATCGCATAGTTCCTCCTAAATCCTTATTAGTTCCTTTCATCAGTTTACCATCCTTGAGCCATTCACTCATTAAACCAACTACTGATGTTTTTGAAGAACCAAACTCACTCGATGTGGCATTTTTTATATTTAATTTATGTCTGGCAAATTCTATGACGGCCATTTGCATTCCAAAACAAATACCCAAAAAAGGGATTTTGTTTTTTCTAGCATAGTTTATCGCGGCAATTTTTCCCTCTGTCCCTCTTTTACCAAAACCACCTGGTATTAAAATTCCAGAAACACCATTTAATTTACTTTTTATTTCACCAGGCTTTAGGTAGTCAGATTCTATTCTTACAAGATTAACTTTTAAATTATTCGCTATACCGCCGTGAGTTAAAGCTTCATCTAAAGATTTATACGCATCTTTTAATTCAACATATTTTCCAATTATAGCAATATTAACTTTATTTTTTGTGTTCAAAACTAAATGAGTAATTTTCTTCCAAGGTTGGAGATTTACTTTCTTTTTAGTTTTTAAGTTAAAAAATTTTAAAACTCTCTCATCTAATTTTTCTTTATTAAAACTAATTGGAGCTTCATAAATTGTTTTCACATCTACAGTTTCAATTACATTATCAATAGGAACGTTACAAAATAGAGAGATTTTCTTTCTTTGGTCTAATGGGATGGATTGTTCTGATCTACAAATTATAATATCTGGCTGAATACCTATACTTCTAAGTTCTTTAACTGAATGTTGTGTAGGTTTAGTTTTTATTTCATCAGATGCCTTCATGTAAGGTACTAATGTTAGATGAATAAATAAAGTGTTTCTTATTCCAACTTCATTTGAGAACTGTCTTATTGCCTCTAAAAAAGGCAAGCTTTCTATATCGCCTACTGTTCCACCAATTTCACAAATAACAAAGTCTTCATTTTTAACATCGTGTTTAATAAATTCTTTAATACGATCGGTAATATGAGGAATAACTTGAACAGTTTTTCCTAAATATTTTCCCTGCCTTTCTTTTTTTAAAACGTCATTATAAATTTGGCCCGTTGTAATATTATCGGATTTTTTTGCTGATATTCCAGAAAATCTTTCGTAATGACCTAAGTCTAAATCTGTTTCAGCTCCATCATCTGTTACGAAAACTTCGCCATGTTGAAAGGGACTCATTGTTCCAGGGTCGACATTTAAATATGGATCAAGTTTTCTAATACGAACCTTAAATCCTCTTGATTGTAGTAAGTATGCTAGAGAAGCTGAAGAAAGACCTTTTCCTAGAGATGAAACCACACCGCCAGTAACAAAAATGTATCGCGCCATGGAGATAATTTATACTAGAATATTTATTAAAAACAAAGATTATTTTGCTGATTCTGGAATTTGTGGAAGGTTCGAGTTTTCACTTTCCTCTTTTTCCAAAACAGACTGTGTTTCGCGTATTTCATCTCGTGAAATAGCTACTAAAGAGATACTTGTTATTATAAACAAGGTTGCAACGATCGATGTTACTTTGTTTAAAAAGTTGCCGGCCGATCTAGATGACGTGAAATTGTCTTGTGAAACACCAAGACCCAAAGCACCACCTTCAGATCTCTGAAGTAAAATTACAATTATGAGAACGATTGCAAATATAATATTTATTGTGATTAATATACTTTCCATATCAGTTATCTATAGTAATTTTTTATTATATCAATAAATTTCTTAGAAGATTTTGATGCACCGCCGATTAAAAAGCCATCAATTTCAGATAAAGCTCTGAATTGATCAATATTTAGGGAATCAACAGATCCGCCGTATAAAATTGGAGGAGTTTTTTTTGTTTTAAATATTTCTGCAAGTACTTTTTTTATAAAAAGTGTGGTTTTTAAAAGCTCAATAGATTTTGGAATTTTTCCAGTTCCAATAGACCAAATAGGTTCATAAGCAATTATAATTTTATTTTTATCAAATTTTTTTTCTAAGGCAAAACTTATTTGTTTTTTTAAAACTTTAAAAGTTTGTTTATTAGCTTTTTGATTTTTATTTTCACCAATACAAAAGATTACTTTAAGTTTGTTTTTTAAAGCAAATGATATTTTATTTTTAATTAATAAATCTGAATCACCCTCTGCCCTGTTATCTGAATGGCCAATTATAACATATTCTGATCCCAAATTTTTAATCATGAACGCACTAATAGCGCCAGTGTTAGAAGAAAACATATCTTTATGAAAGCAGTTTTGTGCACCAATACTAATTTCCTTATTTTTAAAATTTTTACAAAAACCTTCTAGCAAGGTGAAAGGAGGGGTGATTATCACTCTAAAATTTTTAGAATTTCGGTCTTTTTTTACAAAAGTATTTATTTTATTAAGAATATTTATAGATTTAGGCACCCCAAACATTTTCCAGTTGCCGATAAAATATTTCATGTTATTTGCCTTAATAATAAATTTAATCTATAGGTGTGTATTAATATAGAACTCTTAATAAAGTATAAAAATGCTGACATCAATAGGAAAATATACGAAATCTTTTTTTGTAAAGATATTAGTGGGTATAATTATTCTTCCGTTCGTTTTTTGGGGAATGGGTGATATTTTTAGAGGCGGAAATCAAAATATAATAGTAACTATTGATTCAGAAAAAATTGGCAGTCAAGAATTTGTTAATTACCTTCAAAGAATAAACTTAAGTGAAGAAGAAAGAAAAGATATAGCTAAAACCAATTTACTGGAAAGAATTCTATCAGAGTACACCGGTAGAAAAATAATATCCTTAGAAATTGAAGATATGGGAATCAGGTTAAGTGACAGCGCACTAAAAAATATTATTATTAATGATGACGCCTTTAAAAAAGATGGAAAATTTTCTAGAACTAAGTATGAAAAATTTTTAATAGAATCTTCATTGTCTGCTCCAGCATTTGAAGAAAATATTGCAGAACAAGAAAAAAAAAGGCAGTTATTAAATTTTCTATCTAAAGGAATAGTAATACCCCAATATTTAATTGAAAGTGAATATAAAAAAGAAAATCAAATTAAAGAAATTCGATATTTAGATTTAAATGAGTATTTTAATAAACAGGTAGTTAAAAAAGAAGATATTAAAAAATTATATGATGAAAATAAAGATTTATTTATAGAGCAATTTAAAAGTATCTCTTTTATAGAATTAAAACCAGAAATTCTCACTGGTAAAAAAGATTACGATGAAGTTTTTTTTAAAAAAATAGATGAGATTGAAAATGAAATACTTGATGGAAAAAATATTTCAATTATAACTCGGGAAAGAAACTTAAAGACAATTAATACAAAAGAAATTAATTTTGATAAAAAAGATTTATCAGGAAATTTAACTAAAAAAATCCCTGAAGAATTATTTAAAAAAATATTTATTAAACAAAAAATAAATGAACCAGAATTAATTGATATAGGTAACAAATATTACTTAGCTGAAATTATTTCACTTAATAAAAGAAATAGAGATATAAATGATAAACTAGTTAACGATGCCATAAGTTCCAAACTCAAAGTTCAATATAAACTAGAACTAAATACTAAAATTACAAAAGAAATCTCCGAAGGTAATTTTGATATGAATAATATGATTGATTTTGGAAATAAAAATAATATCAAGATAAATAATTATACAATTAAAAGCTTAACAAATAACGATGTTTTTTCAAAAGGTATTATTAAAAGAATATACGAAACAGACGATAATAAAATTATGTTAACAACAGACAGTAAGCTTACTAAAAATTTTTTAGTTTTCATTAAAAAAACTAACTATCCTAAACTAGCTAAAGATTCTGAAGATTATAAAAAATATCTTACAAAAGCTAAGTTCAATATTGCAAATAAAATCTATACAACTTATGATATTGGGGTTAATAACAAATATAACGTGACGCTTAACAATAAAGTTATAGAACGAATTAAAAATTCATTTTAATGAAACTAAATATTAGTTTTGAAGATTTTAAAAAAAATCACATAAAAAAAAAACACCAAATTTTATTTAAAGCCAGAGCCTGCCAAGAATATTATAGAGTAGAAAATTTATTTAGATTTCTGCTTGCGGAAAAAAATAGCTTTATTTTTGAATCCGTTGAAAAGGGAACAATTAGAGGGCGTTATACTATAATTGGTCTTAATCCAGATAAAATATGGGACATAAATAAAAATATCATAACTTTAAATAACTCAGGGAAAAAAACTAAAATTAAAGCGAACCCTTTAAAATTTATTAATAAATTAATAAAAAATTTTAATATTAAAATTCCAAACAATCTACCTTCAATGTCCTCGATGCTAGTAGGGTATTTTTCTTATGATGTAATACGTTACATTGAAAATATTCCAAATAATTGTAAAGATGATTTGAATATTCCTGACGTAAGGCTATCACGTCCTAAAAATTTAATTATTTATGACAATGTAAAGAAAAAAATTTATTATACTGAAAATGTTTATGCTGATACAAAAATTAATAATTATAAAGATCGGTATGAAACGATTAATAAAAAATTTAATTTATATAAAGATTTTGAAGATATTAAGTTACCAGAGCAATTTACTTTCAAACCAAATAAAAACCTTATTAAATCTAACACAACCAAAAAAAAATTTAAATCTTTAGTTAAAAAAGCAAAAACCTACATTGAAAAAGGTGATATTTTTCAAGTTGTTTTAAGTCAAAGATTTGAGCGTAAAATTAACAAAAAACCAATTGAAATCTATAACTACTTGAGAAAATCTAACCCTTCTCCTTTTATGTTCTATTTTAATTATGATGATTTTAATATTTTGGGTAGTAGCCCAGAAATTTTAGTGAGACTAAGAAAAGGAGAAGTTACTATTAGGCCGATCGCAGGCACAAGACCTAGAGGGAGAAATGCAAAAGAAGATAAAAAATATGAGCTTGATCTTCTTAAAGATAAAAAAGAATTAGCCGAACATTTAATGCTATTGGATCTTGGAAGAAATGATGTCGGAAAAGTCTCTAAAATAAACTCTGTTAAAGTAACAGAAAAATTTAAAGTTGAGAAATATTCACACGTAATGCATATTGTTTCAAATGTTGTTGGAAAATTTAATAATAAATTTTCTATATTTGAAACATTATTATCAGGTTTTCCTGCGGGCACTGTTAGTGGTGCTCCAAAAATAAGAGCTATGGAAATTATTGATGAATTAGAAAAAAATAAAAGAAAATTATACGCTGGTGGTATTGGTTATTTTACGCCTAATGGAGAGTTTGATACATGTATAGCCTTAAGAACGGCTTTAATTAAAAATAACAAATTCTATGTACAGGCTGGTGCCGGAGTTGTTTCGGATAGTAAGCCTGAAAAAGAATATGTTGAAACAATTAATAAAGCGAAAGCTTTAATGAAGGCAGTTGATTAAATGAAAATTTTACTTATCGATAACTACGACAGTTTTACTTATAATTTATACCATTATATTTCTAATTTTAAAAAAGATGTTGATATCATTAGAAATGATAAAATTGACGGCAAGACAATTTTGAGAAAAAAATATGATAAAATTGTTATTTCTCCTGGCCCAGGAAATCCTAACCAAGCTGGAAACTGTTTAAAAATTGTAAAAGAAATTCATAAAAAAGTTTCCATTCTTGGTGTTTGTTTAGGCCATCAAATTATTGGTCAAGTATTTGGTGCAAAAATTGTGCAAGCTAAAAACTTAATGCATGGTAAAACAAGTAAAATTAAACACACAAAAAAAGGATTATTTAAAAATATTAAAAATAATTTTGAAGCTACTAGATATCATAGTCTTACCGTTGATCGTACAACCCTCCCAAACGAGCTAATCATTACTGCTGAGACCCAAAATAAAACAGTTATGGGTTTAATGCATAAAGATTACAATATTCATGGGTTTCAGTTCCATCCTGAGAGTATTAGTACTAAAATGGGCATGAAATTAATAAAAAATTTTATAACTAGTTAATATGATTGACATTATTGAAAATTTAAAAAAAGGCCAAAGCCTATCCTTTGTAGAAAGCAAATCTCTTTTCTCTGATTTAATGGAGGGAAAATATAGCGAAACAACAATTATAGAAATATTAGAAGCTTTTATAAAAAAAGGAGAAACCAAGGATGAGCTTGCAGGAGGAATTTATGTTTTAAGAAATAAAGCAAATAAAGTTAATGCAGGTCATGGTGCAATAGATACTTGCGGAACTGGAGGAGATGGACAGAACTCTTTAAATATTTCTACCGCAGCAGCAATTGTTTTAGCAAGCATGGATGTAAAAGTTGCCAAACACGGAAATAAAGCAGTTTCTTCTAATTGTGGATCAGCAGATGTCCTAGAAGCATTAAAAATAAATATTAATTTAAATCCTAACGAAGCCGAAGAAAGTATTAAAAAATTTAATTTTGCATTTATGTTTGCTCCTAATTATCATTCTGCAATGAAACATGTGGGACCAGCTCGAAAAAGAATGGGTAAAAAAACTATTTTTAATTTAATTGGTCCTTTAAGTAGTCCTGCTCAAGTTAAAAGACAGGTAGTTGGTGTGTTCAATAAAAAATGGATGAAACCTTTTGCAGAAGCATTAAGAGAAAATGGTGTAGTTCATGCATACATTGTTCATAGTGATGATGGCATGGATGAAATTTCTCCATTTGCTAAAACTAATATCGTCGAATTAAAAGAAGCAAAAATTAATGAATTTACCATTGACCCTAAAATTCTTGGGATAAATTCTGGCAATAAAGATAATTTAAAAGGAAAAAATGCTGAATATAATGCTGAAAAAATTATAGAAATTTATAAAGGAATGTCTAATGAGTTTTCACAATCTGTTGCTTTAAACGTAGCGGCAGGGTTAATTGTTTCTGGAAAAGAAATTGATTACAAAAAAGCATTTGATAAAACTACGAAACACTTAAGTTCTGGTAACGTGTTCCAACACTTAGTTAAAATTATATCCACTTAATGACAAATATTTTAGAAAAGATTATTCAAGATAAAAAAGAATTCTTAAAATTACTTAAAAAAAGTAACTCTCTAGACTCTCTTGAGAATAAAATTAAAACTCAGAACTTTTTTTTTAATTTTAAAGATGCTGTTAACCAGAATAAGAATGTAACAATAATTTCTGAAATTAAAAAAGCAAGCCCCTCAGCTGGTATATTGGTTAAAGACTTTGATCATTTAAATATAGCAAAAATATATATTGATAATGGCGCAACATGTTTATCAGTTTTAACTGAGGAGAAACATTTTTTAGGTGAATTAAGGTATATAGAAGATATTAAAAATAAGTTTAAGATTCCTATTTTAGCTAAAGATTTTTTTATTGACCCCTATCAAATTGCATTGTCTAAAAGTTTTGGCTGTGACTGCATATTAATTATCATTGCTGCTCTTGAGGAAAAACAAGCAGATGAGATCTATGCAGAAGCATTAAGGCACGATCTTTCAATAATTGTAGAAGTGCACGATGAAAAAGAAGCTGATAAAGCTTTAAAATATGAAGAAGCGTTAATTGGTATTAATAATAGAAATTTAAAAACTCTAGATATTTCAATTGATAATACGATATCTATTTTTGAAATCTTAAAAGATCACAAAGGGCCCCTCATTTCTGAAAGCGGAATAAAAAATGAAAATGACGCTAAATATATATACGAGAAAACTGGCATTAAAAATTTTCTTATTGGTGAATCACTTTTAAAATCTAACAATCCCGCATCATTAATGAGAAAAATTATTCAAATAAACCAATAAAATAAGGCTTAATTTACCGTTGTAATTTAATAAGAACTTTTGTAGAACATATGTACAAGGTTTGTTCTATGCTTACAAAAAAACAAAAAAACTTATTATTATTCATTAATAAAAAAATTAGATCTACAGGTATATCTCCTTCTTATGAAGAAATGAAAAATTCACTCAACCTTAAGTCGAAATCAGGAATTCACAGACTGATCTCTGCTTTAGAAGAGAGGGGATTTATCAAAAGATTAGCGCACAAAGCCAGAGCCTTAGAGGTTGTTAAGCTTCCTGAAAATGCTAGTGCGAATGATATTTTTAACACCTTTACACCAAGTGTAATTAAGGGAGGTTTAGATAAATCTATTTCTAACTCTAATAAAGTTTCTATTTTAGGAAGTATAGCTGCTGGAACACCAATCGAAGCTATACAACAAGAGGTTGATAAAGTTACTCTTCCTGAAGATCTTCAAAACAATGGCGAACACTTTGGTTTAAAAATTAGAGGTGACTCAATGATTGAAGCAGGAATTAATGATGGAGATACTGTAATAGTCAAAAAGACGTCTAACGCAGATAATGGTCAAATAGCTGTAGTACTTATTGATGAGCATGAAGCGACTTTAAAAAGAATTCGTAAAAAAGGAAACACAATCGCTCTAGAAGCAGCAAATAAGAACTATGATACAAAAATTTACGCAGCTAGCAGAATAAAAATTCAAGGTAAACTCGTTTCTTTATATAGAAATTTTCACTAAAATAGTTTAATAAATTTAAATGTCTTTTATTTGTAGGTTTGCGCCCTCTCCTACTGGGCCTCTTCATATCGGTGGTGTTAGAACAGCTTTATTTAATTGGCTATTAGCTAAAAAGAATAAAGGAAAATATTTTCTTAGAATTGAAGACACAGACAAAGAAAGATCTAAAAATGAGTTTATAGATCAAATTATATCCTCACTGGCTTGGCTGGGTATTGAACACGATGGTGATGAATACATTCAATCTAAAAATATTACTAAACATATAGCTATAGCAAATGAACTTATTAAAAAAAGTTTTGCATATGAATGTTACTGCTCTGAGGAAGAAATTAATGAACAAAAAGAAAAATGTAAGAAACAAAGTATGCCTTATGTTTATAATAGAAAATGGAGGGATGCTAAAGATCTTCAAATTCCAAAAGACGTTAAGCCCGTTATAAGATTTAAGAGTAAAATTTCAGGAAATACAATTATAAAAGATTTAGTTCAAGGTGAGAGAAATATTTCTAATTCAACAATTGAAGATTTTATTATTTTAAGAAAAGATAAATCCCCTACATATCAATTATCGGCTACAGTAGATGATCATGAAATGAATATTACTCATGTTATTAGAGGTGATGACCATATGATTAATTCATTTAAACAAAAACAAATATATGATGCGATGGGCTGGGAAGTTCCATACTTTGCGCATATTCCCTTAATACATAGTGAGCAAGGAAAGAAATTATCAAAAAGAGATAATGCTTCAACTTTAGAAGATTATATAAAAATAGGAATTATATCTGACGCATTAAGAAATTATCTTTTAAGGCTTGGATGGTCTTATAAAGATAAGGAAATATTTACAAAGCAAGAAAGTATAGATTTATTTGATTTAAATGGGGTTGGTAAATCGCCATCTAAACTAGATATGTCTAGAATCCTCTCAATAAACGAGACTTATATAAAAACTATAGATGAAAAAGATCTATTCAAATTTTTCAAAGAATATGTTTCAAAATACAAAACAAACATAGATCTATCTAAAGAAGCTATACTTGTTAAATCAATGAGCTTTTTAAAAAATAAAGCTAAAACATTAGAAGATATTTGGAATAATGCTCAATATATTATCAAAGACACGCTAGAAATAGGTACTGAAGATAAGAAGCTTATTGATGATTTATCTAAAACAATCATTAAAGAGTTTATAACTGAGTATGAAAAATTAAGCGCTGTATCTAAAGAAACATTAGAACCAGTTATAAAATCATTAATTGATAAACACAAAACTAATTTTAAAGGTGTGGGTCAACCTCTAAGAATAGCTTTAGTAGGATCTAAATTTGGCCCAGGCTTATATGATGTTATTCTATCATTGGATAAAGAGTTATTGGTTAAAAGACTTAATAATCTAATATGAAAGAGGCAACTTCTTTCAGAGTTAGAAAGAGCTCATTTTACAATAAAAAATCTAACTCTCCCTTCAAAATAAGTAGGTCAAAATTTTTTAATTTTCTTAGTTGCAAAAGATGCTTTTATTTAGATCGGGTACTTGGATTAAAAGAACCTTCTATGCCTGGCTGGGCATTAAACATTGCTGTAGATCAATTGCTAAAAAAAGAATTCGATCTTTATAGAAAAGAACAAAAACCTCATCCTGTTATGATTGAAAATAATTTAAATTTTATTCCTTATCAACACAAAGATTTGGATGTATGGAGAAATTCTTTAAAAGGCGGAATCTCCTATTTAGATGAAAAAACAAATCTTATTATTCACGGTGGTATAGATGATCTTTGGTTCGACCTGAAAGAGAAAAAAATAGTTGTAGTAGATTATAAAGCTCAATCATCAACTTATCCTGTTACTGTTTACTCTTATTTAAATTCAGAATGGCATTTAAGTTACAAACTTCAAATGGATATTTATGTTCATATTTTAAGGAAAATGAATTTCAAAGTTTCTGATATTTCTTATTTCTATGTTTGTAATGGTGAAAAAACTAATGATAAATTTGAAAATAAGATAGATTTTAAAATAACTCTAATACCTTATCGTGTAGATACTTCTTGGATCGATAATAAATTATTAGAAATGAAAGAAGTTTTGAATTTAAACAATCCTCCTCAATTAGAAAAG
>Ga0114997_10001178_pt1 | contig 21925 bp, 23 predicted proteins | sample ArcticOcean_MG_C_2_FD_87045 | JGI IMG/M metagenome (GOLD analysis project Ga0114997, IMG submission 87045) | Marine microbial communities from western Arctic Ocean - ArcticOcean_MG_CB4_136 | ecosystem: Environmental > Aquatic > Marine > Oceanic | place: Arctic Ocean: Canada Basin | collected...
CAATATAAATGAACCTTTTTATCATGATCGTCAGATAATAATTCTGCTACTGCTGGTAGCAATTCTTGAGATCGATGGATATCTGGGGTAATTGCATTTTCAAATTTACCTATTTCACTCTCATAATAATTACGCATATCTACAACAATAGAGTTTTGTTCTTTAATTGATTGATTAAATTCTTTAGCTGATAAGTGTTGGCCTGTATGATTCATATCATAACTATTTTTATCTACGCCATAAGCTACAATTTCATTCTTTACTAAAATCTTTAATTTGATAAAAGAACTTCCTTCTTGAACTGCTTTTTTTAGCCTTACGCCGTTTAATAGGGATTCTGACTTAATATACTCCTCAAATATACTCCATTTATGCTCAGGAATGCTTATTTGAGCATTTATACCTTCTTCGGCAACATAAACCCTACCAAAAATATTTAGATTCGAAAATTTCTCATATAGATGATTACGAAAATCTTCAGGGTTTTTAATATCAATATATCGATAAAAAGAGCATGTAATACGTTGAAACGTTTCTTGCTCTAAATCTTTTCTTAATTCAAATTTTGACTTTTTATTGAACATGTTTGAATGTTAATAGAAAAAAAACTGGTTAGCAATTTAAATTAATCAGTTGTGTAAGGTCTTTACAATAGACTCTTAACATCAAACAATTTATTAACACCGTCTTTATGGAGTGCGTACTGAAATCCTTTCTGGATAGATGAACATCCTATACTACCATCTCTACCTAAAGCAATATAACCAACTTGTAATTTAGTTGTTCCGCCTTCTTGTTTAACAATACGATCAACAGCCTCATTGCAGGCTTCCATTGCAGAATATCCTTGACGCATCAATTCTACTACTAAAAAACTGCCGCATGTTTTCATTACCAACTCTCCCATACCGGTTGCGCCGGCAGCCCCTATTTCATTATCTACATACATCCCTGCGCCAATAATAGGGCTATCACCTACACGTCCTTGCAATTTGTATGCCAATCCGCTAGTGGTACATGCTCCCGATAAATTTCCATCATTATCTTGCGCTAAAGAAGTTATGGTGTCATGATCGTCATTTGGTCCCCATGAATCTTTGATACGATTATTTTTTTTCCACTCCAACCATCCTTTTCTTGATGCTTCTGTTAAGAGATTTTCGCTCTTAAACCCATTGCTTAAGGCAAATTTTAATGCACCTTTTCCTGCAAGCATAACATGATCTGTCTCTTCCATCACTTTTCTTGCTACAGAAATAGGGTGTTTAATATTTTCTAAGAATCCAACAGCTCCAGCATTACCATTAGAATCCATAATACATGCATCCAATGTGACATTCCCTTCACTGTCTGGCCTACCTCCTAATCCAACCGATTGGTTTTCTGCATCTGCTTCAGCAATACGCACACCTGCTTCTACAGCATCTAATGCTGATCCATTTTTATTTAAGATTTTAAAAGAAGCTTCATTGGCTGGAATACCATGTAGCCATGTCGAGATTACGATAGGGTTATTTTTATTTACTTTAATTTTCTTTTTACCTGCTAGAAGAATAGGGCTTGCTAGTCCAACTGCTCCCGCTTTAATAAAATTACGTCGTTTCATGATATTTTAATTTAGGTATAAAAAAAGCCTACCAACTAGATAATTGATAGGCTTTTATATTTTTATAGATTAATGATTAATCTAATTGGGTGCTTAATTCAGGTTTAAACTCCATAGTTTGGTTGTATCCATTCCAGACGCTTGCGGCCCATTCTTTCTCCCATTCAGGATTTTTTTCAGAAAGTTTAGCAAGAGCTGCATAGAACTCTGATTGATCTAAAATTTCAGACATTGTATCGTGACCGGTTGCAAAAACATACTCATTGAAGTTTCCACCAGTATTATTCTGCATACATACAAAATGATCTGTGGAGCCCATTTCTGCTCTAATTTCATTCATCATTTTAAATACTTTTTCAGCACCAGCATTTCCGCCTTGTCTGACTCTCCATACTGACATTGTAAGATACTTATAGTCAGGTTTATATTGTACGTTAAAGCTTAAGTCTTCTCTTACGGTATAAAACTGAGTTCCAGTTTCTTGTTTCAACATACTATCGTTCCATTTATCGTAAGGTACTGGATCATGACTATTGTGTGCATTATAAATTGCATCTAACTGATCAGCTGGAATTGGAAATAATCCTTGATGCATTCTTACATATTGACCCACATTAGGTCCATTAAGAACAAGAAAAGTATTTACTGCACCTAATTCATTTTGATGCGCTTTATTGTGATGAATCATCGCTTTTTCAAAATCTGCAGCTTTAACTCCCTCTTTAATACTGAGAGAAGATTGCATATGGTATTGTCCAAAAACAATACTTGAAAACATCATCATTACTAATATTTTTTTCATTTTATGTGCTCCTTTTTTATTTACTAATTAAGATAATTTAACAATAATTATTGTTGAAATTTGATATGAATATTTAATACTTATTTTATTCTATAAAAAAAAACAACGCTCAACAGGAAGGTTTCGTTGGGCGCCATTCTCTCTATTTTAAGGTATAATTGAAAGCAACTAAGTAGAAGACAACCTTAAAAATTATAGTTCACTCCAAGAGTAATAGATCTTGGCATTGTAGGGCGAGCACCATATGGTCTTCTTGCTATAACAGCATCTTTATCCATTAGGTTTTTAATGCCCATAGATAGAGTTACATTATTTTGAAGTGCATATTTTACACCTAAATCAATTACAGTAAGTGCGTCAGTAGAGTTTGCGTCATCTAATCGACCAGACCCTGCTGTTGTTCTTGCTGCTGAAGTATATTTTAAGCCAACATTCACTGAGGTCTTATCCCAGTTTGCGCCTAAGTTTACAGCTACCATTGTCTCAGGTATGTAAGGAAGTTGATCTCCTCGAGATACATCTCCCCAGAAACCGTCAAATGATTCTCTAAACTCAGTATTAGTTTTTGTATATGCAATTTCAATTGGTAACTGTACAGTTCCATTATCCATTAGCATACGTCTTAAGTATAATTCCAATCCAGATACATCAACAGCGCCACCATTATATAATTCATTTGAACCGGTACCACCTGATGAAGCAGTATCTGCCCCTAGAAGGTTATCATAATTGTTCATGAAGAATGTCATTTCTAATCCATTCAGACCTTCATAAGATCTTACTGTCCATTCATGGTTCCAACTTTCTTCTGATTTCACTTCTTGAGTAACACCATCAACTACTTTAGTACCACCTGGTCCATGAGGAGCAAATCCTTTATGAACACCGTATCCAAGCGTAGTTCCATCTTCTAATGCATATTCCACTGCTACTCCAGGAACAATCACATCAAATGTATCTTCTTTGATTGATGCATCTCCTGCACGAAACTGGTCTGATTTACCCCAATCTTCTCTTTTAACAGTGATTTCTTCATATCTTACCCCGCTTGTCACAGTCCAATCGCCTGAAGTCATTCTGTCTTCAATATAAACTGAATTAGCTTCTGCGGAATCGATTCTATTAGAGTCAGAACCAGGAATTGTTGCAGTGGTCATATTTAACTTACCAGCAACCATTTGGTATCTATCTTCCCATTGGAAACGATCCATTTCATCTGCGTGAATACGTAGACCAGCTTGTACATCATGACTACCAATGCTCCAGTTTAATACTGCTTGAACACCGCTTGATAAATATTCACGATTATTAGCTTTAATTCTGTATGCATCTGCATCACTATCCATTGCACTCATCAAATTGAAAGTAGTTAGATCGCTGCTTGGATTTGCAACAACGCTAAGATTTTGACCGTTTATTTTATTTAATTTGTACCAATTTCTTCCAAACTCATTATTGTAAGCACTCACAGCTAAAGATAAATTATCTGATAATTTACCTGCATATGATAATACTACTTGAGTGTGATTTGCATCCATCTCATCTAATTGAGATGAACGATACCTTCTTAATGGATTCGCAGTATAATCATCATCTGATAATCCAAGATATGTTTCATCTGAAATTTCATCTGTCATAGAAACTTTCATTTCTAAAGCATGATTAGTACTCATAACATAACGAACTTTAGCCATTACATCGGTTTTAGCATAGCCAGTATCTCCCCCGCCATCTAACTCTTTAAATCCATCAGTCATATCATTATAAACTTCAAATAAATAACCCCATTGACGGACTGTATTTCCTGACTTAACATGCAATACTGTTTTACCAAAGCTTCCAGCAGTAAAGTCAACACTATTTAGTGATGATGAAGGAATTGAAGTAGATATATAATTTAATGATCCGCCCGTAGTGAATGGTCCATGTTTAATTTGAGTAGAACCTTTACGCACCTCAAGACCTTGCATACGTCCCATTGTTGGAGAGTAATACGCAGCTGGCGATGCATATGGAGCTGGTGCAATAATAATACCATCTTCCATTACATTTAATTTTTCCATACGTGACAAGCCAGTACCGCGAACTCCAATATTAGGCCTTAAACCTAAACCATCTTCTTCCTGTATATATACTCCAGGAATACGTGATACAACACGATGGATATCTGTATGATTGAATTGTTTTAATTCTGATTTTGAAACAACAGAACTCGGTCTAACAGATCTTAAAAACATACCTGATGTAATACTAGTAGCATCTGCTAAGACATCTACAGCGTTTAGTATCACAGGCTTGTTTGATAGTTCTACAGACAAACTTCCACCATCAACTAATATACTTTTATCTGCATAACCAATTGCTGAGAATGTTGCTGTTGTAGGAACTGTTACCGTAAAAATAAAATTACCATCAATATCGCTTGTTGTACCTTTACCGTTTTCAAGAACGATGTTAGCATCAGCGATAGGATTATTACTTCCATCTGTTACTAATCCAGATACAGTAGTTTGGGCAAAGATCAAACCAAAAAATCCTAATAATATTGCTACCTTTTTCATAATTCCTCTTTATATGTTATTGAGATTATGTCGCAATATTATTGTAGAAAAATTCTAAATGCAAGTACAATTGAGATTAAATCTCAATAGAAACTATTTATTGAGAATAGATCCGATAAAAATATTTGTTTGTCGGGGATTTTCTGCATTTCGATTGGAAGAGAAAATAATTTTTCCATTTTGTGAGATTACTGGAAATGAATCGAAAGTATCGTTAGTCGTTAAGCGCTGAGTTTTCAAAGTGTCTATGTGAATCATGTAAAGCTCAAAATTGCTTCCAAATGCGTTATAATCATCTCTCCAATCATCCATATTAGAAGAAAAGACAATATGCTTACCATCTGGATGCCATGATGGAGACCAGTTAGTAGCTCCATTATCTGTTAATCTCTTCTTATTAGATCCATCTCGTTTTGCTACATAAATATCTAACGGTACAGCATCTATATAGCGATTATTTAAATTGGTAGACCACTTCTCTTTTTCTTCATCATTACTAGGATACCATGCACGCCATACAATACTATCACCATCAGGAGAATAAAATGCACCTCCATCATAACCAAATTCTTTGGTAAGACGTTTAACATTATTGCCATCATAGTCCATTTCATATAGATCTATATCTCCTTCACGCATTGATGTAAAAATAATTTTTCTTTCTGTTGGATGGGTGGTTGTTTCTGCATTATAACCTGGAGCATTTGTTAATTGAGTTGCAGTGCTACCATCCCATTTATAAATCTCATAGTTTCTTAAAGGCCAAATATATTTACGAGGATTTGGATGTTTATAAATTTCTGGACATTCGGGTCCATCTTTCATGGTAGAGGAAAAGAAAATAAATTCATTATCAAGTGCATAGTGAGCACAGGTAAATGCTCCATCTCTTAATGGAAATTCCTTTAAATTTTTACCATCTATATCTACTAAATAAAGCTTATCACAGTCATTACCATTACGTTTAGACTGAAAAATAACCTTTGTCTCTTCTTGATTTAGATAACCTTCTCCATTATCGCCTTCAAATGTTAACTGTTGCACATCGGCAATTATGAATGTCTGGGGTTTATTACATGAAAAGATAAAAAACAGAATAGTGGGTACTATAAATATATAAAAATAGTTCTTATTAAAATTGTACATCTAATACTATTTCTTCTTCACCTCTTAGCACTGTTACTTCAGCTTTAGCACCAGGTTCAATATTTGATAATGCTTCCATATATTTATAAATATCTACAATAACCATATCTTGAATCTTGATAACGATATCTCCATCTAACATAGCTGCCAATGCTGCAGGACGATTATCTATTACATTATCTACCTTAACACCTTTACCATCATAAGCATAATCTGGCATTACACCTAAAGTGACTTTCATTTTTGATGGAGATTGCATTGTTTTCTGCTCCTCATCCTCCATACTCTCAAAAATAAGTCTCTCTTCGGTATTAGCAAACTCCGAAACGATTGGCTCTACTACTTTAGAAATTTCCATCATTCCATTGTAGTTGATTTTATCTTCATCATCTGTTGCCGTATGATAATCTGGATGAATACCCGTAAAAAAGAAAAGAACAGGAATATCATTTTTATAAAAATTATAATGATCTGATCGACTGAATATTCCTTTTCCTAAATCTATTATATTAATTTTAGAGTTAACAAAAAATGGATGAAGCTTCGATGAAAAATTTTTTGCAGATGGAGATCCTCCTAACTGTACATTACTTTCTTCGTCCATTCTTCCAACCATATCTAGGTTCACCATCAATTGTACTTTACTTAAATCTATCGTTGGATTATTTACGTAATGCTTTGAACCTAAAAGACCTAGTTCCTCTCCACCGAAAGCTATAAAAACTAATGTTCTTTTATGCGTATTAGTCGAAGAAAACTTTTCAAATAATTCTAAAATCATTGCTGTTCCTGATCCATTGTCATCTGCACCATTATGAATGAATCCCATCTTATTTTTAACGCTATCATAGTGTGCGCCAATAACAACGTATTCATTTTTTAATTTTTCATCATTACCTGGCAAGGTGGCAATAATATTATATGTTCTAACTTTCTTTTTAGGGTTAATTCTACTTGTTCGAACATAATGCTCTTGAACTTCAACTGTTCTTTCTGTTTCCCCTCCAGCATTAGCAAAATGATTTACTATATAATTTTTAGCAAGTCTATCTCCTGTTGTTCCAGAGCTTCTTCCTTCCAATCCATCTGATGACAAATAAGTAATATGTGATTTAAAATCATCGATTATAATATCGCTTTGCGTGGCTTTAACCTCAGGAATAATGGCATTAGGGATATTAGGAGCACATGATGCTAAAAATAAAATAGATAGATATAATATATTTTTCATGGTCAAAAACTATAACAAATTAAAATAGATATCCAATCAAAAGATAGCTTAAAGCAAATATCACGGTTAAAATGATAATAAATGCATTAAAATGTTTATCCATCATTTTCTTAATTGGGTCACCAAAAGATCGAATTAATAATCCAATAATTACAAAACGACCTCCCCTACCTAAAATTGAAGCAAGTATGAAGGTTGGAAGATTAATTTGAAAGACCCCAGCTGTTATAGAAAAAACTTTATATGGAATTGGGGTAAATGCTGCTGTAAAAATTACAAGAAAATTATGTGCATCATACTGAGCACCTACATTTTCAAATACTTCCTTTGTAAATCCTGGAATAACTCTAAAAAAGAAGTTAGCAACTCCTGTCAATTCTCCAGAGGGTGCATACCAAAGAAAATAGCCTATAATAAATCCAAAGATACCTCCCAATACTGAGCCTAACGTACATATAAATACATAATACATCGAACGCTTTATTTTACCTAGACATAGGGCCATTAGTAAGGGATCTGCAGGAACGGGGAAAAATGAGGATTCAACAAAGGCAACTAAGAATAAAACTAATGTTCCATAAGTACTTTCTGCCCATGATAGTACCCATTGATATAAATTTTTTAACGGATTCAAGACTTATCTTAGCCTTAACATCTTTATCGCTTTAATAAACTGACCGCCATTTGGATTAGCTGGAGTATACATTTGGCAGAAATAAACTCCTGAGCTTACAGAATCTCCATTGTCGTTTGTTCCATTCCATATTACTGATTTATAGCCAGCTCCTTGCTCTTCATCTACTAAGGTAGCAATAAGTTGACCTTTAACATTAAAGACTCTCATAACAACATATTGTGTCGATGGAACATCATATTCTAATGTTGTAAATGATGTAAATGGATTTGGATAATTTTGTTTTAATTCTAATATATCTGGTATTAATGCTCTTCCATCAATTTTTAAATTACCGATAGAGCCAGATATCGCAGTTTGAAAAGATTGTCCATCTGTGGATATAACAGACCATGAACCTTCAGCAACATTAACAGTATCCGTCTGTGCTACTAAATCTTTTAACGCCCATACTATTGAATTATCTGGAGTCCATGTATTCATACTTAAAAACTGTAAATCGTCATAACCAATCATACGATATTCAATATTATCTCCATCAACATCAGCAGATTCTTCCCATACAAATCGCAATGAATCATTTTGATTTTCGGGTGTAATAAATAAATATTCATTCGGTAAATATGAACCTGATCCATCTATTGTATTAAATATATATTCTCCTGTCGTAGTAAAAGATCCCGGTGAATCATTTACTGGTAATACCGTAGCATTAAATGAGACTCTAGTAGAATCAATTCCACCATCTGACGTACCACCGTCATCCCTAACAGTAACATAAACTACAGACGAACCATGACTATTGCTACTTGGTGATAAATCAAGTATAAATTGACCAGAGCTAGGATTATTCACCACTAGTGCGGGGAACATAGCCGTATTCTCTGCATATGCTGTCACAGTAACATTTTGAGCATTAACATCAGATCCATAGTCAACTCCAGTGAGTTGTATGCCTAAATTAGTATCTTCGTTGATTTGTATATCTGACACTGTATCAATATTTGGCGGTGCGTTAATAAATGTCAACGGTCGAATTTGATATTCATCAGAATATTGACTTTCTTGCCCCTCTCTATCAACAGTAGATAATTTATAATAGTATGTTTTGCTGGTATCTAAGCTCGTATCTGTAAATTCTGAAGTTGGATAACTTATTGTTGCAATTAAATTACTAGAAGAAGGAGTAAATAAAGCTTCTTCTGATCTATAAACTCTAACTTGAGAGCTAGTATCCTCGCTAAGATTCCAAGAGAAGGAAATAGTTCCATCAAATGGTATTGTATAAGAAATATTAGTAGGTGCATCGGGTACAGTATCATCAAATGTAGGATTTAAAATATATAATCCTTCATCAATACCTGTCACAACAATAGTTCCACTAGCATAATAAGGATAATTACTCCAGGTTCCATCAAATGATGCATTGTTATTAGATGGATATACATCAAAATATGCTTCTTCGCTTGGATTGTTTATATCAGAAATATCAAGAATACGCAATCCGCTAGTATAATGAGACATGTAAACATAGTTTCCAATAACATAGTTATTATGGTCAATAGATGGTGTTGGGCCAGTATATGTTGTTTGAAGCGTTGGATTACTTAAATCTTCTACATTCCAGATTAATGTTCTTGTATTACTAACTGCTCCATTATATTCATCTAACTCATCATTTACGATAAAATATTTATGATCTTCTGTCAACCATCCTTGGTGTGTATAATAATTATCATAACTACCCAGTCCAATCGTTTTAGCTCCGTTAGAATCGTCTGATTTAGTGCTCAAATCAGCAATCCATACTTTGGTTTCATTAGAGCCGAAACAAATCTCTTTTCCAACATATTGAGAATCTGGTCCATTATATACGACGCATTGTACATCATGAACATATCCTGTATTACTTCTTCCCGTAGAAGGGTCAGATACGCAAGCTGATTTTGATGGTAGCGCAGGATTACTAATGTCTATAATGTGCAATCCACCTGGACCGCAAGTGCTCGTACCAATAGCATAAGCAAAGCCTGTATCTTCATTAATAAAAATGTTATGCGCATTACCAAATCCAGCATAATGAGTTGTTTCAGAAAATGTAATAGGTGTATCATTAAAAGTTCTTAATACCGTCAAATCAAATACTTGCATACCATGACCACCTGCCTCTGATACAATAAAAGCATGATCATTATACACTTTAATATCGCGCCATGCAGAATTACTACTATGTGTTGCTAGTCTTCCAACATACACTGGATTATCTGGAGTAGTAATGTCAACAAAAGATGTTCCATTGCTCATACCAACAAGTGCATATTCCCTATTCGTAACAGGATCTGTCCATCCCCAAATATCATTTAAACTAGTATTGTTTCCTCCACCAATTTCTGTTTTATCCATAAATGCCATTAGGTCAATATTATTACACTCATAAGAGCCTGCAGTACCTCCAGTACATTCCACCTTACTGTTAATAGATAAAACCGGTCCTTTTGTTGATAAATTTTGGAAAGATTGTCGATTACTTGATAGATTATTATATAATACTAATTCATCTGCGTAATAAGCATCTGTAATAAGTGCATCATCAATTAAAGCAACATTTCTACCGAAATAATCAGAACTACTATAATTATCATTACTAATGATTTCCTTAAACATGAATTGATTATTTAATTCATTTTTATTGTATACATATAAGTCAGATTGATTGAATGTGCTAATAATCAATTGATTGTTTAACTCACTGAATCGATATCCAAAATAACTATTCTCTACTAAGTCTGAAGGTTGAATAGTATAAAAATTTGTCCAAGGAATATCATCTGTTCTATTATTGGTGTCTATATAAGGATATACAAATACCTTACCTTGACCGTTACCATCTTCTATAGCTGAAATATAAATACTAGACTCTCCAACATACACAGATTGACCAAAACGTCTTTTACGATCACTATCTTGATCTTCTTGCTGTGGAGATACAATATTAGTACCTGATACGATTCCATTTTTAAATTCAACGAGATGTACAAACTCTTTTAATGATCCGATAAGTAATTTATTATTATTGAAAGACATTGATACTCCAAATCCAAACTTATCTGGACCGGCAGCATAACATCCTTCTACATCACCTAATTTTCGAACATCTACTACTTCAAATGGGGTCGTTCGTGCATTATTGAAATTTTCAGAATCAGGATTAAAATCGTATATAAATACTGTTCCATCATTAAAGAAAGGCGATGAAATAGCAACATACTTATCATTCAACGCTACATTATATCCAAACTTTTGAGATTGACTTGGATCTGTCGTTGCATTAGGGTTTTCAAATGTTTTTACAACTACCCACTCTCCTGTATAATCTTTACGATATAAGTATACCACTCCATTACCATCATCAGATCCTGGAGCTCCTATAAGCAAATAATTATTATGTAATGCCATACTAAAACCAAAATCATCTCCAGGTAATGGATTTGGCGATGTCAGCTCTGCAGATTTTTCCATGGAATCAATGCCACTATACAATTCATAAATATCTACTGTTCTAGAAGTAAGAGATGAAAAGGTTTTAGCGGTAACTAAAAAGTTATCTGATATCGCAATAGGAATATATCGTCCTCTGCTTAACATTTCAACAGAATGACTCTTTGTACCAGCTGATGCAAAAATACTCGTTCCGAAGATTAAAGTAATAAATATATAGTTTGAGATTTTTCTTAGCATGATTGTTGATATAAAGTATAAGAAAAAATCTGAAAAATAAGAAGGTGTTTAATTGTCTATTTCTAAATCAACTTCTTGTGCTTGATTTAAATTCTCATCTAGAAACAATGACTTATCGATTGCAACAAAGAATTCTTTGAAAAATCTTGTAGATCTTTTTCTTTCACTTCCACCAAAATTGATACGTAAAGACGATAAAGCAGGCTCTGTTTCTGAGATAGGTTTTACTGTTAGAGTTGCGGTAAGTTTATAATCTTTGACTACAGTTGTTTTGCCGCCACCGCCACGAGATTTATCTTTATCGTTGTCGTCATCGTCATTATTATTAAGAATAGCAGCTATAGTGATTATTGCAATAATTCCAATAATAATATCTCCAACATCTAAAGACTTATCTTTTTTTTCTTTTTTCTGCGGTTTTTCAATCTTGCTTGCAGTGATTAAAAGAAACTCATCGCTAATAGTATCAATAGTAAATCCAAGATCTTGAAAAGCGCCAATAGATGATTTCATGAGCGTTTTTGTATCAACAGAATATTCTCTTGTCTCAACAGCTCGTTGTGATGCTACCGTTTTTTTCTTTGATGAGCTGGAAGAACTGCAACTAACTAAGAGAAAGTTTGCAGCAATAAATAATGCAAATATCTGCTTCTGTGACACTGACTACTCTTCTGTTGCTGTATCAAGAAATAGAGATTGATCTAGAGCGGCAAAAAAAGACCTAAAAAATAAGTCAGAATATCTTCTTCCACCACTTTCAAAATTTACCCTCAATGATGAAATTAGAGGATCAGAAGAAATTTCTTTAACTGTAATAGTGGCTGATAGTTTTAATGGCGTAATTACAATATCATCAGAACGACCTTCAAATCCAAAAAGGCCTGCTACTATATCATCCAATATAGTACCATCACTCACTTGGGTTTCTTGCGTTCCTTGTGTTCTACTTCCGGTAATTAACCCATAATCACTATTCAGAACATCGATAGTATATCCAAGGTCTTGAAAAGCGCCTACTGACGCAGTCATTAATGCTCTAGTATCAACATTGTATTCTCTTGTTTCAATTGCTCGCTTTACAGCCGTAGTACGGTCAGACATACCTGATCCGCATCCGACTAATAAAAAGCTAGTCGCTAAAAAAAGAGGGAGAAAGATATTTCTCATTTAGTATTTAATACTTTGATATTTATAACTAGAAACAAGGCCGTCTGCATTGAATTTAACAATTAATGTTAAATTTTTACTTGTAGTAGAGTTCTTGCTACGTCCACCACCAAAAATACCAAAAAAGTTTCCACTTGAACCTGCTCCTGCTCCTGACATATTTGAAGCTTCAGATTCTTGAGATACTTTATCATAAGTCCAAGCTTCACCACCACCTTGAGTACTAGTTACTAAATTTGGAGATCCCAATAGATCTACTACTTGAGATGAACTCATCCCCTCTGAAAGCTGAGATTGAACTTTACCTAATGTAAAATCATTAGATTCAGCAGATGCGGTTGGTGCATTCATAGCACATGAGAATACAAAAAGACTTGATAAAGCTAATACTTGAAAATGTTTCATATTATTTACCTTTATTATTGTTATTTATATATAATTATATACGTTTTATTACGTAAATATGTTTCAATAAAAAATAATTAAAAAAGAATAGAACCACAATAACAACTAATTATAAATATTACTACTAAATTGAGTTAATACAGTCTTGATAAAGGCTCATAATAGACTTGGTATATTCGCCAATTAGTCCGTCACCAATAATATGTCCTTCAATAGATATGACAGGTATAATATCTCGATTTGCCGACACAATAAAGGCTTCCTTACATGCTAAGACTTTTTCAATTGATAAAGGTAGTTCTGCAAAACTCAATTTTGCTTTTCTTAATAGTTTTAATACTACTAAGCGGGTTACACTTTTTAATATTTTTCCATTTGTTGGTGTAGTAATAATTGTATCATCGTCCATTACACAGAAGAAAGAAAATGTTGTACCCTCTAGCACCATATTATTATAAGTATAAAGCGCTTCATCGTAACTTCCATTACGTACAACAGCATGCTGAGCCTTTAATCCTCCAAAATAGTTAAAAGGCGTCTTTAATTCACTGTCAGATCTTTCATATTCAAAAAATCCTAAAGAAATACCTTTTTGATAAGATTTGGAGAATTTCTTAACTGGCGTTATAACAATAAATAAATCAACGGGCATATCAGTAATAAGCCCGGAAGTGTCAGTAGCTTTTGTCCCAGCAAATAAGATCATAAGATTGCATTCTGATTCATCAAAGTTGTTATGATTTAATGTTTCATTGATAATATCATTAACCTCTTCACGAGACTGCTTCACAACCATATTCATCGTTTTTGCGTTTGATAACACCCTATCAAGGTGGTGATCCAAAAAGATAGGTTTTCCTCCATTAACTGTCTTTAGAAAAGTAAATACTTGATACCCTCTAACAACGCTTAAAAAATTATCTATAACATTTAGATTTACTTCATCAGTAAGTATAAATTTGTCTCTTGCGTAAGAAATATGTTTCATAATTGTCACCTAATTTATCTAAAAATATAGTTTATAATGATGTATATTTAAAAATGCATTACAAAATATTTAATATACTTCTAGTATGCTTCACCCTACTTAATTGTTCCAAAACAGAAAAAGAAACAATACAATCTTTTGAAGAATTTGATCAAGAAATTAAAACAGACAATGAGTATTATTTTGAACAAGATATCTATCAAGTTGTAGATAATGTTTATGTTGCTATAGGATATGGATTGGCAAATTCTATATTGATTGTTGGAGATGGTGGAAATATTGTTATTGATGTGACCGAAAGTGATGTAATGGCATCAAAAATTCTAGAAAGGTTTAAAGAAATATCTAATCAGCCAATTGAGGCTATTTTCTATACCCACTCCCATGTAGATCATTGGAGAGGAGCCTTTCCTTTTGTTGGTAAAAATACGGAGGTTTATGCACATGAAACCTTCAAGAAAGGATTTTATGATCAGAATAATTTATTAAAACCTATCTTAACAGAAAGAGGTATGAAGCAATTTGGCTTCTTCCTACCTAAAGAACTACAACGAGGACATGGCTTAGGCTTTACTCTTGATTTTGACTTCGAACAACCTCCCGTAGTATACCCTACGGTTTTATTAGAAGGCAAAAAAAATATACTTACCATTGCTGGAGTTACGCTAGAAGTAGTTCACTCTCCCGGTGAAACTGATGATCAAATTATTATCTATTACAAAGACAAAGAAATTGTCTTCTCAGGTGATAATTATTACATGCGCTTTCCGAATCTTTACACAATAAGAGGAACATCATATCGCGATACTTATAAGTGGTATAAATCTGTTGATGAAATGCGTGCATACAATCCAACATATCTTGTCAGTTCGCATGGACCTTTTCTTTCCAATAAAAAAGAAGTACAGGATCGCTTAACTATTTATCGTGATGCAATTCAATATGTTCATGATTATGCTATACGAGGAGCAAATAAAGGCAAAACACCAGATGAACTTGTAGAAGAATTTGAATATCCAAAATTCTTTAAGGAGAATTTTGATTTACGTGAGCAGTATGGTAAAGTTTCTTGGAGTATTCGAAATGTATATAACGGATATTTAGGATTCTTCGACGGCAAAGCAGTAAATTTAGAACCTCTATCTACAAAAGTACGTAGCAAAAATATTTTTAAAATCATTGGAAGTAAAGATAACTTATTAACACTAATTAATGAAGCATTGGAAAATAAAGAATTTCAATGGGCTGCAGAATTATGTCAAATTGGAGCAATTAATTTTCCAAACGACAATGAAATTAAAAACCTTTATTCGTTATCTCTTGAAGAGCTTTCCAAGCAAGAAACTAACCCTATTGCAAGAAATTATTATCTATCAGAAGCTTATGAAATTAATGAACAAATTATACCTGACTTAACTTTTAACCTAACAGAAGATCAAATCCGTCAAATTCCTATAGAGACTATTTTTGAAGCAATGCCACCAAGATTAAATCCCGTTAAAGCTAATAATAAATTTATAACCGTTGGATTTAATATGAGCGATACTGGTGAAAAATTTGGTATCATAATTCGCAACAATATCGCTGAAATTGTTGATTATGTACCAGAAAATGCTGAAATCATTGTTACTGTTGAAACATCAACATGGAAAGGTATTATTGTGGGAATTACAGATGCTAAAAGCGCAATAGCTTCTGGAAAATTGAGTGTATCTGGAAATTATTTAAAATTTATCCAGTTTTCTACTATGTTTGAAAAAGATTAACTAGTAATCAATTAACGTAATTACTTCGCCATACTTCTCTGCAAGTTTTTTAGATCCACCTAAATGTGGCAAATCAATCAAACATAACGTATGGATATCAGTTGCACCTAGTTCTTTACACAAATCAGCGGTTGCGGTTGCGGTACCACCGGTAGCAATCAAATCATCTACTACTAGAATTCTATCTCCGGTACTAATTGCATCTTTATGAATATGAACACTATTTGTTCCATATTCTAATGTAAAATGCTTCTCTGCAGCTTCTCTAGGGAGCTTACCCGGCTTTCTTGCTAGAACAAATGACTTAGATAGTGCATAAGCGATTGGTGCTGACCAGAAGAAACCTCTAGATTCTACACCAACTACCTTATCAAATTCTAAATGAGCAATCCTCTCAAGCATAAGATCTACTGTAGCTTTAAATGCGGTAGGATCTTCTAATAACGTTGTGATATCTTTAAATACTATCCCTTCGATAGGATAGTCTTTGACTATAGTAATTGTCTTTTTTATGTTGTCAATATGCATAATAATTGAGACAAGTATAATACAATTTACCTTCATTTCAAATAAATGAAAATTTAGTATTAAATCTCAATACAATTCCTTTAAAACGATAAAAGGTAAAGGAAGCTTTACAATACTAATTTATACTCTTAAACTAGTAGTAAGATTTAACATCAATTAAATAATATTAATTTTGTGATTATGGTTAATGCGCTGAGGAGGCAAATTTGGCACTTAAAACGAAAAAAGATTTCGCAAAACAAGCATCAAATGTATTTGAAGCTATGACTCAAAGCTTTAATGATAAGGAAAAATCTCATCTTATAAAATTTTTTCTAGGTACTATTACATCAAGAATTGCAACAACATTTATTATGTCTCACTACTTATCTGAAAAAAAAATAACTCCGTCCAAACTTTATAATCAACTAAGTCCAATTTATGGATCAAAGTCATCTTTTGTTAATTATGTTGCTTTAGGAAAAAAACGAAAGTATTTATATCTACAAAACGATCAAAACGATAAGAGAATAAAATATCTTTATCCTTCAGCAGAATTTATAAAGGTATGGTGTATTTTTCTTGCAAAAACAAAAGGCGTAGATCTCTCCTCTACTATAGATTGGAATTCAATAATAAAAAAAGCAAATCAAGTTTCTTCTGCCTTAAAATAGTCCTGCTTAGAAGCTATAGCCCATATCTAAGAATAAGTTATTAAACTTTCCTCCATCATGATCTTTTAATCCATGATATAAGCCAGCATTCATGCTTATTTTTTCACTAATCGAGTAGCCCGCACCAAGAACAATTCCAAAATCATTTTCATTAAATTCAAAATCAAGTTCTGCGCTCTCAGTAAGATCAATGCCCATGAATTTGATTTTATCATCGAGATGGATACCTAACATAGGACCAATCCATAAATTAAACTTATCTGACATAGCATAATTTGCTGATGCCCATAAATCAAGATAGGTGATTAATATATCAGCCTTGAAATTCAAAGTTTCTCCATCTTCAAATGTAGCATCAACTTTGGTTGTTGTTCCTCTATGCCCTAATTCCATTCCAACAGTAACTGGCAATGAACCAATTCTCCAGTCAGTATTTTTCCATATTCCAATATAATATGACCCTAATCTTTCTGTTGAGAACGATGCCAGTTCTTCCTCAGAGGCATCATCTTCTATTCCTGAAGTTTGAAGCGATTGATATCCACCATATACTCCCCATCCTGAAGATGACGTGGCTGCTTGCTCAACTTCTTGTGCGATTACTGTTGATGAAATCATAAATAAAAATGCTAATAGAGATCTCATAGTTAGTTCCTTTCGTTTGGAATATTATATTTCTCACAAAGACCTGATAAAAATCCCCATAACACATGCGCTGTAGACATTCCTGCCTCTTCTGCAAGCTTTCTGTCATCATCGGATAGCTGATTCATTAGCATAGCACTTTGCTCACGATGCTCTACATCAGCATCTTTATGTACTACGAAATATTCTAATCCTTTATCAGATGAAACATCGTAGTGATCTATTAGTCCTTTAATCTTAGTATCTGCAATCTCAGGTACTTGACGTTCATAGGCATATAAAGCACCTAACCCTTCTGCATAACTAGATCTAGCAAGCCTAAAGAAATTTGCAATCATATCTTCTGTATATCCTGCTTGTTTAATTGTTTCAAGCTCAGATGCACTCGCTCCTACTTCTAGAGCAAATTGTTTCCATAACATTGGATGATCTTTCTCAAAATTTTCTTCATCACTCAAATTATCTAATAAAATTTTACGCTGCTCAATGTCTTCACACAATGAATGTGTTGCACTGATATAACGTGGAAATGCTTTAATATGCTGATAATACTGCTCAGCATAATCTTGTAAAATTTCTTGTGTTAATTCTCCGTTATTCCATGCTACATAAAATGGATGTTTCAATAGATGGAATTTATCGAGTTTATTATCTAATTGCTTTAGATGCATAAAATTATATCTCCTTAGTTGATTAATTTTTAGTTGGCTACCTAATTAGAATCTATAGATTATTGTTCAGCTATAGCAAGTATAATCCTAGATGTTTTTGATTTTAGCGGAGAATAAGTAAGACTTGTCTACTCATCCATAGCAATATTAAAAGCCATGAAGACGACAAATAGAATACATAGAAATAACATAGGTATCTCTATTGGATGTTGCATTGTAAATGGACCCCAAGTAATCATAATTGTCTTTCCTTTATTTCTCGTTTAATTGAGATCTAACACCTAATATACCGAATGTTGGTGCCCACAGACCGACAAAAACGCCAACTTGACGTGCATCAGCAGCATTTTCATAACCAGCAATATTCAAAAATAACAACACTGCCATTAATATTGAAATTATCATCATTAAATACCATGTATTTGAATTCATTTTTTTTACCCCTTAATTAATTTTTAAATAATACTCGTTACTTTTAAAATAAATGCTATAATAATTAGGAGGATAACAAATTTTGTATCAAGACAAAAACTGACAAATTTAGCAATCATATCGTTCATTAGTTAACACCTCCATTTAATAAGATATATACAATAATGAGAGTAAAAAATACAGCAAGAATACCTCCAAAAACTGTATCAAGAATTGACATTAATTTACTAGCTAAGATATTTACTTTATTTAACATTTATTCCCATTAGTTGTCCCAAATCTTAACAAAGAATTTTAAATAATCAAATTAGTATTAAAATTTAAAACTATTAATTAATTGAACAGTCGATAGCGATCTTTCTAAAAACATCCCTATCTTCATCATCTTTGGTTGTCCATTCAGTGATTGTAACATCTATGCAGGAAGCTAAAATATCATTTTCATAGGTTGCTACTCTAGATAATTCTCTCCATTCATAGTCATTCGAATAACTGCTTGCAGATTCTACGGTGTCGCACTCACACTGAAGTTCATCAATTGCATTACTTATAGCATTACTACCACTACAGTTGAGAATAATGAGAACTAAGAATGATACTAGTATTTTTTTCATAATCAACAAATCTAACGATTATTTAAAGTAGATGTCTATTGGAATAATAAGATTTAGGTTAAAATTCAACAATCATTAGGACGTGATTACTATGATCTAACCAGCTCCACCGCCGCCACCACCGCCAGCTCCACCGCCGCCACCACCGCCGCCGCCGTCACCACCATATGATGCAGAAATAGATGTTCCAGTCGTTGCAATATCAGTAATACCTGTAGCGATGGATGATATATCAGAGGGAGTGCCTCCTCCATACCATATATATGCGTGTCCACCATCAATATTGACTTGATCGATAACATATTTAAGTTTTTCGCCCTGCATGCCCATAATAATACAATACTGCAATAAAAGATCTGGATCAAAATCTTGTATATTTAGCTTATTTTCCTGCAAAGCATCGCCAAATGCATGCCATCTTAAATGCAATTCTCTACCCTCTTTAGTTAGTCTTGATGCGATAAAACAATTAAGCAGTATCGTGAATGGAATAATGCTAAGAAATGCCCAAAATGTCTTATAAAAAAGACCCAATCCAATCATTGAGATAAAAAGAACTATCTGAATAAATTTCATATTTAATCTTTCTTCATCTCCGGAAGTATCAATCCATTCTAATTTCTTAATTTCTTTAGCACGATTTTTACTCCATTTAGAATTTGAAAATGAATATTTTTGCCATATTTGTGAGAAATAGGTGTTAGTTCCAATAGTTAAAATTCTCTCAAGCAATAGCTTTGAAAAACTATTCGATAAGTCGGATGTATCCGGATTGATAACATCTACTTTTAATTTCTTTGATTTAAAAATCCACTTACCCGATTCAACCGTTTCAAGATGAACTTTTTTCTTGCTAGCCAATTCAAACAAGGTTGCCAGAATCCCGAACGGACTAATACTTGGATATCGCCATATAAGCCATCCGATTAAGACTGGATGATGCTTGGATGGAAATTCTGTAAAGCTTTGGTTTTCATCAATTGATATATGATGCTCCTTTAAATAGCGTCTATAAAAAGTTATTCCGAATAACAAAGAAAGCAATGTCATTGCAATAACGCCATAAGAGGCTGTTCTTTGATTTTTTTCTTCTAATAGTAATCCAGCAAGCGAAAACTGCTCATTATTTATAGATGAACTTGACAGATATGACTTCGGAAATATTGTACGTAAATGTAAAACAGTATTCTTAGTAAAAGAATCAGAATACAATTCAAAAGTACCATTCTCTTTTATTGAAGATTCATATTTCTTAGATCTAATTGGCTTTTCTATAGAGTAATAAAGCGCATTCCTATCAATATAGCCATCAAATCTTTGTATCAAATTTAACCTTCCAGGACGCTTGTCAAATTTACGATCTAAATACACCCAATGAAACTGTGCGTCTGTTTTTCCTACCGTAAAAGGATTCTTTAGCTTATACCTTAATGTAAATGTTTTTTCCTCATCCTTTGACGAGTGATACCAATAAATACGGTAATATTTATCTCTTGATTCAATTCTAAAATTTCCATCTTCTTCTATTTCAGTATTTAAGTAAGGTTTGTCCCCTTCAAATACTTGAATGTCATACAATTGGTCATACCCTTTTTTACGAATATCTTTGTAAACAAAAGAATAGGTTCCCTTAAAACTAAACACTCTTGTTTCTTGGATTTCAACTATACCATCTTTCAGGATATTTGATTCAATAGTTGTACTCAGAATTTTGTAGGATTTACTTTCTGCTTGCAGCAAAGTAATTGATAGAAATAAGTATATTATTATTTTTTTGAATTTCATGATATGTGAATATATATCAAATAGATTCAAAGGTAAAGCAAGCTTTACTTTTTGATTGGAAGTGAAACAGTTTGGAGTAGATGTCTATTGGAATAATAAGATTTAGGTTAAAATTCAACAATCAATATGTAGAATCAATAACGGACAATTTAATTACCTGCAAATATAGTTCCAAATATTCCCACTCCAAGTTCCGCCCAAATAAGAAGGAATATTATTATGATAATTGCTATAAGTAGTATTCTATTTTTGGAAGTTTTAAACTTTTTAAGTGTTATTCCGATTAATAAACCAGTTATGGTGAGCATTCCCCCCATAATTATAAAATCAAAAAAAGACCAGTTTACTTCATTAGTTAATTGCATTGCTATCAATGGAATTAAAAGTAGTAGTCCTACTATATAAAAGATTCTAATTATCATATAAATCGTTGGCTTAAGAAAAAGTCTTTCAGTTGTCGAGTGGGCGATGAGAGATTCGAACTCCCGACCCTCTACATGTCGAGCAGATGCTCTAACCAACTGAGCTAATCGCCCCCAATTTTTAAACTATA
>Ga0114997_10001179_pt1 | contig 21907 bp, 21 predicted proteins | sample ArcticOcean_MG_C_2_FD_87045 | JGI IMG/M metagenome (GOLD analysis project Ga0114997, IMG submission 87045) | Marine microbial communities from western Arctic Ocean - ArcticOcean_MG_CB4_136 | ecosystem: Environmental > Aquatic > Marine > Oceanic | place: Arctic Ocean: Canada Basin | collected...
CCTCTATTATCCATATTAACTTGAGCATTCATGGTAAAAAAACCAAAAATTAAGACTATAAATAATAAAGTAATTGCTTGAGGTAAGATTTTGTTTCTTTTCATATATGTATAAAGGGCAGTATAAAAAAAGGGCTGGATAAATCCAGCCCTTTTTTGTTTAAATTTATAAGTAATATTATCTTGCTGGCGCTACATAAAGAATACCACCTTTTGTCCATAATTGATTTGGACCTCTGTCAGGCAATATACCAGTATCAGCGATATTACGTTTATAGCTTTCACCATAATTACCAACTTGTTTGATAATTCTTAGGCTCCACTCATTATCTAATCCAAAAGCAGCTCCTAATTCACCTTCTGCACCAACAAGTCTTTTGATTTGTGGGTTGTCAGAAGTTTTCATAGCATCAGCATTTGCAGAAGTAATACCGTATTCTTCAGCTTCGATCATTACGTATAGAGACCAACGAACTAAGTCTTCCCAAACAGCATCACCTTGACGAACAACAGGGCCTAAAGGCTCTTTTGAAATCGTTTCTGGTAATACTATATGTGCGTTTGGATCTTTCATTTTAGTTCTTTGAGCAGCTAAACCTGATTTATCTGTTGTGTACGTATCACATCTTCCAGCGTCGTATGCTGCAACAACTTCATCAGCTTTTTCAAAAGCTACTGGCTCATAAGAAATTCCTTTAGATGTAAAGAAGTCTCTCATATTAAGCTCTGTTGTTGTTCCAATGTTAGTACAAGCAGAAATACCATTTTTAAACTGGCTAGTAGAAGTGATTCCTGAGTCTTTTCTTACCATAAATCCTTGTCCGTCATAGAAGTTTACTCCCACGAAAGTTAGACCTATGTCAGCATCTCTAGAAAGTGTCCAAGTTGTGTTTCTTGATAAGATATCAATCTCACCAGATGTTAAAGCTGTGAATCTTTCTTTAGCACTTAGTGGAGTAAATTTAACTTTACCCGCATCACCAAGAACAGCAGCAGCTACAGCTCTACATACGTCAACATCAATACCAGTCCAATTTCCTGATGCATCGGCATTAGAAAATCCTGGAAGACCTTGAGAAACACCACATCTCACAAAACCTTTTTTCTGAGTGTTTTTAAGTGTTTTTGATTTCTTAGCAGCCATAACTTCTGTACTCAATGCAAAAAGCATTGCAAACATAGCAACTAGAGAAAACAAATTTTTAAATGTTTTTTTCATTTTTTTTCCTCTTATTTTATTGTTAACAATAATTAAGCAAATAATTTAAAAAAATTATCAAACTTAAAATTAATTATAATATTTAATATGATTTATAAATTGAGTTTGATCAAACTTTACTCTTAGATTAACCTATATATAGTGAATAATTAAAAAGATTAACAAAATAAGGTTTTTTACAACCCTTTTTTATTTTATCAACATTAGATGTGAGTGAGATTCCTCATTAACTATTTTATGTAAATTAACTGCTGAAACTCCTTTATCTGAATGTTCAACTTCAAACATTAATTTTTCACCTTTTTTTAGATAACTTAAACCGGAATTCTGTAGGGCAGAAAAATGAACAAAAAGATTTTTTTCCTTATCGTCTCTTTCGATAAAACCATAACCCTTGTTTTCATTAAACCATAGTACTGTGCCACTTAATTTTTTTTTCTTTGAATCGTCAGTATCTAGTTCTGTTTCTGCTTTTAAATTTATTTTATTATCATTTTTTAATCTTATTTCTTCTTCTTTTAACTTTTCTTCTTTCTCTTTTAATCTTTGTTCTTTCTCATTTAATCTTTGTTCTTCATCTTTTAATCTTTGCTCTTTGTCTTCTGGGTTTTGTTTCTCAACAAGTTTACTTTTTATATCTAAATTTCTTTCATTTCTTAATTGTCTTTCCACTTCTCTTGATTCCTTGACCGCGATAAATTGTTTTATTCTTTCTTGTTCCCCTTTTAATAACCTTTCTCTATAAATTTGTTCTTGTCTTATTAATTCAGCGCGCTCATCTTTTATTCTTTTTTCTTCTAATCTTTGATCTTCTTGATCTTTCAATCTTCTTTCTTTTTCTTCTTTTGCTTTCTTTTGTCTTTCCAATTTTCTTTCTTTTTCTTCTTGGAGTTTCAGCGCTTCTTCTTCTCTAAATTTTTGCTTTTCATCTTCTTTAAATTTTCTTTCTTCTTCTCTTTGTTTTGCAATTTTTCGTTTCTCACTGAACTTATTATATGCTTTAACGAGTGGTTTAATATTTGTGCGTATTTCCTTCCAAAGATCTACTTCGTTTTGTTTCTTTTTTATATTAGCCTTTGAATCTTCTGACTTCTCATTTTTTTTTGCTAATTTTTTAGTGTCTTTTCTTTTTTTCATACAAACTATCATAACAAAAATTTATAAAAATCATAAATAAATATGCCTAAAATGTTTTTTATTCAAATTTATAGGTTTTATTAAGGAAAATTATTACAAAAAAATAACAAAATCTTAAAAATATCTCAATTATTGGCGCGCCCTGGAGGATTCGAACCTCCGACCCTCGGTTTAGAAAACCGATGCTCTATCCAACTGAGCTAAGGGCGCCTTATACTTATTAACAATAGTTTTTATATCACAAGAATACAAAAAATCTATTTCAAAAGTTAAGTTTTTTCCTAATTTTTTTATCTGTGAACAACTTTGTTTATTTCAGTTTAAGACTCAAAGACGTTTAAAGCTTTTTCGTTAATGGTTTATATAAACTTTTTCCAATCAAGCTTAAGAGGTTTCTGGTCGCAAATTGTATTAATAATAGAAATCATTAAAGGAAGAGTTTTTTCATCAAAATCATTTTTAACTTTTAAACCAATTTCTAAAGCGAGATCAGCACCTTCAACGGTTACGTTTGGCATTTTTATCTTTTTTGCTTCTTTAAAACCCATCTTTTGGCCTAAATATTCTCCCATTTTACTATTTCTTCCTCCGTCTGCACTTACGTACAAATCTCCAATTCCAGCAAGACCTAAAACTGTCTCTTTTTTTCCATTTAACTTTTCGGTAAATATTATCATTTCTGATATAGATTCATTAACAAGCGCTGCAGATGTGTTTAAATAATTTTTTTCTTTAATTTCTTTTGAGGCATTGGGATGGCATAATCCTTGTGCAGCACCTATAGCCATTGAAAAAATATTTTTAATAGCTGCGCAAACCTCAACTCCAATAATATCATTAGATGTAAACACATGATAATAATCTGTTGAAACTAATTTAGCTATATTTTCTGCTTCTTTAATATTATTGTTAGCAAATATAACTGAAGTATGGACTTTATTAGCTAATCCTTTAGCTAAACAAGGTCCTCCTGCTGCTGTTATGTTTGTTTCTTTAATTCCTTTTTCTTTTAATATTCTATCCATTTTATGAGCTAATATTTCGTATTTATTATTTCTAATAGCCAAACCTTTAGTTAATATTAATATTGGTAAATTTTCAGTTATAACTTTACCTAGTTCATTAGATGCCCATTCAATTCCTTTAGATATTACAGCAACAACTATTAAATCAATTTTCTTATTCATCTCATCTTTAAGGTTGTTAAATTTTATAAACCTAACATTTTTAGGAACATCACAATTTAATGTTGGGTGTTTTTTATTAGAGTTAATTTTTTCAATAAAATCATCTTCTAAATGTGTCCCAATAACCGAAACTGTATGATTGTTTTCTGAGCAAGGAAATGAGAAAGCCACCCCCATAGATCCTGCTCCTAAAATTAATATATTTGCCATAAACTATTCTTTAAAAATAAACCTTCTAATTAAGTATATCATTGCAATGATTTCGATTTTACCTAATAACATGAAAAAAATTAATGTCACTTTCGTGAAACTTCTTAAATCCAAAAAACTTAAATTTTCCATACCATACAAAGATGAGTTTACTGTATTAGTGAGCGTGAGTATAGATAGTTTGAAGGAATCTTCAAAATTCAAATAATCAAAAGTTAATAAACTTGATAAAATGAATATAGAGATTATGAAGAAAAGAAAAACAAGAAAAGCTATCTTTACGTCTTGGTCATCGATTTTTACTTCCGAATTATATAAGTTTTTATCAATAATATTTATTGGTTTCACTAATCTATAAATTTCTTGATAGGATATTTTTAAAAGAATATAGATTCTTGTGTATTTAAAGCCTGACGATGTGGAAATCAATGAGCCACCAATAATAGTTAATAATATAAAAAATAATGACAAATCTATATTTGGTGAAAAAGTAGATATACCCGATGTAGAGAGTGACGAAGTAATAGCAAATAAAACATTAGAAAATTCTTCATGTTGAAATACAAAAAAATAAAAGAACAAAACTAAAAAAATTATTAACATACTTATATGAAGATCCTCTTGCTGATTCTTAAGAGAAAATTTTTTAGTTATAATATCGTGTAACAAAAAAAAATTAAATATAGGAAAAAGTAAAGTTAATGACACAACAAATATTTGTAAATTATTTTGTAGTATAATCACTAAACTATTATCAGGTATAAAACCACCAGAGGATATAGTTGTAAAAGCTAGATGAAAAGAATCGAGAAGTCTCAAATCTACTAATGAGTACAAAAAAATAACAAAAACAGTAGATGAAAAGTAAATCAAAAAAATTTTGATAAAATTATAATTAAAATTGTTATAAAAATTTCTTCCAGAAGCACCTCCTGAAATAAGATATGATGGTTTAATCTTAATTTGTTTCGAACCTATAGTTCCTATTGTTGCTAATAAAAATAACAAACCTCCAATCCATTGAGAACTAGATCTCCAAAGCAAGAGCGGTTCATCTATAACTTTAATATTCTCTATAATGGAAAACCCTGTAGTGGTAAATCCTGAGATTGATTCAAAGTAGGAGTTTAATAAAGTGATGCCGTATATGCTATGGTAATAAGGAATAGCTATCAAACATGGAATTAAAATAAAGCTTAGCAAAATAAAGATGATTTGATCTGTTAAAGCAATATTTTTGCTATGGTTTTTCCCGAGGTAATAAAAAAAAAATCCAATAATAGATGATACGAGAAATGTTATTATATAGGAGTTTAGGCCTATAATAAAATCAAAGTAAATTGAGTAAAAGATATTTAATATAGAAAAAAACGAAACTAGTAATGAATAAATACCTAAAAAAAATAATATTCCTTTATAATTCATTAAATTAATGAACTTATTCTAAATAGACTTTCTACTTTTTCAAGATGTTCTCTTTTGCTTAAAAAAACAACTAAATCTTTTTTTTCAAATTTAAAATCTGATTTTGGAATAATCACTTCTTTTTCTCTGACAACAGCTCCAATTCTTATTTCTTGAGGAAGATTTGAATCTTTAAGGGATTTGCTTATTAGCTCAGAAGTTTCTAAGATTTCCGCTTCTATAAATTCATACTCACCATCTAAGAGCGTATAAACTGTTTCTATAGTTCCTTTGTGTACATGTTTTAATATTGTCGATATTGTTGTAAGTCTTGGATCTACCAAATCATTGATTTTTAATGAAGATTGGAGCAAGCTGTAATTTTGCTTATTAACAAGTGCAATTGTTCTTTTATTAGGATTATTTTTTTCTGCTAAAACGCTAAGCATAATATTATCTTCATCATCGTTTGTGAGAGATAGAATTGTTTCAACCTCTTCTATGTTAGCTTCCTTTAAAACATCTTCATCTAAACCGTCACCGTTTATTACAATTGTATTATTTAGTTCATTTGCTATAAATTCTGCTCTTTCTTTATTTTTTTCAATTATCTTAACGCGAACCCCTTCTGACTCAGCTTCAATATTTTTAGCTAAATTAAAACCAATATTTCCACCACCAATAATTAAGATTTTCTTAGCTAATTTTTCCTCATGCCCAAAAGCTGAAAGCGTAACATTTATTTGCGATGCATTTATAACTACAAAAGCTTTATCATCAACTAATAGTTTATCTTTTTTTTTGAGAATTATAAATTTTTCACCTCTAATTACCCCAAGTACATTAGCTTTAAGATCAGGGAATTGACTTGTGAGTTTGCTTAATTCTGTGTTTACTAATGGACAGTTCTTATCAATATTTATTTCTAATACTTTTATCTTTCCGCCAGCAAAAGGAACACTGTCTAAGGCTCCTGGTGCATCTAACTTTCTTTGCAGTGATTTTGCCACTTCTATCTCAGGTGAAATAATTACATCAATTGGAAGATTTGATTCACCGTATAATTTACCCCATTTTCCTCCTAGAAACTCTTGACTTCTTACTCGTGCAATTTTTTTATTAATTTTAAAAATTGAATATGCAACTTGGCATATAACCATATTTGTTTCATCATTCTGAGTAACCGCAATAATCATATCGGCGTCCTCCGCTCCAGCTTTTTCTAAAACCGAAGGAAAAGTTGCTCTACCTACAACACCTTTTACATCTTGAGTTTCGTTTATTTTTTGAATAAATTCACTTGATTGGTCTATTACGGTAATTGAGTGACCTTGAGCTGATAATTGTTTTGATATTGAAAAACCAACTCTTCCAGCTCCACAAATAATTATGTTCATTTAATTTACTCCTTTGATACCTAAAGTTTTAAGTTTGCGATGAAGAGCTGATCTTTCCATTCCTATAAACTCAGCAGTTTTAGATATATTTCCTTTATGTTTTTTAATTTGTGAAGTTAAATAGTCTTTTTCAAACTTTTCTCTTGCTTCTTTTAAAGGAAATCTAAAAACATCTTCATAGGTATCATTTTTTTTCTTATTGTTGTTCTGAGATAGAGCGTCACCAATCAAACTCTTTACATCAATTTTACTTTCGTTAACTGATAAAATTGACAATCTTTCAACTAGATTTCTTAATTCTCTTACATTTCCAGGCCAATCATATAAGTAAAATAAATTGAAATCTGTATCTAACTTAATTTCATTAATTCCGTTTATCTCTGCAATTTTTTTACAAAAATAATTTAATAGCAATGGAATGTCTTCACTTCTATCTTTTAAAGGAGGTATAAGAATTGGAACGACATTTAGCCTATGATACAGGTCTTCTCTAAAATTGCCTTTATTAATTTCCTCTCTAATAACTGTGCTCGAGGTACTAATTATTCTTACGTTTACATAAACTTCCTTTGATCCATTCACTCTTCTAAACTTTTGATCAATTAAAACTCTTAAAATTTTTGCTTGCGTTTCTAGCGGGATCTCACTGATTTCATCTATTAATAATGTTCCAGCTTCAGCTTTTTCAAAAAAACCATAATTTATTGTGCCATCAAGATTTTCTGAGCCAAAAAGTTCAAGTTCATACTTTCTGGGATCTAGCAAAGCTCCATTGACCACAACAAAAGGTTTTGTTTTTCTGCTCGATTTTTTGTGAATTTGTCTTGCAACCAATTCTTTTCCAGATCCAGCTGGTCCAGATATAAAAACTCTACTTTCTGTGCTTGATAGTTTAGTTATAAGGCTTTTTACTTTTTCTATTTGTGCACTTTCCCCAACTATATCAAAGGAATGAAAAAGTTTACTCTCTAAAGCATTCTTATCTTTTATTAATTCTGATTTTTCAACGGCTCTTTTAACAAAGTTTAATAATCTTTCTGATGAAAAAGGTTTTTGCATAAATTCAAAAGCCCCTAATTTTAATGAGTCGACTGCCATTTGAACATTTGCGTGACCAGATATCATTATTACAGGGATATCGTCGTTAGTTTTTTTTATATGAGAAAGTAACTCGATACCATCATTATATCCTTTGTCGAGTTTAACATCTATTATTGCGGCATCTGGCATTTTTTTATTAATTTCACTCATAGCTTGATCAAAGTTAGCAGCCTGTCTAACTGCAAAACCTTTATCTGTTAAAATACCAGAAATCAATATTCTTATATCGGGATTGTCATCAACAACTAAAATTTCATTAGCCATAATATTTGGGTAGTATGATTTTTACTTTTGCCTCATTATTTATCATATTAAAAGTTATTGAGCCGTTATGGTCGGCAACTATTTTACTTACGACCGCTAATCCTAATCCAGTTCCACTTTTTTTGGTTGTAAAATAAGGTGTTAACATTTTTACTTTATCAATTTTTTCAAAACCAACTCCATCGTCAAGAACAACAACGTATATATAGTCACTATCTTCTTGTATATCTATGTTAATTTTTCCTTGAAAATCAGCATTTTTAATTGTTTTTTCATTTATAGACTCTACGGAATTTTTTATCAAATTTATAAAAACCCTATTAAGTTGCTCTTCATCGCCATTAATATACTTTTCAGTGCTAGCTCCCATCAAAGTAAATTTGATTTTAACTTCAGGATTTTTGTACAAATTAAATGCTCTTAAAATTGCTTTGTTTATATTCATTTTTTTCAAAACAGGTTTTGGCATTCTTGCAAAATCTGAAAATTCAGTAACTAAATGTTCTATATCTTTAATTTGTTTTGCTATTGTATTTAGATAATTAGAAAGATTTTTATCATCTTTACCTACTAATTTTACATATTTTTCTCTTATCATATCAATAGAAAGTTGAATTGGAGTAAGTGGATTTTTAATTTCATGGGCAAGTTTTCTTGCAACATTTTCCCAAGCCGCATGTCTTTCAGTTAAAAGAAGTTTATCCTGTTGTATTTTTAATTTCTCAATCATTGAATTAAAATTATCACTTAATAGTTTAAGTTCATTATCAATTTCAATGCTGGGAACTTTAGCCGTCAAGTCCCCAGAACTTATTTTCTCTGATGCATTAATTAAATTTATAATTGGACGTGTAAGTCTAGAAGCAAAACTAATAGCAATATTTACAGAAAGAAACAAAAGCAAAGAAACTAATAAAATATAAATTACAGCAAATGTAATTTTTATTCCTGTTTTCTGATCTTGAACTGTGTAGTAAAAACTCACAGCTTCTCCAGCTTTATTAAGATAATTTGTAACATTTGGATCCATAAATTTGACGATATAAAGATATGTATCAATAAAACCATTAAGCTTAACTAAGGCTGAAGATCTATTGGTAGAGGGATCTATGATTCTAATAGGCTTACCTTCTAAAGATTTTGTAAAAGCTTCTTCCGGTGGTGGAACGAAATCAATAGTAACATCTACGATAGTTGACATGATTACATTGCCTAAACTATCTATTAAATGAACTTCATCCAATCTTCTAAGTAATCTTTGTTGAGATAAAATACTTAGAAATTGATTAGGTTTATCGTAAAATAAAGTTGATTTATTATTTAAATCTATCACCATTAACAAAATATCTGCTTCAATTGAATTTCTAATTTGATCAACATAATTTTGTGCAATTTCCGCTGAGCTATTTACAACAGACTTAATTTTTTTTTCAAAATATGTTTGCAATCCAACATTAAATAAAAGCAAAGAAAAAACTGCAATTATAATAGATGGCAATAAAGTTGCTATAGAAAAAAAGGTTACATATTTTATGCTTGTTTGATAACCCAATCTCTTATTTTTTTTTATCTTTAGAATTTGATAAGTTTTTTTAATTATACTCGTAAAAAAAAATATTAATAATAATGCATCAAAAAAAAGCAATATTTGAAGATTCAAGTCATTTAATTGGATAAAACTTTGATTAATAAAAGTAAAAAAAGTAAGAAGCCCAAATGAGATGCAAATCAATGATGTTGCAATTACCCATTTATTATTTTTAATGATATGAATCATTTATTTAATATTAATTAACATTTTAAATAAATATAAGGCAATTTTAATAATATGGGCTTATTTCTTATAATATTAGCAGCAGGTGATAATAAAAGGCTTAATTCTGATACACCTAAGCCTTATCAAGAGGTTAATAACACTACATTATTGGAGCATTCACTAAATGCTTTTAATAAATTTCCTGAAATTAAAAAAAAGATAGTTGTTTATAATAAAAAACATTCTAAATTTATAAAAAATTTACAGCTAAAAAAAATATATAAAATTATAGGTGGAAAAACTAGACAAGAATCAACTTATAAAGCTTTGATAAAATGCCAAAAAATGAATTGTAAAAAAGTTTTAATCCATGATTCGGCAAGACCAGCTCCTTCAAAAGAACTTATAAATGAGGTAATTAATGGTCTTAAAAAAAATGATGCTGTAGTTCCAGTAATAAAAATAAATGATGCAACAAAAAGAATTAAAAATAATTTAATTTTTAAAAACATAGAACGTGAGACGTTAAGATGCTCTCAAACACCACAAGGTTTTGTATTTAAAAAAATATATACAAAGCACAAAAAATATAAGAGCAAATTTTTTGATGACGATTCTGCATTATTTGTAAATGATAAAGAAAAAATACTAACAGTCAGGGGTGATAAAAAGAACTTAAAAATAACTACGATGGATGATCTATATATATTTAAATCCTTAAAAAAAGGAAAAACTTCGTATGGTATTGGTTTTGATATTCATAGACTCATAAAGAAAAAAAAACTTTATTTAGGTGGGGTTAAAATACCTTTTCCATTTGGTTTGGATGGTCATTCTGATGGAGATCCTGTTCTTCATGCTTTGATTGATAGTTTATTAGGTGCTTGCGGTTTAGGTGACATAGGTAAAATGTTTTCTGATAAAAATAAAAAGTTTAAAAATATCAAATCCACAATACTTCTTAAAGAAGTAATTGATATAATAAGATCCAAAAATTTTATAATAAATAATATTGATATTAATATTATTGCTCAAAAACCAAGAATTAGAAATTATATAAGAAAAATTGAAAGTGTAATAAGTAAAATTTGTAGAATAAATAGAAGTCAAATAAACGTAAAAGGTAAGACATCCGAAAAACTTGGATTAATTGGTAATGGACAAGCAATAGCATCTGAAGTTATTACTTCAGTTATAAATTATGATTAAATATTTTAATTTACTATTTTTAACTTTATTTAAAATAGGAAACGTAAAATATGCTCCAGGTACAATTGCATCTATCTTTACGTGCGTTATTTTTATTATCTTAAATTATTTTTTTAGCATAAATGTGGTTTTGCTTTTGACAATTGTTGTGTTTTTATATTCTTTTGTGGCTATTAATAACTCATATGAAAGTTTTAATTCAGAAGATCCACAAGAAATTGTTGTGGATGAATTTGTTGGGCAAATGTTACCATTAATAGCTATTCCAGTTTATGAAACTTTGTTTCCTGCTCCTGTGCTATATTATTGTATATCTTCTTTTTTACTTTTCAGGTTTTTTGATATTTTAAAACCTTTTCCAATAAGTTATATAGACACCAATGTAAAGGGTGCGACGGGTATTATGTTGGATGATGTGGTTGCCGGATTCTTTTCTATTATTGTTTTATCAATATTTTTTTTCTTTATAGGGGGATAATTTTATGAGTCAATATCCCAAAGAAATAGTTGATAAATTAAGAAAAAAAAATTTAACAATCTCTTTTGCTGAATCTTGTACCGGAGGAAGACTTTCTAGTTCAATTACTTCGATAGCTGGTTCGTCTAAAGTTTTTACGATAGGGTTAATCACTTATTCTAATCAATCTAAAATTAAAATATTAAAAGTACCAAGAGGTATTATTAAAAAGTATGGGGCTGTGAGTGAATTTTGTTGTAGAGCAATGTTAAAAAGCTTAAGCAAAATTAGTAAAACTAATATTTCTTTATCTGTTACAGGAATTGCGGGTCCTGGGGGTGGCACTAAAAAAAAACCTGTTGGTTTAGTTTATATTGGGATTAAAAAAGGTAACAAAATTGAGATAAATAAATTCTTATTTAAAAACAAAGGGCGCTCTTATATTCAAAACTCTTCTGTTATCAAGTGTTATAAGTTAATTTTAAGTTTTCTTAAATAAGTCAATTGCTCTTTTTTCAAAAGCTTCTACTATTTTTTTTAAAACGAAATCAAAAGATTTAATTATTAATACATTTAAAATTTTATTTTTTAATTCAAAATCAATATGAAACTCTATTTCACTATTTTTTCCTACTTGGTAAAAAAACCATTTATTTTTTAAATTTTTTAGTGGACCTTTAATATTAGTAACAACAATTGAATCTAATTTCCTATTATAAACTATAAAACTTTTATATTTTTCCTTTAAAAAACTTTTTCCAATAGTTAAATCTGCAATGATCTCAATTATATTTCCTTTTTTATTAATACTATGTACCTTTCCATTAAGACACCAAGGCACAAAGTCGGGATATTTTTCAATATCTAGAACCATTTTAATTATTTCCTCCTTTGAACAAGGTATTTTTTTTTTATTGAAGCTGATGGCACTGGGATGTTTCTTCTCTCAATTTTTTCATTTTAGAAAAATCTTCGTCAGCATGATAGGAAGATCTCGTAAGAGGAGAAGAAGCTACAATTAAAAATCCTTTTGATAGAGCCAACTCTTTTAATTCTTGAAATTCATCTGGATGAACATAACGGTTTAGCGGATAATGTTTAACTGTTGGTTGCAAGTATTGTCCTATGGTTAAAAAATCTACATTTGCTGATAACAAATCATCCATTACTTGAAGCACTTCATCTTTAGTCTCGCCCAGTCCCATCATAATGCCTGATTTAGTAAATATTTTACTATTAATTTGTTTTGCTGACTTCAGTAATTCAAGTGACGCAAAATACCTAGAGCCTGGTCTTACTTTTCGATACAAACTAGGAACGGTCTCTATGTTGTGGTTAAAAACATCAGGGTTAGCTTTAACAACTTTTTTATAAGCTTCTCCTTTTCTTAGAAAATCAGGTGTTAAAACTTCTATTGTAGTGTTTTGATTAAGTTTTCTTACTTCTAATATAACCTTAGAAAAATGGTCAGCCCCACCATCTTCAAGATCATCTCTGTCAACAGATGTTATTACAACATGTTTTAAATTTAACTCTCTGGTTGCTTTAGAAATTTTTTGTGGCTCTAAAGGATCTAAAGAAGTTGGTTTGCCTGTTTTGACGTTACAAAAAGAACAAGCTCTCGTGCAAGTATCTCCCATTATCATAAATGTAGCATGTTTATTGCTCCAGCATTCTGAAATATTTGGACAGTTGGCTTCTTGACAAACTGTATTTAGATTTTTTTTGTTTATTATTTCTTTAGTTCTAAAAAAATTTTCAGTATCAATAATTTTAGTCCTTATCCATTTTGGTTTTTTTTTAATTGGATTAACTGGATTGTTTATTTTTTCAGGATGTCTAAGTTTCATATTAATCTACTATATAAACTTTTTCATTGAGTTTGCCGACTACAAATTTTTCTCGTAATAGAATTTCTAAGTAATCCAAATCAATCTTGTCTGTCAATAAAATATTTTTTTTTTCTAATTTTTCTAATTTTAAAGATAACGCTTTTTCTTCTTTAATAAGAGATTCTTTTAAAGATAATTTTTTAAAATATGAAATTAATCCTCTTTCACCATCTAAGAGATTAAGAAAAATATACATGAATAATAGTAGGCTAATTAAAGTAATTTTTTTATTATTGGTTTTTTGTAAAAATTGCATATAATTAAACTTTAGCTATTTTTGACGAATTGCCAAGCTCCTCTTCTATCCTTAATAAACGGTTATATTTAGCGACTCTTTCCGATCTTGCTAGTGATCCAGTTTTGATTTGAGATGAATTTGTGGCAACAGCCAAATCAGCTATAAACGTATCTTCGGTGTCACCTGAACGATGAGATATGATGGTCTTGTACCCATTTTTCTGAGCTAAATTAATCACATCCATAGTTTCTGTTAAAGTTCCAATTTGATTAGGCTTGATTAAAATACTATTGGCTGATTTTTCTTTAATGCCTTTATCTAGACGCTTAGCATTTGTAACAAATAAATCATCACCTACTATTTGAACATTTTTTCCTATTTCGTTAGTTATTTTTTTCCAAGATTGCCAGTCTTCTTCAGCAAAAGGATCTTCGATAGATTTTATTGGATAGCTCGACGTTAATTTTTTATAATAAACAATAACATCATCAACTGATGTAAAATTTTTTGATTGAATAGAATATTGTCCTTTTTCATTAATTAATTCGTTAGCTGCAACATCTAAACAAATAACAACATCTTTGCCTGGTTTTAGATTTGATTTTTCTATCGCATTTACAATTAATTCTAATGCTTCTTCATTAGTATTTATTGACGGAGCAAAACCTCCTTCATCTCCAACATTTGTAAGCATTTTTTTTGATTTTAATAATTTTTTTAGATTTTGAATAACTAAATAACATTTCTCAATTGCATCCATAAAATTTTTAGCTGAGTCAGGTCTAACCATAAACTCTTGAATATTTAAATCATTGTCTGCATGTGCTCCTCCATTAATGATATTCATTAATGGAATAGGTAAGGAAAAAACATTTCCTAAGTTTTTAAAAAGAGATTTTTTATTTGATAAAGCAGAACATTTTGAATTTGCTAATGATACTGCAAGTGTAGCATTTGCACCTAGATTTTTTTTATTTTCGCTTCCGTCTAATTCTAATAAAACTTTATCAATATTTTTCTGATCATCAGAATTAAGATTTTTTAATTTGGGCGAGATTTTATTATTTATATTTTCAACTGCATTATTAACACTTTTACCTAAAAATTTATTTTTATCTTGATCTCTTAATTCATGTGCTTCAAACGTACCTGTGGATGCTCCAGAAGGTGATATCGCAGTTGCAGAAATTCCATTATCTAAAAAAACTTCTGCTTCTACAGTTGGATTTCCTCTACTATCAAAAACTTGTCTTCCTTTTACAATTTCAATTTTGCCCATTATTATTTAACTAACTTATCTATCTCAGTTAATTTTTTTAATAAATTTTTAATTTCATTTAATGGAACCATATTTGGTCCATCTGATGGAGCGTTATCAGGATCCTCATGCGTTTCCATGAAAATTGCACCAACTCCTACGGCAATCGCAGCACGAGCTAAGTAAGGAACGAATTCTCTTTGGCCTCCACTCTTCTCTCCCATTCCACCTGGCTGTTGAACGGAGTGCGTAGCATCAAAAACAATTGGAAAACCAAACTTAGACATAATTGGTAAAGATCTCATATCAGAAACAAGGGTATTGTAACCAAAGCTAGCTCCTCTTTCTGTGATTAAAATATTTTTATTCCCAGAGTCCTCAATTTTTTTAATTACGTTTTCCATATCCCAAGGCGCTAAAAACTGTCCTTTTTTAACATTAATAATTTTCCCTGTTTTAGCTGCTGCTATTAATAAATCTGTTTGTCTGCATAAGAAAGCAGGGATTTGTAAAACATCTACGTGTTCTTCTACAATTGAACATTGTTCAGCTGTGTGAATATCTGTTAAAACTGGAACTCCAACTTCTTTTCTTATTTTATCAAATATAGGTAGAGATTTTTCTAAACCCATACCTCTTTTTCCTTTTAAACTTGTTCTGTTTGCTTTATCAAATGATGTTTTGTAAATTAAGTTAATTCCTAACTCACCTGTAATTTTTTTTAATTCAGTTGAAATCTTCATTGCATGCACTTCGTTTTCGAGCTGACAAGGTCCGGCAATTAAAGTGAACGGTTTATCGTTAGAAATTTCAAAATTAGCACATTTTACTTTATAATTTTTCATTTTTTCGAATTGATTTTTGCGGCCTTTATAAATGAGGAGAATAAAGGATGTGGTGCTAAAGGTCTAGATTTAAATTCAGGATGAAACTGGACACCTATAAACCAAGGATGATCCTTTAATTCAATTATTTCTGGTAATTTATTATCTGGAGATAAACCTGAGAAAATCATTCCTTTGTTTTCAAAATCTTCTTTATAATTAATATTAACTTCATATCTATGACGATGTCTTTCTTCGATTTTGTAAGAATTATAAATTTTACTTATCTTTGTGTCTTTTTTAAGTCTTGCCTCATAACTTCCCAGCCTCATTGTTCCGCCTAAATATTTATCGGTTCCTCTCATTAATTTACCTTCCTTCATCCATTCGCTCATTAAACCTACAACAGAAGCATTCGATGAACCAAACTCACTAGATGTTGCATTTTTTATGTTTAACTTATTTCTAGCAAATTCTATAACTGCCATTTGCATTCCAAAGCAAATTCCTAGGAAAGGTATTTTATTTTTTCTAGCGTAATTAATGGCTGCAATTTTTCCTTCTGTTCCTCTTTTTCCAAATCCACCTGGTATTAAAATTCCTGCAACACCTTTCAGTTTATTCTTAATTTGACTTGGTTTTAGTTTATCAGACTCAATTCTTTCAAGATTAACTTTTAAGTTATTTGCTATGCCACCATGTGTTAAAGCTTCATCTAAGGATTTATATGCATCTTTAAGCTCAACATATTTGCCAATTATTGCAATGTTTACATTATTTTTTGTATTTAAAACTAAATTTGTAATTTTCTTCCATGGTTGAAGATTGACTTTCTTTTTAGATTTAATTTTAAAGAATTTTAATACTCTTTCATCTAATTTTTCTTTATTAAAGCTTATTGGAGCCTCATAAATCGTTTTTACATCAACGGTTTCTATTACGTCTTCAATCGCTACATTGCAAAATAAAGAAATTTTCTTTTTTTGATCTAAAGGAATAGATCTTTCAGATCTACAAATAATAATATCTGGTTGAATACCAATACTTCTTAGTTCTTTTACAGAATGTTGAGTGGGTTTTGTTTTTGTTTCATCTGAAGCTTTCATGTAAGGGACTAAAGTAAGGTGTATGAATAAAGTATTTTTTTTACCTATCTCATTTGAAAATTGCCTTATAGCCTCTAAAAAAGGAAGGCTTTCTATATCTCCTACAGTTCCACCAATTTCGCATATTACAAAGTCTTCTTTAACAACATCATTTCTAATAAATTCTTTAATTCTATTAGTAATGTGCGGAATAACTTGAACAGTTTTTCCTAAATACTTCCCCTGACGCTCTCTTTTCAATACGTCGTTATAAATCTTTCCTGTTGTAATATTATCTGTTTTTTTTGCTGAAATTCCTGAAAACCTTTCATAATGACCTAAATCTAAATCAGTTTCTGCTCCATCATCAGTTACATAAACTTCACCATGTTGAAATGGACTCATGGTTCCTGGGTCAACATTTAAATAAGGATCTAATTTTCTAATTCTTACTTTGTAACCTCTAGATTGTAATAAGTAAGCTAGTGATGCAGATGACAATCCTTTTCCTAAAGATGAGACCACGCCGCCAGTGACAAATATATATCGCGCCATGGAAGAATACTTTATCAGATATAAAAAAAAATTATACTAAATTATTACTCTGATTTAGGAATTTGAGGCTCTGATGGATCAATTTTTTCTTCAATTTTTTCTAAGACTGACGTTGATGGTAAATCCTGTCGAGAAATTATTGTCAATGATACACTGGTAATAATGAATAAAGTTGCAATTATTGCCGTTAATTTAGTTAAAAAATTTCCAGCAGAACGTGAGGATATGAAACTGTCTTGAGAAGCTCCTATGCCTAGTGCGCCTCCTTCAGATTTTTGAAGAAGAACAGTAATAACTAAAAGAACAGCTAAAATTATATTTAATGTTAAAATAAAATTTTCCATGATGCCTATTTATAGTAATTTTTTATTATATCAATAAATTTTTTTGATGTTTGTGAAGCCCCACCTATCAAAAAACCGTCTATTTCCTTAATAGATGAAATTTCATTTATGTTTTTGTCATTAACAGAGCCACCATATAAAACAATTGGATATTTTTTCGTTTTAAATAATTTCTTAAACTCCTTTTTAATGAATTTAATAGTTTGGCTAAGCTCTAAAAGTTTTGGAATTTTTCCAGAACCAATAGACCAAACGGGCTCATAAGCTATCAATATTTTATTAAAATTAAATTTTTTATCAATTGAATTGTAAATTTGTTTTTTTATAGTAGTAAAAGTTTTATTATTTTTTTTTTGTTTATGTGTTTCACCAATACAAAAAATTACATTTAAATTTGCATTTAGTGAGCTCTTGATTTTTTCTTTAATTTGAAAATTTGTATCTCCATTAAATCTATTTTCAGAATGACCCAAAATTATATATTTAGCGCCGGCACTTTTAAGCATAGTAGCACTTACCTTTCCGGTAAAAGGTCCAAATTTTTCGTGGTGGTGACAATCTTGTGCTCCAATTTTTATAAATTTTGATTTAAGTTTATTGGTAAAAAAGGATATTAAAGTACTCGGAACACACAAAACAATTTTATTATTATTTTTATGTATGGATAGGGAGGAATAAAGGTGGTGAATCTTGGAGATGATTTTAAATGATCTAAAATCACCAAACATTTTCCAATTACCAATAAAATATTTTATTTTATTTGTCATGAATCAAATTTTAATTTATAGAGTATATAATTATATAACAATAAGATAGTTTCATTAAATGCTAGGTACACTAAGAAAATTTTCATCTTCAATATTAGCAAAGGTATTTTTGTTTATCGTAGCTATACCTTTTGTATTTTGGGGTATGGGTGATTTGTTTAGTGGAGGAAATAAAAATACCATTGTGAAGATAGGTAAAGAAAAGATCTCTATAAATGAATTTATTGGCTATATTAAATACTCTCCTGAAATAAAAGATAATGACTTAAATAATCAAGCAATAAGAAAGTTATTCAATACTTTTCTTGGAGAAAAATTAATATCTATGGAGATTAAAAAATTGGGTATTAGCTTATCTGATATTTCACTAGCTAGAGTAATTAAAAATGAAAAAATATTTAAAAAAGATAATAAGTTTTCTAGAATAGAATATGAAAAGTTTTTACTTAAAAATAATATGAATGCTGTTGTGTTTGAAAATAAGATATCACAGCAAATAAAAAAAGAGATATTATTTAATTTCATAGGTGGCGGTGTTGTTCCGCCTGTATTTTTAATCAATAATGATTATAATAAAATCAATCAAGAGAGATACGTTCGTTACATTAATTTAAATAATGTCTTTTCTAAAAAATTTAATTTTACAAATGAACAAATCAAAGATTATTACGAGCAAAATGAAAATTTATTTAAGAAAAATTATACTACTATTAGATTTATAGAACTTAATACTGAAAATTTGTCTGACGGTAATGATTATAGTGATTATTTTTTTAAAAAAATTGATGAAATTGATGATTTAATTGTTGAGGGAAAAAACATTAATTTTATATCAAAAAAATTTAATTTAAATATAATTGAAGAAGTTACGTTTGATGATAGTGGTAAAAGTAAAAGCAATGAAAAAAAAATAAATTTTTCCGATGATATGGTAAAAAATATTTTGAAAAATAAAATAAAATCTACTTTATTGCTTGAGGATAAAAACAAATATTATTTAGTAGAAGTTGATGAGATTAATAATATTAGAATGAACATCAGTGATCCTGTATCAAAAAATAAAATAATTAGTAATTTAGAAAATAAAGTTAAGAGAGGGTTTATGACTGTTTTGATAAGTAAAATTAATAAAAATAATTTTAAAAAAAAAGATTTTGATAGTTACTCATTAAATGAAGAAGTTTCAATAAAAAATACAAAAATTATCAGTCAAAACGATACTAAAATCTTTGACCAAGATTTAATAAATCAAATTTATAAATTCCCAGAAAACAGAGTAATTATTGTTGCTGATCTAGGCTTAACTAAAAACTATTTAATTCATATAGATAAAATTGAAAATAAATCTATTGATAAAAATGCTAATGATTTTGATAACTACTTTAATTTGTCTAAAGTAAAAATGACAAGCACCATATATGACACTTACGACTCACACTTAAATAATAAATATAAAATTAAAATCAACGAAAAAGTATTAAATGGAGTACAAAATTATCTTAGATGAAAATCAACATTAATTTTGCAACCTTTAAAAAGAATCATAAAAATAAAAAAAATCAAGTAATTTTCCATAAATCGGTTTGCAAAAATAAACAAAGCTTTCAAAATATTATTGATAATATTTTAATAAAAAAAAATAGTTTTATATTTGAATCTGTTGAAAAAAGAAAAATTAGAGGTCGTTATACAATTTTAGGTTCTGATCCTGATAAAATTTGGGAATTCAACAAAAATAAGATTTTTCTTGAAGAAAATAATAATAAAAAAAAAATTAATGCAAATCCCTTCTTATACCTAAAAAAAATAATCGACAATTTTAATTTTCCATTACCTAAAAATATTCCTCAGCTTTGCTCTCTTCTCGTGGGTTATTTTTCTTATGATATAATTAGATATATTGAAAAAATACCTGACAAATGTATCGACGATTTGAAAATACCTGACATAAGATTATTAAGACCTAAAATTTTAATTATACATGACAACTTATTAAATAAAATTTACTTTATATCTAATTGTTTTGCTGATGAAAAAATTTATGATTATTCGAAATACTATTTAAACCAAATCAAAAAAATTCAACAATTAAAAGAACTTTCTGAATTGAATATAATTAAGAAAAAAAAAATAATAAAAAAAATTTACAAACCTACAGTTAAATCAAATATTTCTAAAAAAGAATTTATCTCTATGGTTCGAATTGCAAAAAAATATATTAAAAAAGGAGATATTTTCCAAGTTGTTCTTAGTCAACGATTTGAATCACCACTTACAAAGCCTCCTCTAGAGATTTATAAAAAATTAAGGATTACAAACCCCTCACCTTTTATGTTTTTTCTTAATTTTAAGGATTTTCAAATAATTGGAAGCAGTCCTGAAATATTAGTTCGACTAAGAAATAATAAGATTACGATAAGACCTATAGCTGGAACGAGACCCAGAGGACATACATCGAAAAAAGATGCAATTTTTAAAAAGCAACTTCTAAATGATAAAAAGGAATTATCTGAACATCTTATGCTCCTAGATTTGGGTAGAAATGACGTTGGGAAAGTTTCTAAAATAAATTCTGTAAAAGTAACAGAAAGTTTTAAAATTGAAAAATATTCTCATGTTATGCATATAGTTTCAAATGTTGAAGGTGATTTTAATAATAAAAAATCACTTCTAGATACAATGCTGGCGGGATTTCCTGCTGGAACAGTTACCGGTGCACCAAAAATACGTGCAATGGAAATAATTGATGAATTAGAAAAATCAAAGAGAAAAATGTACGCGGGATCGATTGGTTATTTTTCTGCAAATAAAAATTTTGATACCTGTATTGCTTTAAGAACTGCTTTAATTAAAGATAATAAATTTTATATACAGTCAGGAGCTGGTATTGTTGCCGATAGTATTCCTAAAAATGAATATTTAGAAACCATTAATAAAGCCAAGGCTTTGATAGGTGCATTAAGTTAAAAATGAAAATTTTATTGATAGATAATTATGATAGTTTCACTTACAATTTGTATCATTATTTGTCAGCATTAAAGTGCAAAGTTGAGATTTATAGAAATGATAAAATTGATATTTTAAAAATTAAAAAAAAGAAATATCAAAAAATTGTCATTTCGCCCGGTCCTGGTGGTCCAAATCAAGCAGGTAACTGCCTTAAAATTGTTAAACACTTTTATAAATCAATTCCTATATTAGGCGTCTGTTTGGGACATCAAGTTATAGGTCAAGTATTTAAATCTAAAATTGTTGTTGCTAAAAAAACTATGCATGGAAAAACTAGCCTCATAAAGCATAATGGTAAAGGCATTTTTAAAGGTATTAAAAAAGTAATATCAGCCACTAGATATCATAGTTTAATTGTAGATAGGAAAAAATTAGGTAAAGATTTAATTATTACAGCAGAAACTAACAATAAGTTAATTATGGGAATAATGCATAAAAAATACAACGTGCATGGTGTTCAGTTTCATCCTGAAAGTATAAAGACTCCTGAGGGTTTAAAATTACTAAATAATTTTTTAAAATACTGAAACTTATGAACGAAACTAAAGAATTAATAAATAAAATCTCAAATAATAAAAATTTAAGTTTTGAAGAA
>Ga0114997_10001180_pt1 | contig 21899 bp, 17 predicted proteins | sample ArcticOcean_MG_C_2_FD_87045 | JGI IMG/M metagenome (GOLD analysis project Ga0114997, IMG submission 87045) | Marine microbial communities from western Arctic Ocean - ArcticOcean_MG_CB4_136 | ecosystem: Environmental > Aquatic > Marine > Oceanic | place: Arctic Ocean: Canada Basin | collected...
AAAGTAAGAAATAATACAAATTTAGAATAGTAGCTTTTAGTGGCGAAAGAAGGGTGTGGAGCACTTTCTTTTATACAAATATTTCTCTACGTTCACCATCCCGGTATAATATCTATTTCATCTATTCCTAGTTATCTATTCTGGGCGGCGGCTGCGGCGGCAGCAGCAGCGTATCTAAAAAAGAGGAAACGTGGTATGACGAGTGCCAAAATCGTCACGAACCCGTGCACCAAAGTAGAGTTCTCTTTGTAATACCTCTCAATGCTATCTCTGTCGATATCAAGGATGCAGGAAAGGAATCTACCGAATAACCTTTTCAACGAAATGAACCCGTCGAAAGAGGAAGCGATGCGGACGTACGCGTAGAATAAGATACTCGGGAACATTTCCGCGTCGTATCTGGATAATTCCATCGCTTTGTCGAGATGCAAGAGAACTGCGGTACTGTTTTTACCTTCTCCTTTACCCGTGAAATGTGCCCAAGCCAAAGCATGATACGCTTCCGGAAGTTGTAAATCCCCTTCTATTGCTCTTCTGTATCTGTGAACCGCAGCGTTGTAATGCATCGATGGTTTGTCCCACGAAGTTTCTTGCGTCTCCGTGTTCCAATAGTACGTCTTCCCGGAATCGCTATCTAACACGGCTTTCCAAGGTTCCGGTAACTTCGCACTCGCATCACTATTCCTAGTAGGTTCGGCGTTGTCGGATTCATCTTCGATCGCGTCGCGACCTTGAGAAACCATAAATCTTTCTTCGTCGTCACACAACGCAAAATCTTGTCGCGTAGCTTCGATTTGCTTATTCCAAAGCATGTTTCCTAAATCGATGTTGGCTTCAGGAGCTAAACCTGGTGAACGCGTGACGCGTCGCAGTAACGAACCAGCGAGTTCAAATCTATTTGGTATTTCGATACCGGTGAGATTTTTCCTGAGCATCCAAGCGATATTTTGTGTTGCAACTTCACTTCCCTGTTCTGCGTAAAGCGAGTACAGAATCAACGCTCCAAAAGGATCTCGGGGCACACCTTTCAGTTTTTTTCTATTCTCGTCGACTCCATTTAACATAGCCATTGCGTTCTCTAGTTCATCCGCCCATCCCGTTCGCTCGTCGTAGAAAATTCGAAATAAACGGGTAGCTCTCGTACAATTTTGTGGCGTCCCCTGTCCGTTCATATGCATTCTGGCCAAATCAAACGGTGCTTTCCAATGACCGCTTTTGGACGCTTTTTCGTACATCAGAAATCCTTGAGTGGCATTTCTTTCCAAGTTGCCGAGTCCGTGCAAGTGCAACGTGCCCATGTTGTAAAAGCAATCGGGATTGTTCGCTGCCATTCCTTTCTCAAACCAATGTCTTGCGGTGACGAAATCTTTCTTGTTGTAATAAATGACTCCGATACCATTAAAGGCACCACCTCCGTTCACATCTCCAGCCTGCTTGAAATATATTTCAGCGGCAGTAACATTCACGGGGACATTCTCTGAAGTACCCCTTATGTGCATGAAGCCTGCGTTGAAGGCGGCTAAACGATCTCCGCGTCGCGCCGCATTCTCAAAACGTTGTAAAGCTCCAATCTCGTCTCTATCTCTACCATCTGTGCCCATCAATCTTCGGTATCCTTCGGCTCTCGTGCTTTCCGGCGTACCGCTATTTCCATGAGGCGTAAATTCGTTCGAATCATCCGCACCTCCGACAAAATTTTTTTGATGCTCTTCCGCTAAACTTTCTTCCATGGCGTTGGAGTGCCAGGAGGCGTCCCGCTCGCGGTCTCTCAACCACGTAGCCTGTACTGGCATACCAGAAACAGAACCCGCACCTGCTTTCTGAATCTCCAGTTCGCGCTTTGCGGCAAGCGGATGCAGTAGCCGCACTGCCATTTGACAATTTTCGGCGACACCACCTCGACCGATGAGCACTCTGTCTGCGAGAGCTACCGAAGCTCCGTCGTTCCCTGCGAAATGTGCAGCTCGCAAAGCTTTTAAAGTCCATGGAATATGTTCATCATTCGTCTTGGCGAACATATCTCTTTGCGATTGCGACAAGGCGGATAAAGGAAGCGTGCCTGTTTCCAACGCCGCAGCTAGCACGAATAACGCTTCCGAAGCAATCCACAAGCGCGCGAATTCTAAAGGAATGCTTTGTTCGTTCGGTAAATTAGTACTCCTTGCAAAATGTGGACTATTCTGAACGTGAAATAGTGCATCGTTCTGTTCTGCAAAATCCATCGCGCGTTGTCCTTCTTGCAAAAGCGCATCTACCGCCTTCTCCGTGGAAACGCGCAAAGTGTAGTTGCTAAATAACCATCCTTTCTTTTCTTCAAACCCGGCGTAGATATCCTCCACTTGCTCCAAGATTTCTTCAGGATCCACGATATTACGCTTTTCGCCATCACCGTCGCGTAACATCTGCTGCTCTTGATTTTTCAAGAATTGTTCGTCCATCTCATTCTCTTCCTCCTCGAGGCGTTCGTCCACCAACTCCGCTTCGTATTCGAACAACTCATCCGGCGCTTCCATGGTTACGTCCATGGTTACGTCGTGGTGGTGATGGTGGTCGTGTTCATCATTCTGCTCGTGTGGCGGAGGAGGAATGTGCTCACCAACATCTTCTCCGGAACAAGAAGCCGCGAGGGAGACGATGAAGACGAGAAGAACAAGGAGAGCGGTAAACCGGCGCGTTCTCATCCTCGCGCGTAGTGCGTGCCGCCTCGAGCGTGCTTTTAATATTAGTCGTGCATGCGTGCGTGTTCTCTTCCTTCTCTTTATCGCAGAGAGAGAGAGAGAGTACGTCTGTTTCAATTTTGTGATGAAAGGAGAAGATTTGGGTTCTTGGAGAACCGGTTGGTGGTGAAAAAGGAAAACCAAAGAAGGCGCGCGAGAAAAGCGAGGATTTGATCAGATAATATATTTATATGATGCGTGAAATTATCGTTCAATCATATACATTGCTTCTTCTTTTCTGCTTGCGTTCTACTGTTTATTCTTTATTTTAAGTGTTCTTGTTTTTATTCGTCCTCTTCGACCGCGGACTGTTTGGCAGCCCCTCGCTTCTCCAGCGAACGCTTGAGGCCGGAACCGCCTGGAATTTGGTCCAAATCAACATCCGGAACAGAAATCTCGCTAACGGACTCCTTCACTTTTTCCGACGCAATACTCACGGCCTCGTTGGCGACTTCGCCGGCTTTAGCGCCAATCGCGTTCGTAATCGGCTGCGTCACCGGAGAAACAAAGTTACCAAACGCTGAAATCGCATCGAGGGGATTTTCGTACGACAAGAACGCGTTCAACAAAGTCAATTCGATACCGACGACGCCAATGAATTGCAACGTCTTTTCGTACTCGATCACTCCGACCACAACGCCGAGCGCGAGGAGCCCGTACACAACCTTCATCGAATCGTCCGCAGTTTTCACAGTCGTCGAGACGGAGCCGACACTGCTTTGGACGGCGCGCGTCGCTCTGCTTCCAATCTCCGACGCTTCCTCGGCAGCAACCTCGGCAACATTCTTTTTATAGCCACCTTTTCTCAACTTCAAGCCAGACGATCGGTAGCCTTCAAATCCACCAGAAATAGTGTAGCACTTACGAGCAAAAGTTTCACTTTTGACCATCTTGGCCAAGTCCTTCGCATCTGGACCAATAAAGTACAACTTCGAGCCAATCGAAGATAACTTCTTAACCTTCTCCGCTGCAATCGTGAGTTCAATCTGTCTCGCGCCGCGCGTTTGTCTTCGTTCTTTCTCGTTCAATTTCACGACGCGAACGATTTCCCCTTTGTTTCTCGCCGATCCTCTCAAATCGGGAACGCCTTCGTTCCTTATCGCTTCTTCCGAGCGGGTGTCGATAATCTTTGCGTAACCGTTCTTCTCGAGCGATTCATAGCAAGCTTTCGGGCGGACATCACCATCGTATCCACGCAAAGCCGCGCCTAATACTGCAAGCAAAACCGGAGATCCAAAGATGAAAGCAAGCAAGGCAACGCCCGTGTCTGGATTTTGTTTAATAGCGGCTACTAAAGGCTGGAGATCTTCCGGGACAGGCACGGAATCGATGACACTCGTGAAGCTCGCCATCACATCTTCCACAGAGGGAAGATCTGGAAGAGGAGGCAACTCTGGCAACTCCGGCATCGCGGGCATTTCCGGCATCGCAGGCATCGCAGGCATCGCAGGCATCGAAGGCATCGCAGGCATCGTAGGCATCTCTACGGACGCGGACGGTGTTTCAATAGTCACAGAAACAGAAGGTTTTGGAATAGACGGAACGGTAACAGGTACCGGAGTTGACTGGATCTCGGAAACCTTCGACTGAAGTTGCGCTTGAAGAGCGTTTGGGTCGAAGTCATCCAGAGCCGACGTAGCATCATCCAGAGCCGATGAAGCTTTCTCCTTCAACTCGTCGAACGCAGACATGTCGATTTCCGGAACTTTGATATCTTTAAGCTTCGATGCGAAGCCACTAAAGTCCACCTTTGGCATTTCCGCCATCGCCGACGACATATCCGGTACCTGAAAATCACTCAACCCATCGGCCAAAGCCGGTCCAGCGCTGCTCAACGCGGCGACAGAGGACACAGCGGCGGTAGCTGTTGCGCAAGACGATGGCAACGCATCTTTACCGGCTTCGTTGCTGATGTTATTGCTCGAAGATTTCGGGATTCTTCTCGACGACGACGAGGAGGAAGTCGATTTTTGTTGATTCGAAGAAGCGCAACAACGGATCGTCGTCGTCGAAGCAGCAGCGCGCATCGTCGTCATCATTTGCGTGCCGCTCATTCTTTCTTACGTGAGAACGTTCGGAAATAAAGTCAAACAGTAAAAAGCCTTCTTGTTTCTCGGTGAAATGCGTGCGCACGTTTCTCCCTGTTCAGAGTGGGGGGGTACGTTGGAAGCGAGAGTTGTCGTATATACTCCTCGCTCTTTATAATGACGATTGTTGGATTACCTCGAAAGAGTGGCCCAAAATCCTCTTCGCTTAAATTTTGCTTTTTTGAGCGATTTTGACGAGTGAGAGAGCGACGAATAACTAGCAGCACCAAAAAAGCTGCTTTGTAAAAAAAGGGGAAGACACACACCACAACCACATCGGCATTATTAATAAAGAAAGGAACTGTGTTATTAGATATACACCCTGCGAGAGAGAGAGCCGCGCTAATAATGAGAGGAGGAGGAAAGAGAGTCGTTCTGTTTGTTTTCGCTCTCACTCTTCTCGCGTTGTGCGAGACGAGTCTCTGCGATGATAACAACAACCTTTACGACGAGAGAGGAGGGGGAACAGAAGAAACAGACTCAAACGTCGTCGTCTCTTTTTTTAACGACGATGGGAGGAGGAGCGGTGGTGAAACAAAAATCGCATCCAAAGGGAAAGATGTGCCTTGGAATAAAGTAGAAGAACAGAGCCGATTCTTTATCAAGGGATACCCAAAATATGCCATTTGGAGAACGTTTGATGCGATTGAGGTGACGTTGAAAGATATAGACGGGAGCGTGAAAGCGAATCAGTGCGCGTTGAAGGTTGGGATAGAGGAAGAAGTTTTGGAAGAGGAAGAAGGGAAGAGGACGGCAAAGAATTGGCAATATCGACGCCTAAAGATGAAGAGAGAGGAGAAGAAGAAGAAAAATGAGGCATACACGCATGGTAATAGTAACGGTAGTAAAAATAGTCGCAGCAGTTCGTCAAAGGCAACGAAGAAGTCTCCATCGACTTTAATCGCAAACATGAGTCCGTTCCAAGAGAAGAGCGCGGTGTACGTGTTACAATGCAACCCTTCTGGCGGAAAATCTAATGGGAAGGTGACGTATGAAATAACCGTTCGAGAGTACTTTGATTCAAACCTGTTCTTGAGATTTGTCGGTGGTATTAGCTCGATGACCTTAGCACCCGTCGTTGCCACATCTCCGTGGTGCTTTTACATAGCCGCGATGTCTTTATCGACAGCCATGTTGCTCTGTTTAGTCCTTCTCCAATTGACGAGACTGACGCCGTCGGGAAGAGCGACGAGAACGTTTTTCGGTATCAGTTCAACGCTCATGACGACGTTTGCGTACCATTTTGTGCCCGTGGATAAGTGGAAGATAGTATTAGAGTACCTTTGGAAAGGGATGTCTAAGCCGATACGCGCCTCATGGGGCGTCCTTCGCAACGCCGATCCCGATGAACCAAAGACGATTTACATAGCTCTGCTCGTCGTTGGATTTTTCTTGGTATCTTCCGGTTTAGGCGTCATGTTTGTCAAGAAATGGGTGGTAGACGACAGAAGCGGGGAAGTCGTGAAAGGTTGGAAACAGTTTACCAGCTTCTCCATTTCGGTATTTGGCGTGATTATGCTCAAGTTTTGCACTCGAGACGCGCAAACCGGGAACACGCTTGCACTACTCGCCGGAAGTACAATCGTAGCCGGTCCCGCCGCAGCGTTCGCAAAAGACGTGAAGAGAACGTTACGGCTTGCATCTCACGCGTTTACTTTTCATTTGTTCGATAAGAAGAAATCTTCCGACGATAGAAAATCGTTCGAGTACGACGATGAATTTTACAGCGACGAAGAGGAAGAAACTGAATACGAACTTCGTCGCAGACTACCAGCCACGATGGATCCAGAGCCGCGCGTTGCGCCTTCACCGTTTACACCACTGGAGAAAAACGCAGATTCCGAAACACGGAATAAGCGCTCGTCGTCACTTTCGCCGTTCAGTTTAGTTAGGAATTTGAATCCGTTTAGTGGCGGAGACAAAAGCGAACCCGCCACGCCGCAACCGACGCCAGGTGGCGGATCCTCGAGCGATAAAAAGACGACAAAAAGTAGCAACAGTGGGGGTAAAAAGAAATCGCCTCCCCCGTTCTCGACGACGACGAGTAACTCCAACGGAAAGGATAAAAAGCGAATGCCTCCCGTTGGTCTCGCGAGTAACTCCCGGGGAAGATTTTTAAGCGCCGAGGAAGCCGACGAGCTCGAAACGGAATCCACGAACGCCGCTTTGAAATCGTTAGCGCGTTCGCCGGAGTTTGCGCTTTGGTTGACCAAAAACGCGAGCAGAATACGCGTGATTAACGACGAGCGAGAAGAGTAGAAGAAGAAGAAGAGTAGAAGAAGATTGAAAAATAATGCATGAACGAACATACTGGTAGTAAAAGGGAAAATACTACTAACTGTTCCTCTTTCTCTCTCCCTCTCTCTCTCTTTCTTTTTCATTTTTTTTTTTTTCGCATTCTTCACACAGCCGCCTTCGCTCGGAAACACAATTCTTCATCACTTCTCTCTCTCTTTTGAATACGAATAAAACGCAGCCACAACAATAGAAATGACGAAAGTGAAAGGTCCAGACCCGGTAGCGCTGGCGGAACTTTCCGCCAAGAGAACGAAAGCGTTGTTCTCGATCGGAGAGAAAGAAGGAGGAGAAGAAGAAATGTTCATGCATCGACCTTCGATCGAACGAAAAATGAGCGTGAAAATTCGGGACGAATACGAAGCCGTGCGGCACATGGCACCGCCGGAGATTAAATCTAGAGACAATAAGAACAACAACAACAACAGAACAAACTCTGCCGCGGGAGCAAACGATGCGAGTAATAACACGCGCTTCGAAAATACCATTCCTGGTTTAGCCGAAGCAGCGAATTTGGCGGCAAATAACAAGAGGAAACTTACAGACGACAACGAAAAAACGGACTTGGCATCTTTGATCGATTTCATCGACGAACCAGTTCGCGAAAAGGTGGAAGCGAACGCGTCGGGTGGAATTTTAGCCAAGTTGAAGAGCCAAAAACTGGGAGAGAAGAGTGGGGCGTTGGTGCAATTCAACGCAGACGCAAACGCCGCTTCAAAGTCTTCGGTTTTTGGCGCAAACGCAAATATGAAATCGAGCGCGCTCGTGACGGCAAATTTAGCGTCCAAGTGGCCGAGACCGGAGTGGAAAAAACCTTGGAAGTTATACAGAGTCATCTCGGGTCATCAAGGATGGGTACGCTCGGTTGCTGTGGACAAGTCGAACGAGTGGTTCGCCACCGGTTCTGGAGATCGTTGCATAAAAATTTGGGATTTAGCCACGGGGGGGTTGAAGTTAACTTTGACCGGTCACATCGAGCAAGTGATGGGATTAGCCATTTCAGACAAGCATCCGTACATGTTCTCGTGCGGTGCAGATAAGAAAGTCAAGTGTTGGGATTTAGAATACAATAAAGTGATTAGAAACTACCACGGCCACTTGAGCGGCGTGTATTCGATAGCGTTACATCCGGACTTGGATATATTGATGACTGGTGGTCGAGATTCTGCGTGCAGAGTTTGGGATATGCGCACAAAAGCGCAAATTTTTTGTTTGTCTGGACACGAATCAACCGTAGGATCGATCATTACCGAGAACGTAGATCCTCAAATCATCACGGGGAGTTACGATTCGACCATCAAGACGTGGGACTTAGCAGCGGGTAAGTGCATGAAGACGTTGACGCATCACAAGAAAGGGGTTCGCGCGATGGTTATGCATCAGAAGTACTGGGAGTTTAGTTCCGCTTCGGCAGATAACATCAAGAAGTTTGGTTTGCCAGATGGTCAGTTCAAGCATAACATGTTATCTAAGCAAAACGCCATCGTCAACGCCATGGCGCTCAACGAAGACAACGTCATGATTTCTGGAGGAGACGACGGTAGCATGCGCTTTTGGGATTACGAAACCGGACATTGCTTCCAATCGTTACAAACGCAGGTTCAACCGGGTTCCATGGAAGCCGAAGCTGGCATATTCGCGCTGGGTTTCGATAAGACTGGGGAGAGATTGATTTCTTGCGAAGCGGACAAAACGATAAAAATGTGGAAACCCGACCCCGACGCTTCACCCGAGTCCCATCCGAACATTCCTTTCCTTCCACCAAAAAGCATCGGTAGAAGCTAAATTAGCGGTAGAAGCTAAATAAATAATAATAGTATCGATAGAGTACATGCATTGTAAAAATTTCTTGTTGTACAACACATATATTAAAAGTCAAAATCTTTTACAACTCAGTGTGCGCGAGCCCTGCATCGTGTTTCCAACCGTAATCTTTCTTAAATACTTGCATCGTGTCAAAATCCTTTTTCATTTTCTGCGCCAACTCGAACGGCGATACGTTTCGTTTATTCTTCAAGTGGGGATTTGCACCGCTCTTCAACAAGTGATGCATGGCCGGCAAGTGATCTCCTTTTACCGCTTTATGCAAAGCGGTATCGCCGTCGGTATCCAAGGCGTCAACCACCGCCCCTTTCTCTACTAACATCTGGACCATTTTCAGCGAAGATCGTAACGCTGCTTCGTGCAACGGCGTCGTCTCGTTACCCATCGAGCGTCGCTCGTTCACGTCAACGCTTTCGTTTCGTAGCAACCATTCGACGTAGTTTATACATAACGGTTGCCACATCCTCGAAGCGAAGTGAATGGGTTGATACCCGTCTTCGTTGACATCCACGACGCTCGCACCGTGCTCGACTAACGTCTTCCCAATCTGCACTTGCTCGCGGAAAGGACAGTGTGCGGCGCTAAAATGGATCGGTCTCGAACCTTTCAACGTCATGACCACGTTTGCTCCTAAGTCTAAAGTCGTTTGCACGTACGTGTTGTTCCCGAGTTTTATCCCTTGTTTCAACGCGGTTATCCCTGACCAGTGTACCGCGTTATCGATTTTGTGATGCTCCGGAAACAACTCAAACTCTTCCTTTAACTTTTCGTGGTCTAAATCTTTCCCGACTTCGTGCAAATTCGCTGGTTTCCTAACCTCCGGTTCCGGAGGTTTATCGTGCACCGCGTCTGGTTCTTTGTTCCCGAAACCGTACGTCCGTTTCAGTTCGTGATATAACGCGGAATTTCCGTGACCACCGGCGAGGACAGGAGAAAGAAGGAATTCAAGACAAAAACACACGAGGAGGAAAGAGGAGATTTTCTTTCTTCTCTCGAAAAAAGAAAGACTTTTACGCGATGATCGTCGTAATAATGATACCATGTTGTTGTTGTTGCGTTTAAGTTATTGTTGTTGTCGTTGCGTTGTTGTTGTTGTTGTTGTTACTTGTCAATTATGACTTCAAAAAGTGAAGTTTCAAGGGCGCGTTCACTCAATTATTTATTTTTGCTTTTTTCTTCTTTTTTTTTGTTCTTTGCGTGCTCGATTGCGCATTAATTTTTCTTATTTAATCGTCTAACCTTATTGATTTCTAAAAGGACAATAATGGTACTAGTATATTTTCTTCTATTTCATGCTATCGCAGACTAAACACTTCGCCTCGTACGCGCGCTTCATGGTCTCGTCGCTCTGTTTATCTCTCAAAACGACAATCTTCACGGAATCTCGCATCTCTTTCGGTAATAACACCATGACGGCGTTGATTAAAATCTGCGTTCCTCGCGGCGGGTTACCGATCCTGTGGACTTTCGCGCGCTCGTAAAAGAGCTTTCCGATGGCGGATAAGCCTCTCGCGATGACGTCAAAAGGAGGCGGGTTGGTTAAACCGCATCCGTGCATGTCGATGAGGACGTCTATTTGACCTGGGACTGTTCGATAGTCTCGATCTAATAGGCGCGTTTTGACGCCGTGGTATAAAGTAGACACCATCACTTGGTCCATGAGTTGCTTGTTTTCGTGAGATAGCTCTGAATTTGCCGCGCCTATTCTCACGAGAAGCATATCTCGTCCTCCGTTTTGAGCTGTATCGTTTTCGTCGTTCAGCCGCCACGTGCAATACGGCACGCACGGATGGTCGCGGAGCTTTGCCGTGGACCAAATCTGGTACGCCGTTTCGTCCGGCAACTCGCCGAGTTTTCTTCTACCACCACCACCACCCGTCGTCGTCGTCGTCGTCGAGCTGACACTATTTGTTGAGGATAAACGAGACCGAGTGTCGAAAAAGTCCTCGTCGACGTCGGATTCGAAATAGTCTCCGTCCAACAGTTCGTCGATGTCGTAGTCGCTTTCGTTCGCTTCGTCGGAGGAGGAGAGGTATTCCGACACGTCGTGAAATCTCGTTTCCGACTCTCCGCTTTTCCTTCCGTCTATCATCATCGCGCGAGGAGTGTTGTTATCGTCATCATCGCCATTCCACGCGTAACTTTGGCTTCTTCTTCTTTTCTTCTTCTTCTTCATCATCATCATATTTATCCTCTTCCTCCTCCATCGCTCGTCCACGGACGGCTGAAAGCGAGAGTCGTGAATTATCCGTCGCTCGTGTCTTTGACGATTGAGCAAATGCGAACAGACGACGCAGATGAGGAAGGATCCGACCGCGACGGCTTCGTCGAGGTGCATAATGATGATGAATTTATCCCTTTATGACGATGTTTTCTTCTTCATCATCTCTTTTTGGTCACCACCACTACCACGACGATAAACATTTAAGCACATTTTTTTTCCCAAACGCGTGTGAGATATTCTGCTGGTCGTTACAAAAAGAAGAAAAAGAAGAGAAAATTCTATTTTTATTCTTGTCTACTTATGTGATTAAATTTTTCAACTTCGAGCCGCGACGAACGCCTCCAACGCCTCTTGCCCGCACTTTTCGTACTCCGCGACGACTGCTCTGCACCTCGTCGGGAGCGATTCTTCTCTCCCTCCCGACTCTTCCGACTCCTTCTCGAAGCACTCTTTCACTTTCCTCGAAGACGTCTCGAGTTTACGCTTCGCCGCGCTCAACGTTTCGCGTTCGCTCTCGCTCTTAAAGTCTTCCTCGTACGGATTCTTCTCCATGGCTTCAATCTCTTTGATGTATTTCGCTAAGCTAACTATTTCGTTTTGTTCGTGTTTTAATAAGGCTTCGTTATATTTCGCGGTCGTTTGGAGTAACTGCGCGAGTTCCGGTTTCGTTTGTAAGAAATAATGGTCCGATGATGAGGTTGAGGGAATGCTCCCACTTTCCCGTCGTCTTTGTTGAGAAGCGTTCGACGAGGCGGAGGAGAAGGAGGTGGTGGAGGAGGACCCTTCCAACCTTCTCAAAAGCTTACTCGTCAACTGTTATTGTTTACGGATGTGGAAAGGAAGAAGAGGATGAAGAGGAGAGAGCGTTATTCGATTCGTTCATTTTTTGTCATGCAGGGAAGAAGAAAGAAGAAGAAGAAAAAGAAGAATACAAAGAAGAAACACGCACGCGAAGTCCACCGGGAGTCGTTTGTTGGGGGGTGCCCGTCGTCGTTGTCGTCGTCGTAGCATTCAGGACATGTTTTGGTTTCGACGCTCTGAGTCCCATCGCGTGCTGAAGTGAGTGAAAAAGCAAGGAGTTTTCTCCTTTAAAAAAACGCCAAAAGGAGACGGAGTCCTACTCAACTGCTCGAAATACTGGTTTTCGTCTGTCAGTCTCTGGGCCCTGAATTTTCATCTTTTTTATCTCTAAAGTCAAAAGTGCAAGAAGAAGAAGATACGATTTGTAGCATCATCCCCATATAATTTTTTTACCACGCGCATACGACGAGATGAACAAATGATCAGTTTTTAAGAGGAAGTAAAGAGAGGCACAGAAGAGAGATAATGCGCGGGATGTTGGCGAGGATCTCCAATCATCCGTCTTTATCGATGACGCGCAGCAAAGGAAGAGGAGGAGGAAAGAAAATGCGTCAACTGCAAAAAACTGGCTCCCAAAACCACTTCTCCTTCTTCGGCTTTTGCGTGGGGGAGGAAACGAGGAGGAGAAGGGATGGTGATGTTCTCTGCGTCCGCGCGTCTTCGAGATCGAATTACGATTACGATCGATCCGTGGACGAGGAGAGCGAGGAAGACGACGAGGAGGAAGAGAGGAGTCGAGACGATCGACGGAGCAGATCGAAGTTGCAAGCGAGTTCTTCCGAGAAAAATGTCCAAAGCAGGAGCAGCAGCGGCAGCAGAATATCTTCGGCAAAGTCGGCGTCTTCGCCCGCTCCGCCGAGCGCAAACAGAGGCACGCAGATTAATCAAATCAACACCGAACTCGTCTGGGAGCTTGAGAGGAAAGGCGAAGGATGGGGAGAAGAGATTTTCCCATCTTTGAAACAGAAACGACGCGTGATTGAACCATTGGCGTCTCGAAAACGACCGAGTAACATGCAAGCGTACGTGGAAGATTACTTGGTAGAAGTCGTCGGTTTTACAGAAGACGAAGCGGTGGCGACATTTTCAGCCGCGGCAGCGTGGCGGATTACCGCCAGAGGCAGAGCGTTAGTCGATCGAAAGCGGATGAAACTCATCGCGGAAAACGCTCAGAATGCTATAGAAGTTTTTAGAAGGTGCGGCTTGTCTCAGGAAGAAGTTCGACAAGTTATCCGAGCGGCGCCGCAGGTGTTGGCGGTTTCACCGACGCAGTCGAGATGGAATTTTAGTTTATTAGAGTACGCCGCGAGACAGTTATCGGAGAGTGGAGGTACGTTAGGGAGAGTTCGAATGCGCGAGCGGACTGGGAGACCGCCGTTGAGAGACGAAAGCGGCCAGGTGAAGGAAACGTATTACGCGAGAACGAAAGGTTTGGTGAAGAGAGCGCCAGAGACATTGAGAGAATGGGTCTTGGAGACGCGCTTGAATAGAACATCCGGATCGTTAGCTCAAGAGCAACTGTATTTGCTCGATATTGTAGGTTTCGACGCATTAGAACCAGAGACCAAGGTTTTACAAGCAAACACGGTCTGGGAAAGCTGGTTCGACGAGTTGGTTGAGTACCAGTGCATCACCGGGAACTGCGATCCGAGTTATTCCGAACGCGAGAAAGGCGGTTTAGGAAGGTGGGTTGCGAAACAACGATCGTTGTTCAAGAATGGAAAACTTTCGAAGAAACGCGAGTTTCGATTGCGTACTTTAGGTTTAAAACTCGACGAAGACGAGGCGGAGAGTACCGTTTCAGTGGTGAACATAAATTTCCAAGGCGGACTGACTGCTTTTGACGAATCCGCTTCGGATATGGCCATGTTTTTAGCCGAGCGAGGACAATATGCAGAGCCTCCTTTGGGAAGTCCTTTGGCGGTATGGCTGATGAAAACGAGAGAAATGGCTGAAAAAGGTGAGTTAACGGAGAGACAGCTGGATAAATTAGCCATCATCGGCGTCGACTTAACGCCTATTTCCGCCGCGTGGTTGAAAAATTTATCGGAAATGTCAGATTACGTGAGTAGGAAAAGGGTAGTGAATTTGCAGAAAGCAAACAGCATCAAAGCCTGGATAGAAGATCAAAAGGAGGCGTACAGAAAAGGAAAATTATCTGAGGCGCAGATTAAGCGCTTAGAGGCTTTGGACCCGATTGTATTTCTTGATTTTTCAACGAAGTCGTCTTCATCCATCAACGCGCGCTGAGAGAGAGAGAGAGAGAAAAGACTCGTATTTATTTTATTATTAGGAACTACTAGGTATGTAATATTATACAACGCTGCATGACAAAATAGAAAAGAAAATCTACTAAATTTGATAATACGGGCCATCGTTCGTCTCGATAGCGTATTTACTGAAAAGCTGATGCTCTTGCAACCGTTCTTCTTTCGTGTGGACGTAGAGATTATACGATTCTTGAGCGCACCAAAAGCCGATGAACATGGCGATTATTTCATTATAAAGAAATCCATACAAACCAATGCCAAGAGCGCACACTAATGAAACGAACGCGCAAATCTTTGCTGCGATATCAACTCTCACTTTCATCAGTTGCAACGACGCTGCGAAAATTCTACCTCCATCTAAAGGATAGCAGGGAATGAAGAGATTGAAAAGCATCAACGAGATATTGAGCCATAAGGCTTGAACGCACAACATGTCCATAAACGTCCCTGGAGCAAAAGCTTGAGATAATCCATACCACAACAGTGCTTGAGGTATGTGCGTTAAAGGACCAGCTATGGAGACGATCAAATCATCCTTAGCATCGCCGCTGTGACCGATGTATGCCAAGCCTCCCAGAGGCCATAGAAGGATACCTGCAACTTCGCCTCCGACTTTTCTAGTCGCGAAACAGTGGCCTAATTCGTGCACTAAAACGGTACCAAACAACAAAGGAATGTTCACGACGACTAAATATAACCAAACTTTCATCGTCATCGTGGACGAATTCAGCAACCACGGGAGTGCGGCAGAGATTACGAAATACAACAGCAACAACGGGTGAAGAGTAATTTCAATCCCGAATAAAGTTCCAACGTATATCGGGTTTCCACCGATGGGACTCATGGAAAAACGGTTGCTACTCGCTGTTGGAGTATCGTGAATGGTGCGTATATTACTCATTATATTCGTGATGTATTGATGTTCGCGATGTTGAGCGTAGGAGTAAGTGGTAGTTATGTGAGATTTTTTATGACGCACACGAGATTATTATGTTGTGTGACTTGCTGGGAAGTGTTTGACATGTTCGAGGCAAGCGATATGGTGTGATTTTACGATTACTGTGTGGTATCCTACAACAAGTTACAACCATTCACTACATACAGACTAATACGGAACAGATTTTGGTAACTTTGTCTTTGCGTTTTGCATGTTCATGTCAAACTTCTTGTTCCCAGAACCGGCAAAAATGTTGTGCGACTTTGCCATGTACTTTTGCTGACTCTTCTCCGAACGCCTTTGAAGCTGATTGATTTTCACCCATCTCTGCGCTAAACCGTTGCCGTTTCCTCTCTCGCCTTTAACTGTGCCTAATTTCTTCTCCGGGATGTGCTTCGTCATTCTTTCGTACAGTTCTTCTCTCGCGATTTCATCTTCTTCTCTCTCGTCCGATGGTTTGTGTCTTTGTTTGTAGTAACGCTTGAGCTCTCGCGGTCCTATTCTTTTCGTTTGGCCATCCGGTCTGTGAATGATTAACTCAAAGCCGTTGTCCGCGAGAGTAACCGTCGCAGAATTTCCGTCGTTATCTGGAAACTCATCTTCGTCGTCCTCTCCTTCTTCGATGTTCATCGACTCAATTCTCGCTAAAACAGCCTCTGCTTCGTCTTCGTCCACGGATTCCCAATCCGAACCGTTGTCGTCCCCATTGTCCTCTTCTGAAGATTCCCACAAATCTTCCCCGGCTGCGATTTTTCTCTCCACCTCTTCGATTTCTTCTCTGTGATGATCGCACCACTCTTGCAATCGTCTCGCTCGAGCGACCGATCTCGGCACTTCCTCTTTCCTCTTCAAGTGCGCGTTCGATACCACTTTTTGCGACGCCGACTTACTCGCTTCCGCTTGCATCACCACTCGGTCGAACAGTTCTTTCCCAACCACCGGTAATCCGCTCGTGTCTCGCTTCAAGTTATATCTGTGCCAATCTGTTCGATAATGCGCTTTCAATTCTTCCGTAGACTCGAAGATGACGCCCTGTTTATGATTACACACAGAAAAGAGAGAGAAAGAGAAAAGTGTGTGATTCGCCGTCAGCCAGGAGCGAGAAAAGGTAAAATGTGAAAGAAAAAAGAATCTATATTATAAATCAATAAAACGTACAGGTGCGGTGTGACAGGTCAACCCGTGACTGCTGCGATCGTCGTCGCTCGCTTCCATCGTCCTCCCCTCCTTATCCGTGCAGTGAGTATTCTTTTTACCTTTGCCGAAAAGGTGTGTGCTCTTCTTGGTTCAAGGAGAGAAAGGAATTTTTTATTTTTATAACGCACTTTTGCATAGAAAGAAATCCACAAATCACACATTTTATATTTGTTTGGCTTTTTGTGTGGCGGCGTAAAGAAATTTCTCCATTCATTTTCGGGTTGTTCGGACGCCCGCCGGCTTGAAACACACAAACACACACAAACGCACACATTTGACGACCGAGAATACAAAGATGGCGAAGAAGACGAGAGAGAAGAAATCGCCGATGGGTGGTGGTGCAGGTGGTGCTGGTGGTGCCGCAAAAACGGCGAAACCGAAACACTCCATGAGCACGGAAAACAGAACGAAAGGAAGCGCGCACGGGAACTCGCAAAGAAGCGCAGCGACCGTGAGACGATTGAAAATGTACAAACAACGACCGATAAGAGATAAAAAAGGGAAGATTTTAAAGCAAGAGTTACAATCGAAGGAGTTACCGAGCACGAGAATCGTTCCCGATCGAAGATGGTTCGGGAATACACGAGTTATAGGCCAGAAGCAACTGGCTGAGTTTAGAGACGAGATGGCGGAGAAAACGGCGGACGGATATCAGGTGATTTTGAAGCAGAAGAAACTTCCTCTGTCGTTATTGGCGGACCCAGAGAAAGGAAGATCGAGACGAGTGAAGTTGTTGAACCAAACGCCGTTTTCGAGCGTGTTTGGAGCGAAGAAAACGAGGAAGAAGCCAAACTTGCAAATGGACGACATAATGGCGATGGCGCAAACTGCTGAACTGGCGGGAGAAGCGTACGACGAAGGCATAGAGACTGGAGCACTTCACGACCGCGATTTGGTGACTGCAGATGATGGTGTACGGAAAGCCGGTGGCGATGAATTGTTTCAAAAAGGACAATCCAAAAGAATTTGGGGAGAATTGTATAAAGTCGTCGACTCTTCGGACGTTTTGATTCAAGTGTTGGACGTGAGGGATCCTTTGGGCACGCGATGCGAACATTTAGAGAAGCATTTGAAAATGGACGCGATGAAACGGCACAAGCACTTGATTCTGTTGCTCAATAAAGTTGATTTAGTTCCCGCATGGGTCACCAAACGATGGTTGTACGCGTTATCGAAGGAGTACCCGACCATCGCGTTCCACGCCTCGGTGACGAATCCGTTTGGGAAGGGTGCGCTCTTATCTGTCCTGAGACAATTCTCTCGTTTGAGGTCCGATAAACAAAATATTTCCGTAGGATTCATTGGGTATCCAAACGTAGGTAAATCAAGCGTCATCAACGCTTTGCGAACGAAACGCGTGTGCGTGACGGCTCCGATTCCTGGCGAAACGAAAGTTTGGCAGTACGTTAACTTGACCAAGCGTATTTTTCTCATCGATTGTCCCGGCGTCGTGTATCACGATACCGAGGATACTGATACGGATGCCGTTTTGAAAGGCGTTGTTAGAATAGAGAAGATGGATGACGCTGCGGACCACATACCAGACGTCGTAGCGAGAGTAAAGCCGGAATATTTGCGAAGAGCCTACCGAGTCGCGTCTTGGACTTCGCCGACGCATTTTCTCGAACAAGTCGCGAGGAATCAAGGCAAATTATTAAAAGGGGGTGAACCCGATTTAAATTCGGTAGCCAAGTCTATTCTATTTGATTGGCAGCGCGGTCGAATTCCTTACTTTGCACCACCGCCCTCGCTACCGCCGAGCGAAGACGTCTTAGCGGCAGTTCGAGACGCTAAGAGCGCCAAGAACGGCGGCGGGGGCGTGTCCGAAAACGCATCAAAATCAGAACGCGACGCTGCTGAAGCGATGACGCAAACGGCGAGAGATTTGTTGGTGAAACAAGTCAACCGACGAATTCCGCGCGCAAATGGATTGTTCGACGCCGAAGATGCGCGAGATGACGAAATTGAGGATGTAGAAATTGAAAGTAGTGACGACGAAGAGGACGAGGAGGACGACGAGGATGCGTTGGACGAAGACGACAAAGTGGAAGAAGTAGAAGACGAAAGAGGGCAGACGAGAAAAAGAAGCAGAGCGGCTGCTGGTTCCGAAGAAGATGATGACGAAGGTGATGATGGCGGTGAAGCTTCTGAATCCGAGGATGTTGAAATAGACGACGACGAAGACGGTCCTGGTTTAGACGATAAAATTCTCGATAAATTTGGAAGCGACGACGACGACGAGGAAGAAGAAGAAGATGACAAAGATAAAGACGAAAAAGATGATGACGGCGACTCGGATTCGGACGGATACGGCGAAGCTGGTTTATCTTTTGAATCTATCTTAGCGGACGTGCGAGGCGACATTAAAGAAAAGCCAGCTGCACCTGCGGGGGGAGGTAAATCGAGCGCGCGAGCAAAGAAGAAGCAAGCCGTCGTCGCAAAGAAGAAACCGGCGGCTACGAAGAAGAAGAACAGAGAAGTACGAAAAGGAACTGTGTCCTTCATCAAGGATAACGCGGGAGTAGATGCATCTTCGAGCCAAAAGAAGAAAAAAGCCGCACCCGCGCGACGACCAAAGAGTAAACGCAGCGACATGCTCGAGATGTAAAACTGTAGTCAATTAGAAAGGAAAAAAATATATACCCGAATAGAAATGTGAAGTTGTTGTTTTTGTCGCTGTAGTTGTGATTGTATCGAATATTATTAAAAAGGCCATTTTATTATCTCGTTTGCGAGTCCGACGCGTCCCCGATGAGCGGCAACTTGACCGTTTTACCCGACGTCGCGGATACAGAACCTACGAGGCAAGAAATGTAGGTATACAAAAACACTGAGTTGAACATAATCACTTCCGCCTGGAGACCTATTCCTCCGGTCGGTCCTTGCCCGTCCATCCCGGCGAACAATCGAGTCAACACGTCCGGAAGAATCAACAAAATATCCAACAAAATCGCCTGTTGCGCGTTAAACCTCACAAATCTTGACATGTTCTGGTTTTGTATTATGCCCAAATACATGCCAAAAAATACGGCAATTTGTAAGAAACCAAGTGCGAACCATAACTCAATCAGCGGCTTCAGCGGTAACAACGCCAACGACGCGAGCGGGAACTGAATCAACAGAAATTTTGAATACTTCAACGAGTCGAGCAGAGGTAACATGTAGCACAACGCGGCGGTAGATTTCTGCGCAAAATCGTACTCCCCGTCGTCACCCATCGTGAACGTGTTCTTCTTGTTCTCTTCTTGGTTCTTAATCGCGCTCGCCAAATCCTCCGCTAATCTTTTCTGTTCCTGTTTTTCCTTGTATTTTTCTTCCGCTTCTCTTTCTCTTTCCTTTTGCAACCGTTCGGAATCGTCCTCTGGTAACAGAGACTCCAAGTTTTTCAACGTGTCGTCGCCGTTGCCGCTCTTGATTATCATCGCAGATCTTCTCCCTCTTTTCTGTTCTGTCAACCTTTTAAAGTTTGTTGTTGTTGTTGATGCTCTTTTCATCGACGTCGATGATGATGATTGCAGCATTTTTTTACCTCTGGAAGAAGAAGAAGAAGAAGAAGAAGAGCAGGATCTGAAGGACGCCACGCGAGTGGTGGTGGTCGACGATAAAATCATGGAGGATAACATCTTCTGTGTGGTTGTATCTTTATGCGTGTGTGATGTGTGATGTTTATAAGGGGAGTAGGAATGACGTTTCGATATTTTGTTTTTGTTGCCTTGCTCCTTTCACTCAAAAGGAACAATCAAACAACAAAAAACGACAAAACGACAAAAAACAAGAACAGACAGAGGAGAGAAAAAGAAATCATCAATCACCAAAAACATTCATATTATCAGAAGAGATAGAAGAGCTCTCTCTCTTACTCTTACTCTCTCTTACTCTCCTTTCCACGCCGCCGATACTATTCGTTATTATTATTCATGGGTCTGGTGAAGTATTCCACCTCGGGGTCGTCTGTCTGGAATGGGAGCAGTAGTAAGATGGAAGCTTTTTTCTCTTTTCTCCAAAAACTGTTCGTCTTTGTGTTCGTATTGGCGACGTTTTTCCCGTACGTTCAATATCACGAGTTTTTACAACAAAAAGAGACGATGCAGTCGAGTCAAGAGCAACTGGAGCGATCGAAATTCAAGTTAGAGAGGAATTTAAGGGAAATGACGACGAAAGCTTCGCACAGAGAGCAAGACGCGAGGCAGGCAGAGACAAAGTTATCGAAAGTGGAAAAAGAGGTGAAGGAGAAAGAGAGGAGAAATCAGGCGCTGGAGATATCGCAACAAACGCTGCAGAAAAAATTAGACGGATGCGTGAAGGATAGAACGTCGTTATCGGAGGAGGTAACGACGTTGACGACGAAAGTTAATGAAGTGGCGAGAATAGAGAGCAAACTGGAACGGTGTAAACACGATAATTTAGACTTGAACGCGATGACGAAAGAGTTGCGCACGGAACTCACGACGTTGGAGAAGGAGTTGAAGCAAGAGGTGAAACTGAGGAAGCAGGCCGAGAAAGCTTCGGCGGCGCAAAGGGAGATGGCGACGAAGATCAAGAATAGTTTATTAGCCATGCAGCAAGCGGAGGATAAAGCGGAGAAAGAAAAGGCGAGAGCGCAAGTGCTGAAGAGATTAGCAAAAGCAGAAAAGGCGGCGAACGCGACGAAACGAAAAAATGAAGAAGGCGAGGACGAAGACGAGGACGATGCGGACGAAGTGGACGACGACTTCGATGACGACGAAGACGAGGAACTGAAACCATTAAAAGCTAAAAGGAAAAATAGGAAGAAAGGAGGTGACGACGAGGAAGAGGAAGAGGAAGAGTACGACGATTTGGCGCACAGGAAAATTGTAGCCGACGACGACGAAAACGTCGAGCCTGGGTCTCGAGCGCACGAAGCCGAGAAGCGTTTACGTTTCGAGAAGAAAAAGAGCATGAAGAAAGAACGTTGGAGCGCGGGTGGTTTAGATAAGGATTTGAATGGTAGACTGAATGTCGATAGATTGCGCAAAACGCCCAAGTTGACTCGAGCCGAAGGTATTCAAGGCACGTCTTCTTCGCGGAATGCAGGCGGCTCTTCATCCGCAGCAGAGCTCGCGCGAGCGCGCGCCATGCGGGATGAACCATAGATTAATTGTAAATGTAGAGTACTTAATACTAATAGCGCGTATTAATAAGAACTTTGTTTTTGTCTGTATATTTCATAAACGACGTCTTTCTCTCTTCAACTACATGCCTTGCCCGACGAGATATTCGCCGAACCCCTCCACGTGCGTCGAGCACTGTCGCGTCTCCAGGTTGTTTCCGTGAATACCAATAACGAAGCATGTTTTGCACTTCTTCACGACTAAACCGTACTCCGAGCCTCTCTTCCCTCGAACTACCCCTCCGTCTTCGTCCGAACCGTTTAAATAGACGTACTGTTTTGTAAAACAAAACACCAGTGGGGTGGTTTTTGTGAGTATTTTTGAGAGAAAAGTTTAAAAATAAAAAACGACTGAC
>Ga0114997_10001183_pt1 | contig 21818 bp, 13 predicted proteins | sample ArcticOcean_MG_C_2_FD_87045 | JGI IMG/M metagenome (GOLD analysis project Ga0114997, IMG submission 87045) | Marine microbial communities from western Arctic Ocean - ArcticOcean_MG_CB4_136 | ecosystem: Environmental > Aquatic > Marine > Oceanic | place: Arctic Ocean: Canada Basin | collected...
AACTTCTCGGAGAAGAAGAAGATGCCGTCGTCGATTTTGTCCTCGAAAAACTTCGCGAACGCGTCGACGCGTCCGTTTTGTTCGAAGAACTCTCGGTCTTTCTCGATGAAGAAGCCGAGAGCTTCGTCTTAAAGCTGTGGAGGATGATCATTTACGAAACGTTAAAGTTCAAGCGCGGCGAAAAAAGACGGTGACCTTTTACTCGCGCGAAAGAGAAAAAACGACAACTGTAATTTTAAAACAAACAATGCTTTATTATGATTAGGTAAAACCACTTTAATTAAAAGAGCTCGATGTATCATTCGTAGCGCGCAAAGCCTTTTTAATCTCTCGCGTTCGTAAGCTACTTTCCTCCCGCGACGCAATTTTTCACTCTTTTGCATTTTTCAAGCATTTTTGCATTTTTGATTCCTCCTTAGGGTCCAAACCGTCACAAAAAGCAAGGGACTGTGAAGACCGCTGAAGATGTCCTCCTCCTCGGTCGTTTTTCGAAGAGTCTCCTCCTCCTCCTCCACTTATGTCCGATCTTCGTCTCTGTTGTGTCAGTTGACCACTTGGTCTTTGAACGACAACACCTTAACGACGTCGAAGCGACACCACCAACCGAAGGATCCGTTTTCCCCGATGACGACGACATTTCGGGCAAAATCCATCTCGACCACGTCCACGGCACGAAACACCGACTCACCGCATCTCCCGCGATCTCACGGCGGGTTGACCGATCAAGATCGCATTTTTACGAACTTGTACGGCAAACACGATCCGTTCATTAAGGGCGCGATGAAGCGCGGGGATTGGTATAACACGAAAGAACTCGTGTTGATGGGTGCGGATTGGATCATCAACGAAATCAAAGCCTCTGGGTTGCGCGGTCGCGGCGGCGCCGGGTTCCCGTCCGGGTTGAAGTGGTCGTTCATGCCGAAAGTGAGCGCGGATGGGAGACCGAATTATTTAGTGGTGAACGCGGACGAGAGTGAACCTGGGACGTGTAAAGATCGAGAGATTATGCGCCACGACCCGCACAAGTTGTTGGAGGGGTGTTTGTTGGCCGGGGTCGGGATGCGAGCGAGAGCGTGTTATATTTATATCAGAGGAGAGTACGTGAACGAGAGATTGGCGTTAGAACGTGCAAGAGATGAAGCGTACGCGGCTGGGTATTTGGGGAAGAACGCTTGCGGGACCGGGATTGATTTTGACGTGAACATTCACTACGGCGCCGGCGCGTATATTTGCGGCGAAGAGACGGCGTTGATTGAAAGTTTGGAAGGGAAGCAAGGGAAGCCGAGGTTAAAGCCTCCTTTTCCGGCGAACATCGGGTTGTACGGGTGCCCAACGACGGTGACAAACGTAGAAACTGTCGCGGTCGCGCCGACAATTTTGAGAAGAGGAAGCGATTGGTTCGCCGGTTTTGGGAGGAAGAACAACACTGGAACGAAACTTTTTTGCATCAGTGGCCACGTGAACAACCCGTGCACGGTCGAAGAAGAGATGAGTATCCCGTTGCAAGAGTTAATAGAGAAACACTGCGGAGGCGTGAGAGGTGGATGGGATAACTTGTTGGCGATTATTCCGGGCGGCTCGTCCGTCCCGTTGATTCCGAAGAAAGTCTGCGAGGAGGTGTTGATGGATTTCGATTCCTTGAAAGCGGCGCAAAGTGGATTAGGAACCGCAGCGGTCATTGTCATGGATAAGAGCACGGATGTTGTGGACGCGATTGCGAGATTATCGTACTTTTACAAGCACGAATCGTGCGGTCAGTGCACGCCGTGCAGAGAAGGTACCGGATGGTTGTATAACGTCATGGAACGCATGAAGAAAGGAGACGCAAAGTTGGAAGAGATTGACATGTTGCAAGAATTGACGAAACAAATCGAAGGACATACGATTTGTGCGTTGGGTGATGCGGCGGCGTGGCCGGTGCAAGGTTTGATTAGACATTTTAGACCGGAGTTGGAGGCTAGAATTGGCGCGCAAACGACACCCGACCGAATCGCGGCGTGAACAAACTTTTGCTCTGCGAAAAGTATATCAAATTTAGTTTAACATCAGACACGTGTACAGTATTTCTTTTACTACTACTGAAAATCAGTATTATTGCTTTTACATTTATGTATTATCATTCCCATTGTCTCTCTTCCTCTCATTTCTTTTTCTTCTTTCCCGAATCCCAATCGTACTCGCAAACGAAATCGTTGACCTTTAAGCACTTCACCGAAAAGTTTACTTCTTTCAGCATATTAATGCAAGCTTTTTGATTATTTTGGATCTGATCGTTCGTGGACTTGACCTCAACACACATCGTTTCCGACTTTTCCGGATTCCATAAGAACAAATCTGGCATCCCTCCTTGAGCTATCGTACCGACTGGGTCTAGAATCCACCTCGCACAAATTTTGTACAACTGCTCGTTGTCGAAACATCGCACGACTTCACAGAGTTCCGTGAGACTCAGCAATCGTCTTTTTTGCTCTGTAACTGCCACAGTACCGGTATACCCCTCCTTCACGGTCGTCCAACGCACGGTATGGCTTTCAGTGCCGTACCATTTCGCCCAATTTTCAACTAATAAACGCGTGCCGTGGCCTTTCCTAATTTTCTCCAACGTGACTTGCGTTACGCGTTCGCGTCGTAAGATCCATTCCGGTTCGGAATAATCGAGCGGTAAAGACTGAAACTCCAACGGCCAAGGATTGAATCCTATATTGCTGAACTCGTTGTGAAAGAAGACGTCGAGATTTAGTAAAGGCAGTAACGTGTACCAAAGCGAAAGTTCAGTATGGATGCCTTTCCAGCCAAATTTTTTCTCATAGAAGACCAACGAATACGCTTCCACGGACCAGATCTCCGCTGGAACAACCAGTTCTTCCGTCAAATCTATCGCATCTGTATGTTTGCCATTTGTATCTACTGCGCTCAAATCTCTTATATCGTAAAATTTACGTGTTCCTTTCCATTCTGCGTTACGTTGCTCTCTTTTCTTCCTGTCGACGAACTCTTGCGGCAACGGCACGCCGTGAAGTTGATCTTCCACCATCGAGAACTTTGCTGGCAATTGATAATGTGAAGGCACCTTAACTCCTTTGTTTTTCGACGATGCTATGCTGCAAATTTTATCGCGCATGTTGGCGAGATCGTCCCAGACAACCCAGCTATCCTCTAAAGCCGCTTTGCACACGTCAAATTGTTTCTGATATTCCTTTAAATGTCCGAGGTCGACGTATAATCTATCGTACCATTTACCTCGACGAAGCGCATCAAACGGTTGCGCTAACAAAGCACGAAGTAAATTTATAGCGCGTGTAAGATATCCTACAGCGCATCTACGATGCGCGCGCCCTTGAATCTCGTTTGGTTCGTTATTCACCAATTTTATACTCGCCATTGCCAACTTTTCCATCGCAATGACCAAGATGTAGCAAATTCTGCACTCGACGGCGTGATGACTGAACCGTTCCATATCTTTCTTTGGATCGAGCAAATCTGCATCGTAACTCATCCCAGATCCTCTTCGCCACGCTTCGAGCATGCTCGTTTCGACGCATTTTCCTCTTTCTATGAGTTTCGGTGCATTTTCGGCACTCAATGTAAATCCGTACACATTTGCCTCGTTGAAACGTTCCAAATCCCTCAAAACTTCTATAGCCTCAAAATATGCGAGCATATCTACTCTCGATTTCCATGGTGACTCGAGTACCTCGGAGCTTCTGTTTGAAGAAACCATTGGATACCGTCGCACACCCGATATGGCGTCGTAAATGCAGGAGACGCTAAGTTTTTTGCGGTACGCCACGCATATCGCGATTCGTACGAGCGTGATAAACGTCGGCGAAAGTACGATCCAATTCGGATGCGTCGACGCCTTTGATTCCTTCCATTTTTGCATCCAGACTTCTTTGTTCTCATCAATAGAATAGAGCGCACGCAGTGGGATCATCAATCTATCCTTCGTTTTATATTCCTGTCGCCAACTCCTCAAATGTTCATTTAGGAGACTTCCTTCATTTTGAAACGACGACATCATGTGCTTCATCTCTTCTACCGTGAGATTATTGAGACAAAAATCGCGGTCGAAAACATACGCGAGCCCTTTGTCGGTTCCATGACTCTCATTACTCGATAAATCGTAAGCAAAAGAGTGCTGTACAAGTTTCCTCATCGCATCGTTCGTTTTAGCCACGTATTCTTTTTTCTCACAATCCGAAATCCAAGCGTGTCCCCTCGCTAAAAGCCTCGTTGCTAGCAAAGCCGCATCATTGCCACCGCTTTCCTCCGCCACAACATCGATAAACTTTTGCCGGATTTCCTTTTCTTTTTCAGAAAGCAAAAATTCGGCGTTCGTCAATCCCGCTATCGCCTCTACGATTTTGTCTTTCGTTCGCAGCCAAGCCCAGGACTCGCTCTCGAACTCTTCCGCGTTTGCTCGAGTTGCGCTTTCAAATTGTTCGTTTAATATACTCGGCGTATCTATTTGAATACCGAAAACGTTCGTTATATTTGTCAAAACTTTGATATCGATTTCCACGCACGCCGACGATTCGTTTTCGTCCGTTCCTTCCTCTCTCGCGTATCTCAGCGTCCCCGAAACCTCCACGACTCCCAAATCTACGAGACCGGCGAATTCTCCTGCAACTCTCCTCGGCACGTATCCTAACACGTGTTTCTCGTCGTCTAAAATTTGCATAGCCCCAGTCGCGTCAAACGTGTTCTCCATATCTCTCTCTATGTAAACTTTCGCGCCGTCCTTCGGCAACTTTGTCTTCATTTCGCTCGCCTGGTATTCCCGCCCGCGGATACGAACGCAGAGTTTATATGCAGCTCTACTACATTCCTCGCTCAAATTTTTCGCTTTATTTTCATACTCCTCCGCCTCCCTCAGAATATCTTCCCGCGTCGCATCTTTCGTCGACAACGCGTCGATAAACGCCGGTCTCTGTCTCAGCGCTTTCGGCAACTGCAAAAAAGCGTCGTCGCACGACGACGAGGAGGCAATTTCCCCTCTATTTTCACTCACAATCTTCACCTCATCGCCGTCGTCGTCGTCGTCCTCCTCTAAATCACACTCCGATAATTCAATCGTCTCAACTCTCGTCGCCTTCTTAATACTCTCGAAGTGTTCTTTCCGATCGATCCGCGCGAACGAAATGTTCGTTTGCTTCTTTTCTGCATTGTGTGCACTCTTCTTCAATTTTTTCCCCAACACATCTTCAAAGTGACGATGATGATTTGGATGCCCTTCTTCAACAGTAATCTTCAGGCCTCTCTTCTTTTCCTTCTTCTTTTTTCCTTCGCCAACGAACGCGCGGGTGGGGGGTCGTCTTTCTTCCTCTCTTCTCGTCTCCCGAGCGACGCCCACGTTGCGCCGCTGGACATAGCTCGTTGCTCTTTTATGACGATTTTGTACATCCGTTTTTTTCTTTCTTTCTTTTTCGTTCGACTTTTTTTGCGTCAAAAGACTTGTCTCTTCTCTCTTGGAAAGAAAGGTGAGTTTGCTTTTCTCTCTCTCATTCTCTCTCTCTTTTCTCGTCGATTTCTTATTACGCATCAAAATCCGCGAACCAAGTCAGCGAGGACGACCGAAGGAAACGTTTCACGTTTCATTCACTTCCCACTCGTCCTCGCGTTACGTTCTGCGGTACAGTAAACTACACCTTCGACCGGTTCGCACTCTCATCAATTTTTGGATGAGGGGATTCGATTTTTCTCGTCCGGAACGTGCAGTGTTTGCATTATTTCCCGTCGCGATGAGGTCGAGTTTTACGACGGTCTGATACCGTAAAGGCGTTTTGTTCGGGTCTCCCTTTCACCTTTGTTTGGGTGACGTGTATTCGTACGCGTCGCTTTTAAAGTGCGATGGTGAAAGACGCGATGAACGCGACATTTTTTCCTTTTCTTTCTCCAATTCTTGATGATGATGAGTAAAGAAAGGACTTTACGTTTTTCATCCTCAACTTACACTGTTTTCTCTCTTTCTCTCTATCGTCATCGGCAGCATGTGTCACACAAACGATCAACACGACGCGAATTCTGAAGAAGAGAGATAACAACTACGAAAGGTAACGAACGATGCCGAATACTTCTACTCGCGTGTTCGTGGTGTGCGGTCGCGGCGCGGAATCGGGGAAATTGGAACGGTATTTCTCGAACGCGTTTGGACCGGTGACGAAGGTGAAAAGTGACGCACAGAAAGGTATCGCGTGGGTGACGTTCATGAACGAATCGGATGCGCAGAAAGCGGTGCTGGCGTTTCCAGAAAAGAAGCAGTTTGGGGCGGTGACGACGAAGAATACTGCTCTTGCTACTGGCGATGGCGATGAACGCGAAAAGCAACAGGATTTGGCGTCGTCCTCGTCCTCGCTGGTTGATTTGAACGACGGGATGCCGAAGAGACATTTTACGGTGGTGTTTTCAGAAGAGACGAGAAAACGGGAACAGCAGCAACAACCATCGGCAACGACCGTGACGACGACGTCGTTGACGACGACAACCACGACGACGACGACATCGTCGTTGCAGTTTACCAATAATAATCAAATGAACGAGTTACCGGAAGGTTCGCGGTTGTTTATAGTCACGCCGAAGGACTGCACGGATGATGTGTTGAATAAAGCCGTGATGAGAGTGTTGGAAAACGAAGAGTTCAAGTTAGAACCGGAAGATTTGGTGAAAGTGACGGTTCCAGGTATGGTCTCGGGAGGAAACCAAGACGACGAGGAAGAAGAACAAGGCGAAGAAGTACAAAATGAAAGAAAAGATGGGAAGAATATCGCCGCACTGGAATACGCTCGCGTTGGTAAAGGCAATAAAGGCGTCGCGTTCGTTAAGTTCACGACGAAATCTGCGGCCGAAAATTTTGCAAAGTTTGTTCACTTCAAGTTACAAAACGTGCTCGGTGATATGAAGGTGAAAATTATGACCGCTGAGAAGAAAAAGTACACCAAGAATAGCAGTCAATATCACCATCAAAACAACAACAACAACACAAGCTCGAAGAATTCGTTGAACACGTTCAGTGGGGCGCTCTCCTCTGGCGTGTTTTCCGAAAACGGAAACAACGAACAAGGAGAGATATCCTCACAGCACCGGAGAGGGTTTTTGCAAAGGAGTAATAACAACGCGCCGGGAGAAGGAGGAAATGTCGTCGTCATTGGCGAAGCAACGGTTGGTGAAGTCAAAGGCACATTAGTGTTTCATCCTAAAGTTGGCGTTTCGGATGCAATTCATCGCAGATTTCCAACACCACCGCCTCTCCCGAAAGGGTTACCGCCTCCGCAACAGCGCATGCAACAGATGAATATAGACAGTAGTAATACGGCGGGTATGGCGACGCGAAGACCACGGGAGTACGGTGATGAAGAGACCAAAGGTAGAAGCAAAGGCACAAAGGTTTCGAAAGTTGAATCAGCGACTTCATACGATCAGAATCAACTCATCGATGAGGGCGACTTAGTAAATGATACGAAAGAAGAGCACATCAACGAGACTGATAACATCGCCGCGGAAGCGGTTACCGCCATGGGCTTAGTGACAATCAAGGATGGTGAAAATACGACCACTATCATGGCAACAGACAGCGCGAGCGAAATGTTTGCAGCCGATGGCACGATAACATCTGTTCCTTCCAATGTCAAGGCGGCAAAAAGGACAAGCTCAGTCCTACTCTTTGAGACGAAGTTACCTTTACCGGTGTACGTGCTATCGCACGCGTTTAAAGCTCGATTGTCCAACAACGAAGCTTCATCGCAAACGGTGCCACAATTCGAGGTCAAAGCAACGTCTGCATTGACTGGCGTCGTTGAAGAGGTACTACTAGCATCTCCTCTCGGTGCTAGGCCGTTCTTCGAGAAGCTCAAAGGCACCTTTGATATCTGCGGCGTCGATTGTCGCGTGTATTCCAAAGAGGCGTCGAAAGTACAAAAGGTCGAGGAAGAGAAACCATCATCCGACGTCGTTCAGCCACAAGCATCAACAGCGGATGAGTCCATCACTGAGCACGAACGCAAGCGCTCTCGCGTAGAAACTAGATAGATAAAAGTAGATAGAAAGCACAGAACCAAATTGTAAAAACGCAGAAATGATTTAGTTTCCTAGTAGTACGAGTTTCACATATATGAATTTTAAAAGCTAAACAGTTCAACGCATAATAATTCCAACCAATCACATATAACATTAAGACGATAAGATGATATTGTTAATCGGAATGCTGTCGTTTAAAGAAGAAGAAACGAGAGGAAGAGCATTCGTCAGTACTTTATACCACTTCTTTGCAAAGCGAAAGGCCGAAGAAATCAGCCGCTGCACTGCTCTGCTGATTTTTCACTCCTTTTGGGGGGAGGAGTCTCGATTGTCCAATTCAACCGAAAACGACTTGATGAATCCCACCGGGAACGCGAAGAGAGAATAAGAGAGAGAGAGACTAAACACTCACAAGACGAGCTTCACGAAGAACCCGACGAACCCAAACATGATAAACCCTGTGAAAGAGAGAGAATAAGAGAGAGAGAAACAACAGTCAGCGCAAAAAGAGAGTGATGAAAATGCTCTCCGATCGGAAAGAAAAATGTATATAAAAATGTAGTAAATGAGAAGTATTAAAACGCATACCAAAAGCCGTCTTGCTCGCGATGAGCGTGAACTCTCGTCGGTCTGGTTTCGTGCACTTTTTCACTAATCTCACGGAGTCTTTCATGAACTCTTTCAGTGGGGCGATGGCGATGTCCGCGACTTCCATTTTTTATTGAGATGTGTTTGTCTCTCTTTCTTTTCCCTAAAAGTCTAACCCCGTTTTTCTTTTGATGAAAAAAAATCGATTAAAATTCTTCACCACAATTCACAAAAACCAAACGCACTTAAGAAGAAGAAGAAGATGATGATCACGCACAGAACGCGGACGACGACGACTTGTCTGCTGCTGTCTTTGCTGCTTTTCGAAGAAGTCGCGCTTCTTTCCGACGCGAAGATTTACTTTTCGGAGACCTTTGATGGTGCGTTTTTTGTTTAAGTTTCGGGAAGAAGAAAATCGAAACAAGTTTCGATTGAGACACGAAGACGAAGAAGAGAGGGTAATAGAGAGCCGCCTCTCTCTCGCGCTCAATCTGATTTCAATCTCTTTTGGAGACGTTGTATTGTTGCCTTTTTTTGTACTGACGACGGTTTTAATGCTTTTCGTTTTGATATCGTTTAAACACAGACGAAGATGCGTCGTCGAGATGGCACAAATCCACCTTCAAAGAAGACGAAAATATGGCTGGCGAATTCGTGGTGACGACGGCGATACACGAAGGGAAAAAAACGGACTCGAAAGCGAACAAAGGGTTCAAAACGCAAACGAATGGACGCTTTTTCGCCTATTACTCGTCCGCGGACGAAGTGTTCGATAACGACGGGAAAGACCTCGTGGTGCAGTACTCGGTGAAGCACGAACAAAACATCGACTGCGGAGGAGCGTATGTGAAAATTTTACCGGAATCGAGCGAGATGGAAAATTTTGGCGGATCGACGCCGTATAACATCATGTTTGGACCGGATATTTGCGGGAAAGGGATCAAGAAAGTACATTTTATCTTGGCCAAGCACGACGAACACGGGAACGAGAAGCAATACCAGATGAAGACGACGGTGAAAGCGAAAACGGACGAGTTGACGCACGTGTACACTTTGGTGATTCATCCGAACGATGATTTTGAGATTTTGATCGATGGTAAATCAGAAATAAAAAAGAATATCGAGGACGAGTTTGATATTTTGGAACCGAAAGAAATTCCTGACCCATCGGCGACGAAACCAGACGATTGGGACGATCGCAGAATGATTCTCGACGAAGACGCTGAGAAACCGGAAGGCTACGACGACATTCCTGAAAACATTGCCGACCCGGAACATCCAAAACCGGACGATTGGGACGACGACATCGATGGCGACTGGGAACCACCGATGGTTCCAAACCCGGAATACAAAGGTCCGTGGACGCAACCGATGATTGAAAATCCAAAGTATTCCGGAGGACCGTGGGAAGCGCCGATGATTAAAAATCCAAACTACGTTCCGAAGTCCGAGCCGTTAGCGTTGATGCACAACTTAAAGCACGTCGGATTCGATTTGTGGCAAGTCAAAGCGGGTTCGTTTTTCGACAACATCGTCATCACGGACTCGTTAGAAGAGGCGAAATCGTTCGGCAAGAAATTGTTTGGCAAGAAATCTCGCAAGAAGGAGAAGCGCATGCAGGAAGACTTCGAGGAAGCTGATCGAAAGAAGAAAGACGACGAGGCGGACGAGTGGGCGAGAGAAACGAGGAAAAACGTGGAAGATCCGGACGCGCTCTTCCCGCCAGGAATGGAACCGCCCGAAGATTACGACCCGGACGATCCCGCACACGATGAACTTTAAAACAAGCATAACGAATAGAAGCGCGAATAGAACGTAGCCTTATGCCGTAGCGCAAAGAAGCTCTCTCGTCGTCTACTCTTCGTTATTACTTACGCGATGACGCGTTTTGGAGATTCATTTCCAAACCACATCATGCCTTTGTAAATAAAGCAAATAACGCGACTACTGAATTTCATATCTAAATCATTTTAAGTATCTTCGCTTGTAATACGCCTCCCATCGATTCGGAGTTCCTTCGCTCGACAGCCTTCGCTTTCGCTTTTGAGCGTTTTTACTACCACCACTCGTGGTGGTGTTGTTGCTAGGTGATTTCTCGCTCTTCTCACTGCTCCTCTGTTTTCGCGCAAACGAACGCCTCTTCGCTCCCATTTTTGGCGTCGTCGTCGTCGTCCTCTCCTCGCTTTCCTCCCCGCAACTTTTCGTCGTCGTCGCGGTCGTCGACCGCGCGATCCGCATCTCCCTCGCCACTCTCTCTTCCCTCGTTCGTTTCAATCGTTCCAAATGTTCCAATTTCTTCTCGCGTTTCTTTTGCACTTCCTTTCGAGTCTCGCTCAGTCTCTTCTCGATCATCGCCTTATTATCATCATCATCATCGTTCTTCGTTTTCGTTTTGCTTTTCAGTCGCACTTTCATACTCTATCTCTCGCGTGGTTTGTCAACAAGGATGAGCGGATTCCAACTTTTGTCGCTTTCCGTTTTGTTATTTTTCCCCAAACTCCTTTTTACCTCATAAAGATATAATATAGATATAATAAGAGCACTCTTCTCTGATGACGAAACATCAGCACCGCGCCTAAAATGGGCCGCAACGATGATTCTCGTAACAGACGACGAATAGCGCGTTTGTGTGGTGGTGAAAAAAGGCGCAAGTTGGTCGCAGAAAGAGAAGGAGGATTTAGGGGAATGGTGTTGCAAACGGCTTCGAATGAGGTGTATTTGCGAGAGGATATTTCGTGCGGGTTTCCCGGGTGTGTAAGTTGCGACGAGAGACAAGATGGGGCACCACCGGCACTGAACGGGGGATGCGATTTTTTAATCGTGCCGTCGTCGGCGAGCGTCATCGGAGTGTTGGGAGCACAGTTTTGGGAAGATTGCGCCAGAGATTGTATCTTGTGTAAAAGCGTTGTGACGCGAGCGAGGGAGAAGTATAATTCAAACCCGAGGTTGATGCGAGCGATGAGAAGCGTATACGAAGATTCGCGGAAAGATAGTTTTTTGTTTGATGATTTGCACAGTCGAAAGATCAGAGAGCTTTCGAAGAGAAGTGGATGTGGATTGGTTGAGGCGACCGCGGCGTTTTACGCCGAGAAGGTGCAGACGATGGGGGGAGCGACGAGAAGACCGAAGATTATTGTACTCACGACAAAGCCTATGAAAAGCGCAGTGAAAGATAACGCCGTGACTGAAATGCACGTAATCGAGTACATTCAAAAATATCATCCCGAGAACGAAGCTTTGATGTCGAAAGTACAAGCGGCGCTCGAAGAGAAAGAAGAGGAGAACGAAAAAGAGGAAGATGCCGAAGGAGGCGGTACCTTTTCTGAGTACATTACGCGAGTAGAGGTAGAAGAAGGTATTGCAAACGGTACCATAGTAATTGGACAAATGCGCGTGGATAGCAGACGGACGTCCGCAGTTGTCAATAACTCTATTCGCATAGACTCGAAAGTCAAAATGAATCGAGCTCTACACCTCGATACGGTTGCGGTTGACGTGAACACGAACGAAGTCGTTTATGTCGTGTCGCGGAAGCAAATGAAATTTACATGCGTGCTCGATGAACACGACTCAGACGACTCTCGGTTGGCACAACGGAACAGCGTTCTCGTCGTTCCGAGAGAGTCGAGTAAACTGCCTCGGTTCAAGATGTTCAAAAATGCTCCGGATACGCTAAAAGGAAAAGTATTCTCGGTTCGCTTTTCCTCCTGGTCGAGACAGAAAACGTTCCCGGATGCGCATTTTTTGGAAGTTATAGGTGACGTTGGAAATTTCAAAGGTGAAGTTGATGCGGTGTTGGCGAGTTGTATGATTCGCAAAGAGCCGTTCGGGGTGAAAGCGAACTCGGAGTTACCTCGGTCGTCGGATTGGATGATACCGCTCGAAGAACTCGATACTCGAAGAGATTTTAGAAAGGATCCCGCGACGTGTATTTTTTCAGTCGACCCGCCTGGATGCGTTGATGTTGACGACGCGCTGAGTGTGAAGAAGTTGGAAAGTGGTGGTTACGAGATTGGTGTGCACATTGCTGACGTGTCGTTCTTCGTCCGAGAGAAATCTGCGTTAGATGCGGAAGGTAGGGCGAGAGGCACGACTGTGTACCTACCCAACGAGCGAATTGACATGCTCCCGGAAATTCTGTCTACAAATCTGTGTTCGTTACTTGAAGGACAGGACAGATTAGCGGTATCGTGCGTTTGGCTCGTGGATGAGAACTTGCGCATTGAAGGGAAACCCTGGTTTGGTCGTTCAATCATTCGAAACCGAAAGACTATCGATTATTATTCGGCGCAAGCTTTGTTAGACGAAGGCGATGCGGGATGCAAAAACAACGTGCGTGATTTTTACGACGCTTTGTGTGTGTTGACAACTTTTGCGAATAACAGACGCCGAGTGCGAGAAATGAACGGCGCGCTAGAATTGGCGAGCGCCGAGTTGAGGTTCGAAACGCATGCTGATGCTGGCGACCGCGAGGAACTTTCGACGGCAAAAAGAACCGCGGTTGCGGAGAAGCGTGATGTTTACACCATGAGAACGGTTGCAGAACTAATGATTTCAGCAAATTGTGCCTGCGCGGAACGCATTCACACGAAATTTCTCGAGGCGTCCATCGTGCGCCGACACAGAATGCCAGCCACGGACGCCTTCGACGACATCAAGAAATATTGCCGCGAGTTTTTAAATTTCAACTCGTTTGATAGTTCCAGCGGCGTTTCGTTGAACGAATCGCTTTCGAAGGCTATCCGTTTATCCACAGATTCTCGCGCCTCCGCCGAAGCGTTCTTCCGCGGCAACGCTGCGCAGAAGATGCAAGAGGCTGAATATTGCGTGTGCGACGGGGCCACGTCTTCGTCGCATTTCGGTTTAGCCGTCGATTTATACACGCACTTTACGTCGCCGATTCGCCGATATGCAGATATTATCGCGCATCGACAGTTATTGAGTGCCATCGGTGATTGCAGAGCGGCCAAGCGTAGCGACGACCTTTTGAAAAAATCGATTTTGGACGATCTCGCGGATCATCTCAACGAGCGCACGCGAATGTCGAAAGTCGTGCAAAGGAAAGTTTCAGAAGTTTACCTCGCCTTCTCAATGCTGGACAACGCAAAGACGAAAATCGCCATGGTTGAAAGTTACGACAAAGAACGAGAAGTTTTGAAAGTGTTTTTGCCGAGTTGGCATTTACGAGGCAATGTCTTTCTTCGTGACGAAAGTGACGTCAAAACGCTCGATCCGTGCGGACTCGGCGGCGTTTCTATCAATAAAGGCGAGCGCGAGTTTCATCCTTTGCAAATAATTTACATCGAAGTCTCGGCGACGAGTTCCTATAAGAGGGGCATTCAGTTGACTTTTATTCTGTCCGAGGCTTTCAAATTATCACCGGACGATGACGACAAGGATTTGAAGGAAATTGAACGCTGCGATGTAGCAAACGAATCAGAACTCGCGCAGGCGTTTGAGAATTCCGTCACGATTTCCAACACCAACAGGAAGAAAGTGTTGCTGGAACGCAACGAACGACGCGAAGACGCGACCAAAATAGAGAACGGTAGCAAAACAGCCGAAATGCTCGTCCCGCCGAAATCGTTCCGAACGAGAACGCTCGATCAGTATTCCGTCCATCTCTTAACGCTCAAAGCCGCTTTGGAGATGAAATGCTCGAGAACGCGAATCGTGGACGAGCCATCGAAAGCTCGATACGCTCGTCGTCGCGCTCGGTCAGAAAAAGTTTTATAGTAGGGGTCATTGTAGAAAATTAGATAGACACGATAAACGTATAGCAATGAAACACAAAATACACGCGACAGCAGCAATTACTACAACATGTAACTTGCTTTTCTTCATCCCGCTCCTCGCTACACTATCTTCTACCGGATTCTCTTTCCCTCTCGTCAGACCTATAACGCCTCTCGTATGCTATACGCTTTTTTGTTGCCTAATTAAAGAATAATGAAGGGAAAAGAAAACAAAAATTCCTCCACACAAACTACTCCACACATCAAACGACAACGACAACAACAACGAGTTAACGCCATAAGTTGTTTGAACGCAGAGCGTGAGTTCATTTCTTCTCTCTCTCTCTCTCTCAAAACGCATCCATCCATTTTTGTCGGCTGTCGTTGCCTCCTTGTCGTCGTCAAATAGAATAATACTATTACTATTACTCATGGGCAAACGCTCCACCATCGCGTACTCCTCCGAAGATTTCATCAAGAAGCGTCACAAAAAAGACGACAACGATACCAAAACTGATGACGATAAAAGCACACTGAAAACGTATTACTGCACGTGCTGCTCCAATCCCGTGCTCATCACGGACTGCAATCTCTTCTCGCTCCCGAGACGAAGGAAAGATGGGTCGATTATTTTAGACAGGACGAAGTACGTCTGCCGGTTACGGGCGAAGCGAGAGCGGGACAATAAAACGACGGCGATTCGAAGAGACGGTGGGAAGAGCATTGAGAACCAAACGCGGTATTATTGCGGGGACGTGCCGGTGTGTTACGAGTGCAACGACGAGAGTGTGAAATTGTACGTGTTGGACGGCGCGTTGAGGAGTTTCGAGAAAGCGAGGAAAGCGGGGACGAACGGCGGAGAGAAAGTGAATACTTCTCGAGAGGTGGTGGAGTTGTTACCGGTGCCACCGTGCATACGCAGAGGGAAAGGAGGGAAGAAACTTATCATTTCGGTAAGAGTGATCGACCGGCAAGAGAAGTGCTAGGTGATGGATATTAGCGCCGAGAAGGTTTCCATCTCAGCGACGAAAAAGGCGGACGCGAAAGAGTCGTTGGAGCGAGAAGTGTTGGAGTTTTTGAGCGAGACGTTGAAATGCCGAGTGGCTCAGTTATCCGTGTTAGTGAACGACGACGAAGACGACGGCGTCGCGGTGACGAAAGAAATCGCGTGCGACGTCGGCCAATCGATGTCGCCGGAAACGGTGTTTCGAGCGCTCGAAAAGAGTCGCGCGGCGGCTGCTTCGTGATGAGAAAATGTGATAGATTTATCGAGAGCTTTTTGTAGAGTTTTAGTCATATTTACGGTACTATAGGAAACGCAAGCGCTCGTCGTCGTTTTCGACTCCGGAATGTCTCGATACCTTTTACGTCGTCGCGCGTTCGGTTTGATGGTTTCGCGCTCGACTGAAAATTCAAAAAGTCATTTTCACACATCCCTCACAACAAAAAACTCAAAATGCACACGCGCGAGACGACGACGAGAAAACGTCCTCCTCCGCGCGACAGATTCGATAAAATAAGCCTTGTAACAACCGAAGCCGTGTCGTTCCTGGAAGAGCACGGAGTCGCAAACGAAGAAAGAGCAGCGACGACGACGACGACGTCAATAAATGCCGTTGAAACCAATTCCCGAGCGAAACAAAATCATCGAGAGAAACAAGCAGAGCAAGAAGAACGACATTGGCGAACGATGGCAACAACAACAACAACAACAAACGTGGCGGAATCGCTGAAAGTTTCCAAGCTCGAAATTGAAATTGAGCGACTCGCGGCGCAAGTGCGCGTGATGAAGAAAGATGTACGAATGGCGAGGGCGGATTGCGCGCGAGAACGGCAAACGGTAGCGCACGAACGAAGGAGATGTCAAGAGTTGACGAGTTCGAGCGGACAGACGATGAAAGAAAACGAGGAGTTGAGAATGGTTTTAGAGAAGACGGAACGCGAACGGGACGAATTGAAGCGCGATTTTGTGGATTTAGGGGACCGGGCGACGGTCATCGCCAAGCAGAACGAGTACGCGAAGAGAGAGTACGAGAGATGTAAGAAAGAGGCGGACGAGATGCGAACGAAAGCGAAAGAGGAGACGAAGGCGGCGAAGGAGTCCGAGAAAAAAATGAAAACCGCCGAGAAGAGGATTAGCGAGAAGTTCGAGGAGGAGAAGGTGCAAATGGAACGTCGGGCGATGAAATGGCGGGACGAAGTGCTGCGTAAAGCGAGTAAAGCAAAGGCGAGTTTAGAAAAGAGAGAGAAAAATGTAAAACGAAAAGAGGAAAGTCAAGAGTCAATTGAGCGCAGAGAAAAGGAGAAATATGAAGCGAAAGTACAAAAGATGCGGATGGAGTTTGAGCAAAGAGCGACGGAGATTGAAGGCGAAGCGAACGAACGAGGCGCGGCGGCGGTTGCCCGATTCGGCGCGAGAGCCTCGGAAACGGAAGTCGCCGCGGTGGCGGAAGCGCAGTTTGCAAAGGACAAAATGGACGAGGCCTTGAAAGAGTGCGCCGTGGCTAAAGCGGAAAAGGAAAGTTACGAGAGAAAGAGTAGAGAGGCGGAGCGAGCGAGGAAAGATATCGCAGACGCCTTAGAGAAGGAGACGCTGCAGAGATTAAAGTACCAGGCGGAGTTGGAGGTGTTCAGAGTTCAAAGCGAGCCGTTGAAGGATGAAATAGAAAGCGAGAAAGGGATGAAAGATGACTTCAAAAAACGTCTCGAAATGAGCTTACGAAGAAACGTGGAGTTACAAGAGGACGTTGAAACGCTTTCATCTTCAAAAGGTGCATTGCTCGATGCCGAAACGCGTTTAAAAGCTGAAAATATGCGTTTGAACGCGTTAATCAAGGAAATGATAGAAAGCTACAAACAGAAAATAGAAAAGTTAAAAGAGGACGTGAAAGCGTCCAACGAGAAAGCCATGCAGGCGTGCTTTGACGACGCCAAGAACGCGGTGGAAACGTGTTACCAAGAATCTAGCGAGTTGAAACGGCGCGTGGAAGATTTGACTGAGAAACTCGCGATCGCACAAAACTTTTTACAAACTCGCGAAGAAGAACGCGACGTCGCCACGGAAAGTTTAGAACTAACCATGCGCGAGCTCGAAGCTAAGACGAGCGAAATCGAGCAGTTAGAGGAAAGTTTGCAAAGTGCAAAAAATACGACGAATCAAATCAGCGCGAGCATGCAACAGCTCGTTAACGATTACGACGAGATGCAGAACGATTTGGAAGCGGCGGCTTTGAAAATTAACGAATTGACGGTGGAGAATATTCAGCTGAGCAGTATGCCACCTTCAACGGATAAAGGTGTGAACACCACTAGTGACACCGACAACTCGCGGGCGCTCGCAAAGCGCATGGAAAAGGAGAAAGAGATCGCCATCTCCATCGAATCCGAACGCGTTCGCGAAAAGTTGCAAAAACTGTTCGAGACGAGGACGAAGGCGTTGAACGAGCAAAATCAAGCGCTTCTTCAAATAATGAACGTTATGAAATCAAAGGTTGACGCCACGGAGACAAATTTCAAGGAGGAGTTTGAAAAGCGTAAAGAAGTCGAAGCGGACTTGCATGCAAAATCCAAAGAGATTGAACGGTTGCAAAGCGAGTTATCCTCTTCCTCGCGAAAGCTTCGCGTGTTGGAAGATGCACTAAGCGTCGTACCTTCGTCAACCATATCGAAAGAGCAACCATTCTTTGACGCAAAAGATGATGATTACGACGAGAACAACATCGACGACGACTTCAACAACGGGGAAACCTTTTTTATCCCTTCTGTTCCGAAGAACGGCTCCGATATTCGAACGCTCATCGGGTCGCCGAAACGCCCGGTATCGAAAAGGGTTGGATTTAACAAAACGAGTCCTTTGATGCGACCGAACCCTCCACCCGCGAAAAACGAAGGGGCAAAGACGCATGATGCCACCAACGCGGAGAGAGGTTTGTGGTAGCAGAGCGCGTTTTATTTATTGTTATGCGATGTATTCGCACTAGTATGTGTATTACTACCTGTACAACATTTTCAAAAACTCCGCACAAATCGAAAAACGAATTTTTAACACGCACACACAATCAATCATGACGAGTTTTAAAAGTATTGCGAACACGCGCGCGCACTGAGACGGGGAGAGGCAAAGAAACGCGGTGGTGCGCGTTTGTCATCATGTGTGCGAGGACGAGGACGAGACGCTCTCATTATCACTCGTTTTGGAAAATGATACAACATCTCCTTTCGTTCCTTTTTCTGCTTCTTCTAACCGAATCATCGCGGAGTAGTAACGCGCATAAAGACGACAGGAGAAGACACGCGTCGACAGCAACGACAACTTCTTTCGAACCACCATCGGCTCCACAAATAGAGCGCGCGTTCAATTACAACAGAACCATCGCGCACAAAATGGAAAAAGTTTTAGAGAAGGAATTCGCGGACGACGACTTGGACGAAGAGAAGTATCACAAGGAGAAAGAGGAAGAGTTGTTAAAGTTGGAACGCGAGAGCGGTGGAGTGCGAGAAGGAAGCGAAAGCGTGATGAAGAAAAGTAGGAAGAAAGCGAGTAGTTCGAGCGAGAGCGATGCTGTGAGTTCTGATATCATGGAGGCGAACATGACGCAGCGCGCGAGACGGAAGCAGAAGATGAAAGCGTTGGTGTCAAGAACCGAGGATATTTTACTGCGAATAGATGAGGCTTTGAGTCGAGAGAGCGAAAAGAGAGCGGAAGGGGGAGAAGCAGAGACGTTGGTAGATAGCGAAGGAAACGAGTACGTTTTGGAACGAACGGAGAAGAGAAAGCAGACTTCGATGCAAACGGATTCAAATTTGACGAGAGATATCGTGTGCGTGTTCGTGTTTAGCGTGGTGATGTCGTTGATATTTTCGATTGTAGTTACAGGTGGAAATAGGAATAGAAAGATGTTTCAAAGTGCTCCGTCGTCTGATTTCGTAGGCTTCTTCGTTTGCGGTGCATTGGTCGGACCTTTTGGCTTGCGCTTGGTGGACGAGCCGGTGCAATTGGAGACGTTGGGCGAATTTGGCGTTATCGCGCTGTGTTTTTCAATCGGTCGATTGTGCGATGCGAGTGTATTTGAGAAGATTGGGGGTGGTGGACGGAATAGTACTACCCGTTATTTTTCTTTCGTAGGTCGAAGTCGAAGCAGTTCTATTGTGATTGCAAATGTCGCGATAAGTTCCTTCATCGGCGCGCTGTTAGGGGTTGCGACGAAAATCGGCATCTTGAAAGGGGTAGTGATTGGCGCGATATCTGTTTTTGACGGGTCCAATTCCGTCGTCGTCGTGAGCAAATCAAGTAGTGCGAATATGGTCGACAGTGCGAATTCACTAGACGGTAACGGTGGAAGCACGACGAGCATGGACAGTTTAGCTGGTGAAGAATCCAGTCATCTCTCCTCACTGACCTCACCGCAATCCTCGAAGAGAACAAACGACGAATTGAACGAGAGCAACATCATGCGATGGTGGACCGGAATCGCATTCGCAATTGCACGAAATTGGAACACGACGATCTTGTTTTCTCAGTGCGTGGCGAATATTGTGTACGCGCTCGTCATGTCGTCGTTCGTAACGTTTGTCGTCGCTTCGCGTTTTAGTGGCCGCGATAAGGTTGTTCGCGCCGGCGTTGCGACGAAAGGGAATAGCAATACTAAAATACACGCGAGCGAGCACTATCAAGCCGAGAAGAAACTGATTTTTATGTGTGCAACGTGCTTGTTCTTCGCTCGGCTGACTGAAATGTTCAATTTAGGTTACGAACTGGGTGCTTTCGCGTTTGGGATTGCGTGTCATCACAATCGCAGAGGAGAGGAGAGCTTGGGTGTAAATACCGACGACGACTTTGAAAGTAAGCGCGGTAATTTTGCCAAAGAAGACGAGAATAACGGTGACTTGGAATCGCAGCACAAGGGTAAGAAGAAACAAACTCACAACAAAGTAGTTGGTTCAGACCTACTACGAGCAGCGCACGCTTTAGCGTTCACGGCTATTGGCATGAACGTTCGCATGAACTATCTTCGCGAGAAATTGATTCCGTTGACGCTATCATCCGTCGCTTTTATTATTCTCGTGCGGAAATTGAGAACATCGTTGCGCAAAGGCGAAACGAGCTTGGTGAAACATTCCGTTGCGTCGCCTTTCGCTTCATACACGCTTGGCGAAACGACGAGCGAACGAAAAGACATCAAGAGTTACAGCGATGTTATCACGTTGCTCTTGCTAAAGCGCTCGCTTTTCGCGAACGGCATTTCTTTGAATGCGTATCACTTTGCCTTTCACACGCAAGTCTTGTGCATATTTTGTATTTGGCCACTCATGGACTACTTCATCTGGCGAAGGAGTCGCAGGCACCATCATCGCACGAAATTGAGGAAGCGCAATTTTTAGTCGTCGCGTAAAGTTTGTTTGCATCGAGTCATTCTAACGGTAGTTGAACAATGAATTTGGTAGTATTTAATGTTATAACGTAGCTTTTTCTAGGTAGATTTTACACACTCAACTATTGATTACGTCTCCATAGCCTCTGGCGACGAATCCTTCTTCTTTTCTCCATCCTCTCTGTTTTGCTCGTGCTCTCTCTTCTTGGGCACAAAAATGTCCCCTTCGCCCCCACCGTGTCTTTCTGGATTTTCGACCGCGTCCGCCGGATAGTACTCGTAATGCAATTCTCCTACATCCGTCCCGCTCATCTTCGTCCATCCGTCCGGTCCAACGTGATACACGCTCACCGTCCCTCCAGAATAGGCGTCTCGGAACGTCGCGTGGTAAATCGCCCTTCTCCCCAACTCCGCCGCTTCTTTTATGCTCAAATCGTGTCTAAAACCTTGATCCAAAACACCATACGCGAACAAAGACCCCGAACCAACTGAAAACCTCTTTCCTTTTAATCTCGTTCCATCCGAGTCCACGTAAAACAATCCCGGTCCGATCGTATCCCAACCGGCGACCATCGTCCCCATCGATAATCCGCGTCCGCGATACCCGTACAAAGTATTCGCCAACAATTTCGACGCACCAGTCACGGTAATCCTCTTCCCAGTCTCAAGTTCGTGTAACCGACACTGAATCCCTAAGTTCCTCTGCCAAAACTGACAATCCGCCGCGCCTCCCGCCATCGTCCCGAGTAAAAAAGGGTTGATCTCGATGACTTTTTTCACCGTTTGTGAACTGATGTACGGTCCTTGCGACGCGCGAGAATCGACCGCGATGATAATCCCGTGTTCAAATATAAAGCCTAAAGTCGTCGTCCCGTGTTGCGGTTTCACGTGTTCGACGACGTCTTTCTGGAAGCGAGAGAAGTCTTCCACTCGAGGTATCGTGAAGTACTGATCGTGCGTGTTGATGCCGCACAGGACGTCGTTTTCCAAACTGTTTTGATGTGATTGTGTGAGGACGAGAAAGAGAGAGAGAGAGAGAGAGTATCACCACTGGTCAGATACAGAACGACTAAAACGCTTCAACAAACGAACAATCCTGCGATATCTTCAC
>Ga0114997_10001189_pt1 | contig 21756 bp, 21 predicted proteins | sample ArcticOcean_MG_C_2_FD_87045 | JGI IMG/M metagenome (GOLD analysis project Ga0114997, IMG submission 87045) | Marine microbial communities from western Arctic Ocean - ArcticOcean_MG_CB4_136 | ecosystem: Environmental > Aquatic > Marine > Oceanic | place: Arctic Ocean: Canada Basin | collected...
GCAAAGATGTAGCAAAAAAAGAAAAACATAATAAAACGTCAATCATGTTTTCTATTCGAGATGAAGCAGGCTCTCTTCTAAAGGTGTTACAATTATTTGCGCGTAATAAAATTAACCTTACAAAAATTCAGTCACGGCCACTTAGAGACAGACCTTGGGAGTATCTATTTTATGTCGATTTAGAAGGACACATCGAAGATTCTTCTGTCAAAAAATCTATCGATTCCCTAATAAAAACATGCTTATTTCTGAAGTTATTAGGATCTTATCCAAGGAAGGCTTAGAAGATGGTCCCATTTGAACGCGTATCAATTATTGGAGTTGGTCTTTTAGGCGGGTCACTTGCCAAGGTAATGCGCAAAATTGGTTTAGCTAAATCAATTGTGGGGTACGGACGCAATAAGGCCAATCTAGCGGAAGCTAAAAGACTTAAGATAATCGACGATGCAGCGCCTGACATTAAATCAGCTGCAAAAGATGCCGATTTGATTGTTTTATGCTCCCCAGTGGGAACCATCGGTCAGTTGATATTAGAAATGGCTCCACATATCATGCAAGGATGCCTAGTGACAGATGTAGACTACACGAAAGAAGACATAGTACTAAAAATGGAAAAGCTAATTCCGGATGACATTTTTTTCGTTGGAGCACATCCCATTGCAGGAAGTGATTTATCTGGGTTTCTCGCATCCTCAGAAACATTGTATAAAGGTGCACATTGCATTGTGACCCCAACAGATAAAACGGAGCCATCTGCACTAAAACGAGTCATTGAACTTTGGGAAACTATTGGAATGCAAGTTTCTGAAATGAGTATAAAAGAACACGATTTTATTTTTGGTGCAGTCAGCCATTTACCACACGTTTTAGTTTTTGCGCTGATGAACACCATTGGCAGTTTAAAATCTGAGAATCATAATAATATAGCATCTTTTTCTGGTGCCAGCCTAAGAGATATAACTCGGCTAGCTGGCAGTGAACCTGTAATGTGGAGAGATATTTGCACCTCAAACAAAGACTCTATTTTGTATTTTCTCGATCGATTTCAAGAAACACTTAACCATATCAGGTCGGGCATCGAGCAAGAAAATGGAATGTTGTTAGACCACGAATTTACAACTGCTAACAAGCATCGACTTGATCTCGTAAACCACACATGATTATTGCTATTGATGGACCCGCTGGAAGTGGAAAAAGCACAGTAGCAAAAATAGTCGCCAAGAAGTTAAACTTTCGATACATAGACACGGGGTCAATGTACCGATCGATCGCTTGGAAAAGCTTACAAAAGAACACAGCACTTGAAGACAAAGAAGCAGTTGCAAATATTGCATTTAAAACTAAAATCGAGCTTGTTCCCAGCGAAAGTGGGCAACTAGTTTTTATTGATGATGAAAATATTACTGACCAACTTAAAATGGAAATAATCAGTCGTGGGGCTGCGATTGTGGCTGCACAGCCGATTATTCGTGAAATCATGACGACAAAGCAACGCCAACTTGGAAAACAAGGCAAAGTAGTAATGGACGGAAGGGATATAGGAACCGTCGTTTTTCCACAAGCGGATAAAAAGTTTTTTCTAGATGCCGATCCAAAAGAGCGTGGGCGTCGTCGATTTATCGAACTTAAAGAAAAAAAACAAGCATCAGATACTGACCTCTCAATAATTATTGAACAGGTTATTCAAAGAGACAATGAAGATCGCAATAGAAAAATAGCACCTCTAAAACAAGCAAAGGATGCTATTCTAATTGATACAACTAAACTCAGTATCGATCAGGTAGTAAAAAAAATAATCACAATCATTAATCCGGGTCAAAAAAAAATTTAACCGACCCTATTATCAACTTAAGCTTCTGCTAATGCTTTATTAATCAAGAAAGAAATCTTTATTATGGCTAAATCAAAAACTACAATACTATTTGAAGACGAATTGGATGCGGATGAAAAAGAAATCTCACCTGAGGACAAAGCAGCTTGGGAGGAGATGGAAAAATATTTTTCTGAGAGTCTAAACCAATTTAAAGAAGGTCAAATTATTCAAGGAACTGTAATAGAGATTTCTAAAGGAATCGCTACAATTGATGTTGGTTTCAAGTCAGAAGGGACCGTCCATTTATATGAGTTCCCGGAAAATGGTAAGGACATGTCTGTCGGCGATAAAGTAGAGGTTTTCCTAGACCGGATGGAGGATAACGATGGGAACGTTGTTCTATCTAAAGAAAAAGCAAACAAAATTAAACTGTGGGACGAATTAGTCACAAAACATGAAACTAACGAAATTATTGAGGGTACTGTAATAGCAAAAGCAAAAGGTGGGCTAACTGTAGATATTGGCCTCAAGGCCTTTCTACCTGGTTCTCAAATCGATTTACGCCCTATTAGAAACCTTGAAAAATTGCTTGGCGAAGTATTCCAGATGCGTATTATTAAAATGAACAAGCAACGCGGCAATATTGTTCTATCTAGAAGAGCTTTGCTAGAAGAAGAACGCCTAAATAGTCGTAGCGATACTTTACAACAACTGGAGGAAGGTAACCATATTTCTGGTGTTGTTAAAAATATTACTGAATATGGCGTTTTTATCGACTTAGGTGGTATCGATGGGCTACTTCACATAACTGATATGTCCTGGGGACGCGTAAACCATCCCTCTGAAATGTTTTCAATTGGCGATAAAGTAAATGTAATGGTACTCAAATTTGACAAAGAAAAAGAACGTGTTTCTCTAGGACTTAAACAAATCACTCCTGATCCATGGGTCGACGTAGAAAATAAATACCCTATTACTACGCGTATCAAAGGTAAGGTTGTGAGCATCACAGATTACGGCATTTTTGTTGAATTAGAAAAAGGGATAGAAGGACTAGTTCACATTTCCGAAATGAGCTGGAGCCGACATGTAAAACATCCTAGCAAAATAGTTTCAATTAGAGATGAAATTGAAGCTTTAGTGCTTACATTAGATAAAGAAAAAAAACGTATCTCACTTGGAATGAAACAAATGGAACCGAACCCATGGGAAGCAATAGAAAAAAAATATCCCCCAGGGTCCGAAGTTAATGGAACGATTAGGAATTTAACTGATTTTGGTGCCTTTATAGAGTTAGAAGATGGGGTGGATGGCCTAATACATATCTCTGATTTAAGCTGGAAAAAAATTAAGCACCCATCTGAAGTACTTAAGAAAAAAGATGCAATTAAAACAGTGGTCCTTAATATTGACAAAGAAAATTGTCGTATCTCACTTGGCGTCAAACAATTGCAACCAGATCCATGGGATGATATTGCCAAAACCTATTCTATTGGAATGGAAGTTGATGCAACGGTTATTAAAATAACAGGATTTGGTGCTTTCGCTGAATTTGGAGATGGCTTGGAAGGTTTAATTCACATAAGCCAATTAAGCTCAGAAAAGGTTTCCGACCCGGATCAAGTTGTTAAAATTGGTGACAAAGTTAAGGCAAAAGTTATCAAGGTAGATACTAATAGCAAAAAAATAGCTCTAAGTATCAAAGCCTTTGAGGAAAACCTTGACTTAAAAGCCATTGAACTCGAGCAAGCTGAGGTGGAAAATTTCAAAGAAAATGAATAAAACTAATCATTGGTTTACTAAAATTGAGAACAATTTATGGAGAATATAAGTCCCGAGAGAAAAAAAACAACTTTAACCAAAAAATCACTTCTTTTTGTCTTAGTACTTTTGGCTTTTGTGGGCGTATCAACCATTGCCACAGAATGGATGATACAGCAAGGAACCGATAATAGAATTGGTATCGTTGATATAACCGGGGTCATTCAAAGCTCGCAAAATATTATCAAACAAATCAAAAGTTTTCGTAACGACAAGCATATCCGGGGAATCATTCTAAGAATTGATTCCCCAGGAGGCGCTGTTGGACCATCACAGGAAATTTATGATGAAGTTTTAAAAACTCGTAAAAGTGGTAAAATTATCTATGCATCGATGGGCACATTAGCAGCTTCGGGAGGTTACTATATTGCTAGTGCTGCCGACCAAATTTTTGCAAACCCGGGTACTTTGACTGGTAGTATTGGAGTCATTATGGCCTTCTCTAATGCTCAAGGATTATTAGAGAAAATAGGTTTAAAACCAGAAATTATTAAAGCAGGAAAATATAAAGACATCGGTTCCCCCACTCGTTCAATGAATCAAATAGAAAAAAGCCTTCTTCAAGATGTGGTAACTGATGTTCATCAACAGTTTATTGAGGCTATTGCTAATGGGCGCGGTATGAGCATTGCGGAAATCACCAAAATAGCTGATGGGAGAATTTTTACTGGGCGTCAAGCGTACTCTCTTAAGTTAGTCGACCAATTAGGAGGACTACAGGCTACTATTGGTCAATTGACAGCAAAAGCTGGAATTATAGGCGCTCCAAACGTCATTAGAGAAAAACCCAATACCGGGCTATTAGACTGGGTTCTAAAAACAGAAATCTCTCCCTCCATTGTCGGATATTTACCCAGCCCTTCCCTTCAATATACTTGGCATCTGGATAGTTTATAACTTCTCCTATCGAAACATCCTATAAAGGGAGTTAATGATCTCATTGCTCACCTGCTTTACTCCCTAAAGCCTTTAATATAAATGACTTGACTTGCTTTTTTGCACTATGGTAGAATACCTTAGTTTTTGCTTGTAGATAATTTATTTAATCTTCGAGGGGAAGTAAAAATGACAAAAGCTGAGTTGGTTGAAAAAGTCTCAGGTCAAATTAATTTAACAAAAAAACAAACAGAAATAATTGTTAATACAGTTTTTCAGAGTATTACTGAGTCTCTTAGCGAAGGTAAAAAGGTTGAGTTGCGCGGTTTTGGTAGTTTTAGAATTCGGGAGCGAAATGCGCGCCTTGGAAGAAACCCAAAATCCGGTGCTCAAGTGGATGTTCCCGCAAAAAGGGTTCCATTTTTCAAAGCTGGGAAAGAACTACGAGAATTGGTAGATAAGTAAGGTTAGTTACTTTTTAGTCAAGAATATCAAAGCCAACTATCCATTAAGTTTAAATATATTCCTATTTTCCCATTTAGATTTTCCCGATGGAATTTAGTAAATAAAAGATTTTCTCCCCTCTTCCAAAAGAAAAAAATACAAGTAACTTTGTGCTTTTAAAATATTAAAAGTAAGCTGCACCTGTTTACTTTTTACCTTTCTTGATATCAAATTTTGTGCTAAAAATCCCATTATTTTTTAATTAGAAACAAATCTACTGATTAAATAAGGCAACTTACATATATGTCAGGAAATTCATACGGAACACTTTTTAAAGTTTCCACATGGGGAGAGTCACACGGCGAGGGAGTAGGCGTGGTTGTAGATGGCTGCCCTGCTGGACTTTCTCTGAAAGAAACGGATATCCAAAAGGAACTTGACCGCAGAAAAACGGGACAAAGCAAAGTAACCACGATGCGGAAAGAAACCGACCATGTAAATATCCTTTCTGGTGTTTTTAAAGGTAAAACAACCGGTACTCCTATAGCGCTGTGGGTTAAAAATCAGGATGCCGACTCTTCAAAGTATGAAGAAATAAAACACCTGTTTCGGCCTGGTCATGCTGATTTCACTTATCTAATGAAATATGGGTTTCGGGATTATAGAGGTGGTGGGCGTTCAAGTGCGCGTGAAACAGTTGGTCGAGTTGCTGCTGGAGCGATTGCAAAAAAACTTCTCGCTCGCAATAAAATAAAAATTATTGGCTATACTAAACAAATTGGCCCATACATAGCCAAGATCATCGACTTAAAACAAATAGAAAAAAATATTGTTCGGTGCCCGGATAAAATAATGGCTCAGAAAATGGTCGATCACATACTTAGTGCACGTAAAAATGGTGACTCTGTAGGAGGAGTGGTTGAACTCATAGCAAAAGGTGTCCCTGCGGGACTAGGAGAACCAGTTTTTGATAGGCTTGATGCCGATCTCGCGAAAGCTATGATGAGTATTCCCGCTGTTAAAGGCGTTGAATTTGGCATCGGGTTCGAAGCAGCAAAAATGTTTGGCTCAGAGTGCAACGACCCTTTCATAACTAAAGGTAAAAAAATAACTACTAAAACAAACAATTCCGGCGGAATTCACGGCGGAATCTCTAACGGATCAGACATCGTCCTTCGGATGGTCGTAAAACCAACTTCATCCATTAATAAATCGCAAAATACTGTATCAACTGATGGCAAAAAAACTAAAATTAGGGTCGAAGGACGCCACGACCCATGCGTTTCGCCACGTGCTGTACCAATTGCTGAAGCTATGATGGCATTGACTTTGATTGATCATTTAATGCGGAACTATTTTTCCAAGCTTAAATAGTCACTATCTCTATAATAATCGTTGAGATACGTTTAGCTTCCTTTTATTATAAAGTCTGATTTAAGTTTTGTGGTAATTCAATTAAATAACCTATAAGGGTGAGTTAAGTAATGAGTTATACCAAGAGATGCCAATGTGAACATGCAGATTACACTATAACAAGATGGACTATACAGAAAGACTACAAGTACCGAATAGAATGTACATGCAGTAGTTTTATCAAATTGGCAACACAAGAAGACGTTGATACTTACAATGAACGATACAATAAAAGCATTGAGTTTATAAGAAAACCTAAAGGATTTGCTAATTGGTAAAATTATGAAAACCACGAACTCATTGTCTATTTTAGTTTATCAATCTTAAGGGTTACTTTTTATTTGGTTAGTTGGTTAATATTTACAAATAAAAAGAAACAATCGACTGAGAGAACTCCACTAGAATAGTAGGTTTTACCAAAAAAAACTGCTCGCATTTTTTTGGCTTCCCTCTTAAAACACGGCACGATTAAATTTTTCTATCTCTATAAAAATTTTCCAGTATAGAGTTCAAAGTGGAAAGGTGAAATGAGTCAAAAACCATTACGAGTAGGTTTTATACAGAACAACCCTGTGTTTGGGGAGATCAAATATAATTTATCAATAGCTGAATCATTACTCACCCAAAATACTGCCGATCTAACGATATTGCCTGAACTATTCAGCACGGGCTATCATTTCTTAAACAAAGAAGAAGCCTTTAAACTTAGTGAAGTTATTCCAGAAGGATCGACAACTCAATCACTTATTCGAATTTGCAAGAAAAACCAGACTGCAGTAATTGCTGGAATCGCAGAACGCGATGGGAACCACTTATATAACTCCGCAGTTATAGTTGGAAAGCACGGTTATCTCGGAAAATATAGGAAAATACACCTTTTTGGTACCGAAAAAAATTGCTTTGAACAAGGTAATTTGCCTTTGACAGTTTTTGATATTGGTGCAGCTCGCGTGGGTATCATGATTTGTTTTGACTGGCGTTTTCCTGAAACAGCTCGCACCCTTGCCTTAGCTGGAGCAGATATCATTGCCCATCCTTCTAACCTTGTTCTCCCTCATTGTCCTCAAGCGATTATTACTCGTTGCCTTGAAAACCGTATCTTCATAGTTACTGCTAACCGAATAGGAACAGAAGAGCGCATTCCTGGGTATCCTATAAATTTTATCGGGCAAAGCCAGGTAGTTGATCCTGATGGAAGTATTCTTTATCGAGCCTCTGAAAAAGGAGAAGAAGCCCAAGTCATAGACATTGATATTAACAATGCGCGCAATAAATTTATCAACTCAAGTGATAATTTATTCACAGACCGACGCACTGACCTTTACAGAGTACAATAAGTTCTGTTATTCTATTTAATCAAATAATAAACAAAAAATTAAAGGCTCTCTGAACATGGAAAAAGAAAAATCGCGATTTTTAAAAAGTGCCGATGGAACCATATATGATTCGCAAACAAGCCTGACGTGGATGGCAAATGATTCTAGGATAGACCTCGAAAAAGATGTGTCCTGGGATGAAACAGAAAAATATATAGAAAACATGAATGGGAAATCATTTGGAGGACATAGTGACTGGAGAATACCTTCAGGACAAGAAGCTCTATCACTTTTTGACAAAAACAAGCTCAATAAAGATTTTAAAGGTGGCGACATTCACTTAGATTCTATTTTTTCGCCTGGGGCTGGAAACACTACTTGGACGTCTGAAACAAGAGGCGGTGAAGCTCAAATTATTTTTTATATTAATGGACTTCCTTATTGGTACGTAAAAGACGACAAAACTCTTTCCCACTCTGTCCGTCTAATACGGCGTGACTAGTGATTCTTTAGAGTTTTTTAGTTTTCTGATATAAGAACAAAAGCCTTTACTTTTTTTTGCTGCATGGTGAGTTATGGGTAAATACTTTAAAAGTGTTGAGTATCTAGTGAAGTATCCATAAGCATAATGTATTGGTCTTGGGTAATTTCTAGAAAAAAAATTTCTGCAAATAGAGGCGTGCCTACTCTTATCCAGTTGGAAAAATAAAACCTTGATTCACTAATGAATTCACCCCAACTGAATATTCCATGGCTTTTCTAAGGATGTGACGGCCAATATACGCAGGAGCATAGCTACCTACAGCCACTATCTTGGATGAATTTTCTGCCAGTTAGACCCAAAAGCGTATCCCCACTGCGGAAAATTCTTTGCGTAATTGACTTATTTTTTTGAATACTACTTAGAGCGACAGGTATCGACCTTAACAGGGCTAGCCTATATAAGAAAATAATCTTTACTTGTATCTCTACTGGATTAAGACTTACAAAAACAGTAAAAAAAGATTAGATACCAACGACTAAACATAATCTCAGAAAAATTATTTTACGCAACGCTCTTTATTATTGATTCAATAGAGTATTATTAGTGTTACCAGGAATCTTTGCATTGGGAACCTTAAGTCCAAAAAAAGGAACCAGCTCATTTTGTTTTGAAAATTTTTGGTACAGCGCGTGAAAATTTTTATCATCAAGATCTGGGTTTAGCAATTGCTTTACCTGGTTTTTTGTGACCTTACGCTGAGATGGCTCATCAAATATTGTCGTTCCAATACCTATCCAATGGTCATAAACAAAGTCTTGAGATACCAAGCTACCAACTCCACTAGTATATTTTTGTGCAGTAGTTAAAACCTGTCTAGCTATGTATGCTGGAACGCAGCGGCCTACCGCGATAACATCTGCTGTTTTACCCATTGGAAAAACTCTAATTAACGCGCGTATGTCTCCTATTGCTATAAATTCTTTAATTATTTTTTTCCGCTGTTTGCGAAATTTTTTGGAAATATACCCCTCTACTTTTACTTTTTTTTCATTCAATTGACACTCGGTTTTTGCTTCAGTAATCACCGGTTGAAGAGTAAAGGAAAGCATGCCTAAAATAATATACGATACCCCTCTCTTTAGCATCAAACCTCTTTCTATAAATTAATGTTAATTTTTATAAAATCCTAAATTGACTAGTGAATCTAAAGTAAATAAGATAATGGGCGACCGTCAAACTACTCAACCAAAAAACTCTGGTTATATATCTACAATAATTATTTTTTTGAGGAATATTCGTCAGCACATTTTTTACTACAAAAAAAGCTCTCTTTACCATGCACCGATTTAGTAATTGCTTGTTTTTTTGGTACATATACTCCGCAATTAGGATCCTGTACCATATCCGCTGCATCCGATGGGTCTTCTAGATGGGGGGTTGAACCAAATAAAGACCGATACAGCATTATGAATCCGGCTACAAGCGCTAGTATAATGAATATTCTTGCCATTTACTTATTGTAGATTCTAATAAGATTAAATTCAAGCAAGGATGACACGTAATTTACACCTAATTACTTTGATTTAAATTATGAATGATGATTCAACAAATAAGGACATAGAAAATACTGAAGCAGAATTAGTAGACCCTGATGAAACAGAATTAATTGACCAAAAAAAATTAGGCGAGGATTATTCATCCTTACTTCCAACTGTTGCTAAAGGTACTAGCGTCGCTCGGATTGATCCGTTGACAGCATACCTCAATGAAATCCGGAGGTATGAATATTTAACTGAAAAAGAAGAACAGGAGTTTGCCATACAACTGCATGAAACAAACGACTCTAATGCTGCTTATAGACTAACTACCTCGCACCTTATGCTTGTAGTGCGAGTCGCTATGACTTTTCGTAGGCAATGGGAAAATATGATGGACCTTATTCAAGAAGGAAACGTTGGGCTTTTAAAGGCCGTGAAAAACTTTGACCCTTTCCGTGGTGTTCGACTTTCTTCTTATGCTACCTGGTGGATAAGATCTTATATGTTGAAATATATGCTAGACAACTGGAGAATGGTGCGTGTCGGCACAACCAATGCACGAAGAAAATTGCTTTATAATTTACGCAAGGAAAAAGAAAAGCTCGAAAACCAAGGTTTTGAACCGACAACTAAACTTCTTGCCGAGCACTTTGGTGTTGAGGAAGCTGATATAATCGATGTGCAAACTAGTCTGGGGGCTGGCGATATTTCAGTAGATACTCCGCTAAACGATAATGAAGAATCCACTCCTTTGATGAGTCTAACTGACAACACTGCTTTATCAGTAGAAGATGACGCTGAAAGAAATCAGTTCCTTAAGTCGCTTAAACAAGAAATTCGTACTTTTAAAAAAGGACTTAAACCTATAGAACAAAATATTTTGTCAGATCGAATACTAAGTGACGCTCCTCGTTCTCTTCAAGAGATTGGGAATGATCACAATATTACTCGTGAAGCCGTTCGCCAGACCGAACAGCGAATTATTAAAAAATTCAAATCCTATGTTGATCAAAATATGCCTGATTTTTCTTCTTAATTCAGCATCCAACAATATAATAACTAGAAACTAATAATCTTAATTTAATCAAAGTTATTGGATTTCTCTAGTTGAAGACTTAGAATGATCCTTCCTCTTAAAGTCATGATACTAGCAATTATGGCTTTGTGTTAGAATCACCTGATATTTTTTTATAGTTTTCTATAATACACATGTTCAACTTTAAATTTTCTCGGAGGATATTTAAATGATGAAGCGGATTGAAACTGATAGCATGGGCGAAATTGAAGTCCCCTCGGACCGCTATTATGGCGCTCAAACAGCCCGGTCGCTCATTCATTTTGATATAGGAATAGAAACTATGCCACGAGAAATCATCAGAGGTATGGGTATTCTAAAAAAAGCAGCGGCAATTGTTAACTCAGAGCTAGGCCTTTTACAAAAAGACAAAAAAGATCTTATAGTGAAATCTGCTAATGAAGTCATCGATGGCCATCTCGATGACCATTTTCCACTACGTGTGTGGCAAACGGGAAGTGGAACTCAGTCTAATATGAATACGAATGAGGTTATTGCTAATCGGGCTATAGAAATAGCGGGTGGGCAGTTAGGTTCCAAAGAACCAATCCATCCCAATGACCATGTAAACATGGGGCAATCTTCTAATGATACTTTCCCAACCGCAATGCACATTGCTGCTGTGGAGCAAATATATGATCACTTATTGCCTGAGCTCACTAGTCTACGTAATTCAATATCAAAAAAATGTGAGGAATTTAAAGAGATTATAAAAATCGGTCGAACTCATTTAATGGATGCGACGCCTCTTACTCTTGAACAAGAATTCAGCGGCTATCTACAACAACTGACCAATGGAATCAAAAGGGTGAATAGTTGCCTCCCGAATCTTAGCCAAATTGCGCTTGGTGGGACAGCGGTCGGAACAGGTTTAAATTCTCACCGTGATTTTGCAGTAAAAGTCGCTGAAAAAATTGCCTTACTTACCAAAAGAGATTTTATAACAGCGCCTAATAAATTTGAAGCACTTGCCGCGCATGACGCGATCGTAGAGGCCAGTGGAGTCATGAAAACACTTGCCTGCTCACTAATGAAAATAGCCAATGATATACGATGGCTTGGGTCTGGACCTCGGTGTAGCATAGGAGAACTCATACTACCTGCAAACGAGCCCGGTAGTTCGATTATGCCAGGCAAAGTCAATCCCACACAGTCTGAAGCTATGACCATGGTTGCAGCGCAGGTTATTGGAAATGACACTACCATAGCTGTTGGTGGTTCATCTGGCAACTTTGAACTTAATGTATTTAAACCAGTGATGATTTACAACCTTCTTCAGTCGATTAGACTGCTTGGCGATTCATGCCGCTCTTTCAACGAACACTGCGTTGTAGGTATTAAAGCTAACAAACCCAAGATTGACGAGCACTTAAAAAACTCGCTCATGCTAGTCACAGCATTAAACCCATTCATTGGGTATGATAATGCCGCTAAGGTAGCTAAAAAAGCTTTCCAAGAAAATACAACGCTTAAAGAAGCCGCGGTAGCTCTTAAATTACTTACCTCTGAAGAGTTTGATGAGAAGGTCCGGCCAGAAAAGATGACTGGCCCAAAATAATTATCCAACAATACCGATAGCCAAGTTTTAACTCAGTCCCCTAGATAGGAAAACATTTTCTCTACACAATGCAGGGCTTGTTTTTGGACTTCAGAATCAAGTTCAATGATATTCAAAGAAGTAGGATGTTCAAGCACATTCAGGATATCATCGAGCGAGTTTGCTTTCATGTATCTGCAAGTAGTGCAGGTACCCACAAATTTTTTATTAGGAAACTCTGATTCAAGAACACCCGTCAATCCACACTCTGTCAGTAAAAAGAAATTTTCGTGTTTAGACTGGCGTACATGGTTCAACATTCCACTTGTTGATCCAACATAGTCAGCTTTATTAACGACTTCAGGCATGCATTCTGGATGTACTAGGATTTCTACATCTGGATAATTTTCCCTTACTTGATCCACGTTTTCAGGTTGATACTCTTCGTGAACATAGCAGGTCCCATCATACAGTTCTACATCCTTATCTATTCCATTGTGTTGTAAGTAATTCTTAATATTTTCACCCATCAATCGATCTGGTAAAAAATAAATTTTATCATTACTAATAAGCTCTATCACCTTGTATACGTTGGATGAAGTTACGCAGGTATCACATAATGCTTTTACTTCGGCAGTCGTATTTATATAACAAACGAAAGTATGGTGAGGAAACTCTGTGCGCAACCTTTTAACATCATTAGCAGTGATCCCATCTGCTAAAGTGCAACCTCCATTCGGATTTGGGTCGAGAACAATTTTATCTGGGTTTAATATTTTTGCGGTCTCAGCCATGAAGCGTACGGCAGGAAAAACAATCACATCAGCTTCAGACTCACGTGCCTTTAGAGCTAAACCATAAGAATCACCAGTGTGGTCTGCCACACTATATAGGATTTGAGGGGCAACATAATTGTGCGCTAGAATAATCGCGTATTTCTCTCTCTTCAGTGTTTCGATACGTTCAATCGTTGGAAGGAGATTTTTACAATTCTGCTCAGTAAACTCGCAAAAAGGACTTCCCATTCGAATATTTTTTAATTTTTCATAAAGCTGTCTACTGGTAATCATTAGATTTAACCTGGTGGCCATTTAAAAGAGCGCCCACCCAAAAGGTGATAATGGATATGGAAAACAGACTGCCCGGCTTCCACTCCGCAATTAACTACTACCCGGAATCCAGCTTTATCCAATCCATTTTTCTTAGCAAGCTCGTTAGCCACCGAATAAATGGAACCTATGAGTTCATGATCATCTTTTTCAATTTCCAAGATAGTGGAAAAATGTTTTTTAGGAATAATAAGAAAGTGGACTGGGGCCTGAGGGTTAATATCTTTAATAGCAAAAACTCTACCATCGTCATAAACTTTTTCTGCAGGGAGATCTCCCTTGTCAATCATGCAAAATAAACATTCACTCATGGGTAATAATCTTTTTTTAAAAAAAATAAATCTTTCTCGAAAACATAACACCATTAACGAGTATCGTATATACAATCTACTAAACTGCACATAAAAGGAGCGCGTTTCAGATTCAGGCCTTATATGAATTTATAAAAAAATATAACTTATAAATTATTATTTCAAAGTGTCAGAGTTTTATTAACTTTACCCTTAATAGGGTTGCTTCATTGTTTACTAGTTAGCTAGCCGATTCCTTGGTAGGGGACTTAAACCGAAGAGCCTCATTTTTTTCGGATTCTGCAAGATAATCACGAATTTTATTTTTATATGAAATGAAAGGATCCAACATCAGGAATGGTTCTTCATTTTTACCAAAACGAAATCCAATCCAATCTATAAGATACAAGGGCTTATTATTCATATTCATGAGAATTTTAACAAATTCGCCTCTCCCGTCAGCACGCGTACCTCGTGGAGCTGTTGTCTTGGCATAGTCTATAGCTTCATCACTAGTTTTTCTTACGGCATCTCCTGTACCCTCTAAGCTCCAGTAAAGACCACTATCTTTATTTATATTATGGTATTCCAAATCAAGACTCTTGAGCCATGGATCATGCCAGTCTAAATTTTCTTCTTTTCTGAAATCATTAAGCATCCAATATTTGGTAGCCCAGTCAACACGACCTATTAGTGCTTCAGGACCTTTAGGTATGTCATTAAGCAATGAAGCCCATTCATTTATAATCCAGTCCGTTTCTTGATTCTTACCAGTTAGATGCTTCTTAGCTGTTTGCATCATATCCATTTGCAGTTCGAGTGCCGTGGTGTGACGCCCATTTCTTAAAGTCACTTCCCATTTAAAATTTTGGTCTCTTGAAATTGAACGCATGGCCTCAACGGATTCAGCGAGTATCCATTCAGGGTTCGCTATCCCTTCTTCCATAAGTTCCAAAATGAGAGTAGTCGTTCCCATTTTCATAGCAGTTGCAAACTCACTCATATTTGAATCTCCAACCAGTAAATGAATTCTTCGGTATTTACTGGGATCTGCTAACGGTTCATCTTTTGTATTTACTATTGCTCGGTTATATTGAACCCAACGATAAGATTCATTTGGAATATGGTCTGCCCTTTGAGAAATTTGAAAATCAACTTGTTTCTCTTGCTCTTTAGCTGATGGGTTTTCCCAGTCTCTTAAGGGGTGAGGATCGCATCCACCAATTCTTCCAGCACCGCAATAGATTTGCCGTGTTACTAAAAATGCTGCTAATAATTTGAGGCTTTCTTTTTCGTCGAAGGGGAACCCTCGGCTTACTAGGTAGTTTTCATGACAACCGAAAGTCGCATTGGTTTCAAGGTCAACATTGTTTTTAATTATGCCTATAGAATCTCTCCAACCTAATTCATCAACCGCATCCTGAATCAAAGTATCTCCGGCGCGGTCATAAGTAACAAGATCTGTCAAAGTAGAACATTCAGGAGAAGCATATTCCAAGTGACCCATATCTAGATATATTCGGCCAGCATTAAGAAGAAACCCACCATTTCCAGGGGGTTCATCATTAGCACGATAATGCTGATCGAGAACTCCCGCTTTTGATGATCTAAAAATATGGTCTTTAAGCCGATCTGCAACTTGTGCCGGGTCAAGTTTAAATTCAGAATCTTTTATCAACAAACCATATTCTGTTTCGATGCCATAAATTCGCTTTCGCATAATTATCTAATTACCTCTGATTGCAAGGCAGAAATCTCACTTTCACTTAATGTACTATAAAGACACTTACGCCCTGTATTCTTCTTTAAAATTCCTACTTCAAGATTCCAACGCTCGAAGGCCTCTTTTAAGTCAGTTGGATGACCTTCTATTTCGTCATCAAGTTCATCACTATCATCAGTAGACTTTAAAGATTCTTTTTCTAGTGCAGGTTTCTTACGACCCTCCTCCCAAATACGTAATGCTGATTGAATGGATTTATTTAAAGTGCATGACACAAAGTCAGTATCATCTATCTTTTTTTGTATTCGTTCGCTCACTTTTTTATCCCCGGAAATAACTGTCCCCTGTTTAAATTTTTCCCAGTAACCGTCATAGTTGACACGAAAAAACTCAGCACCATCTTCATGATTTATCTCAGCAAGTAACATTTGAATCAGATAAGGAGCTCGCTGAATTTCTTCGAAATTTTGTTTGAGAGCAGGGGCAAGACCAAATTGTAGAAGCCTTTCAATGGTCACATCTTTTGATGAACGGTTGAATCCCTCGGCATGTGCCATATCAAGCAGCGTCATACGCAAACGCTCAACATCTGCAGGATGGCCTAACCCTCCAAGAGCTATACGATCATAAATTTCAAAAATTTTTCCAGGCTGTGGAGAAAACCCTATAATCACAGCCCCTTCATTATAAGGAACCCCTATAACCGGCTGCCCTTTTCTTAGTTTTTCGCGAACATAACTATGACGCGTAGAAATAGCTTCCATCCAACGAAAAGGTTCTTCAAACATTTTCAACTCCTACTCATGGAAGATTTATAAATAGTAGCCATCTCATCATCTGGAATAAACTGATACCCTTCTTTGGTAATCTTCGCAATGGTAGGGTAAAGTTTATCTTCGGGACGAGCTTGACCTGTAGCTGAATCAAATTGAGCGGCTGTCTGTAGCAAGCGTATTGATAGAGAAGTCGCTTCTTCCTCTGACCTTTCTCCCAATGAACTAATCCCCCAAAGATTTTCGTGTTCCAAAATACCCTTTATCATAGGCGACCCAGATCCTGTCGCGACATGAGTTAGTATCTGAAATTCAGCTCCGAGCATATCGTAAAAATAAAGAAATGCTTTTTCTTGCTGCGTATCATAAATAGCAAAAAGAGGACTCACACCACCTACACCTTGCAAAGCCATGGCCACATTATCTTTGAGTAATTTTGATAAAGCGCGGACCTTGCCTTCTGTACTCATAGCTCTTAGTTGAGAACGACGATAATATTCAAAGTTATGCGACAACATGCGTGCCATTTCGAATGCTGTGGCCGGCACACCAGCGATGGCCATTAACGAGTAATCATCTATAGGGATAACTTTATCGCAACGATCATACATAATAGAATTCCCTGCTGTAGCCCTTCGATCACCAGCTACAATTATTCCATCTCTATAATGGAATGCCAGAACCGTGGTTCCCTGAGGAATTTCTAAAGCCTTATTATTAGAAATACCGGAAAGCACTTGCTGTGGATAGTTCCCGGACCTTTTAAGAAGTTCAATAAAATCGCCAGAACTATGAATTTTTTCAAATTTTTCTATCATTGTCCGGTTCGCTGTTTATAGTTTTCTGACTGTTTAGGGTCAACCCGCTTCATTCGTTTAAGGATATCATCACGACCCGGTCTTTCAACATTCGGACTAGATGGTCCCGATTCCTTGCGATCTGGAGTAGGATCCTTTTTTTCTTCTCTTCTTAACGGATCATTCATAACCATGAAAATTGCTCCTTTTTGGAATTAATCAAATGTTCTACGTCAGTGGAGGTAACAACTTGAGATAGGTCTATAAAGTTACCATCTTTAAACTCGATACCGGTCCAGTGAATATTTTTTATTTTATCCATGCCATACGTTACTGCCAAGCCACGTATCAAAGCCCTTGTGTCTTCTGGTGGCTTTTTTATAGCAAGTTGAACTTCAGATTCTGAAAACATAGAGTATATACCACCTGTTTGCTCTAGTCCTCTATACAACCCTCTTTCTGGGTCAAGATTATGATACTCCAAATCCAAGCTTTTTAGCCAAGGATCATCCCAGCTAACTCCTTCTGCATCAATAAAGCGGGTAAAAATATCTTTTTTAATTGCCCAATCAATTCGATCAGCCAGCTTTTCAGGGTGATGCTTGAGTTCATCCAAAGTGCGCGCCCACTCACGTATAACCCAATCCCACTCTTTGCATTGCCCTGATAAATTTTTATCTACCGCGTCAAGGTAGAACTCTTGTAATTCAAGTGATGTTATTGTTTTGCCATTCGTCCGCTTCAAAGCAATAGTCCCTGTCTGATCACGGGAAATATCTTTAATATCTTTAACCGGATTCTCTAGATCCACAAGTAGTTTTAACTTATCTTCATCAATCAGTGTCAAGATCAATTGAGTAGTTCCTACCTTCAAAGCAGTTGCATAAGGAGACATGTTGGCATCACCCAGAATCAAGTGAAGTCGACGATATTTATCTTGCGTCGCATGCGGTTCATCCCGAGTATTTATAATCGGTCGTTGTATCATCGTCTCAATACTCAACACCGTTTCTATAAAATCGGACCGTTGAGCAAGTTGAAGACCGCTAAAGCAATTATCACCCTGTAGTTCAGAGCCAACCTTTCCTGCTCCAGCATATAGTTGACGAGTTACAAGAAACGGTACCAAACGTTCCACCCAATGCTCAAAGGGAAGTCGACGTGATATGAGATAATTATCGTGCGTCCCATAGCTATGCCCGATATAGTCGGTATTATTTTTGAATATACAAATTCTGCCTGGTTTATCTTCTAGGTTTCTCAAGCGAGCACATTCGAAAACGATGCGCTCACCAGCCAAATCATGTGCAACTAATTGAAAGATACTGCTGCACTCTGGAGTACTATATTCTGGATGCGTATGGTCATTATAAAACCTTGCTCCGTTTTCAAGCACTCGATCACTTTTCATTTCCCAATAGCTATAGGGTCGCTTACGATCCTCAACGCAAAAAGCATCCTCTTCCTCATCCTGTGCAAGAGAAGGCACATTAAATCCTCGCATATCTTGATGGGAGCGCTCTCGAGAATAAGCCCAGTTACCAAATTCACTTTTCATCTCGCAACATCGAACTAGTCGAATGGACTCCTCTACAACATCATAATTATCTACATCATCCCGTATAATTCCATATTCCGTTTCTATACCTAAAAGAGGCACTCTCAAACTCATATTATAGATCGATTGAGGGTTTCTGAAGCAGCCTGATCTGAATCATTTGGGCGTCGCACTCTCACTACATCGCGAGGATCTAGGTCGAGAACTTGAAGCCAATCTTCCATGTTTGACTCTGCAGGCAGTAAATTGCCATCCTTGAATTCGGTTGCCAAGCATTGCGTTAAATCTTTCGACATGATTTTTAACTCTTCTCCTTTAATGGCTCTTTCGATCGCCTTTTCTTTAGTTCTTTTGACTATCCCTTCGATAATAGCGCCAGAAATAAAGTCTTTCCAGTACAATTTTTTGAGTTTTCCAGAACGAAGAGTAAGAACCAAAACTTCCTGGTGAATGCTTTTTTTAAACAGAGCATCAAGAAATGGCTGAGTCATTAAATCAAGATCTTCATGCTCTCGAGGTAGATTAGGTTTGAGATAAACTTTCAGTATGGCGTTACAATCTTCACGATTTGGACGTCCCACCTTTATCTTTCGATCGATTCTGCCAGGCCTTAAGATTGCAGGATCTATTAGATCGGGACGATTTGTAGCAAGAATAACAACTGCATCTCGAAGTGATTGAATTCCATCCATCTCGGCACAGAACATAGGTACTAACGTATTGCTGATGTTGTTTCCACGCGTGGACTGCCTTGTTCCAAGAATAGACTCTGCCTCGTCAATAAAAATAAAAGGTACTTGACCTTTCTCCTTATAGTCACGCGCCTTTTTAAAAATTTCCCGGACCTTGCGTTCGGACTCTCCCAACCACATATTAAGAATTTCAGGACCTTTTACATGAATGAAACGGCCCTCGAGTTCTTGATTAGATTCTTTATTCTTAAGTTGACGTATAATATCTGAAAGAATAGCCCTTCCAATAAGAGTTTTACCGCAGCCAGGAGGGCCATAAAATAAAAATCCTTTAGGTAATTGATATTCCATAGTTTCAAGAATAGCCTTATGTAAAATAGGATACTCAATCACCTTGCGGACTTCTTCGATAACGTGAGATTGCCCGCCTACTTTGGACCAATCAATTTGTTCCAAGTCATCTTCTACCACAACTCCAGATTTTCTTTTAGGTAACCGGGCTAAAATAACTCTCTGGTTTGGATCAAGAATAACTTCATCACCTACCCTTAATGATTCTGTTTCTATATCAGGGTGATTAAGCACTATGGTTTCGCTATTGGCAGTTTGTCCAGTTACTAACCATTGTCCATCTATTAATCGGTTGGTTATCCGAGCCAGTGGTCCATGCTCAGGCTTAGCTAACTTAGCTATTGCAACAAACCCTTCATTCAGAGCAACTTGATCACCGGACTGCAGAGCTTCTTTTTCAATGAGTTCTGGAGACACATTAGCCTGATACTCAGTACCTCCAACAACTAAACGGTAAAGATCCTTTTCCCCTTCCCCCAAAACAGTACCAATGCGGTGAGCAGGGGACTTTAGCTTGTCAACTGTTTCCTCGAGAGTTTTAATTTTTATAGCATATTGCTGTGATAACTGCTGAGCCTGAAATAAAGCATCTCGCAAATCAAATATTTTTTCTTGAAGGTTTGGTTTGTCAGCTGTCTCATCTAGAAGCTGGTCAATTAACCCAATGATGTGGGGTTGGTCGCCCATAAATATAAATCCTTATAAATTAAAGTTGAAGTTTTATTGTAGATCGAAAAAAAAATCCACGTCAAGCTAATTTCTCTATATTAACCCCCTTTCTGATCTTTCTGAGGATTATTTAAAGAGGAATTATTTTTGACCGTTTCGCCCTTTGAGAATTTTCTGGTACAATTTCAGCCTTATGATCCACTGATTACTTTTTACATTAAAGACACTACACAATCCACCTTACTCATTGTTATAAAAGCTTTTTAGGTAACTTTTCCCATCAAGAACGATTGCTAATTTGATTTTTTGTGACCATTTTTATGAATGACATTAATTATTCTACTTCCATCGATAAATGCATCTTGAGTTTTAGTCATGATCGATATCCTTCACGAAAAAAAGCCAACGCCGTTGCGATCAAAAAGGCGGAACGTGAAATTGCATCTAACAGCAACGGTGTTAGCCATCTCATCCTGAGAGCAGTTGGCGATCAGATAGACAATTTAAAGTTCCTTTTTCTTATTAATGGTATTCCAGTCATGTGTTACGCAATTGGGAACCTGTTGATATCCAGTATTAAGGAAATAGTTATTATAGGTTCGGAAGAAGTCGAGCAAGTTGCCACAGCTTTTTTAGAAACGGTGGGCACGCAAGGTAAAAAAATATCATTCGTCCGGGAAGACCCAAACAACCTCAACCTTTTTAACACTCTGCAATTAGGAAAAAATCGCTTAAACCCCAAACCAAATGAATTGGTTTTATTTCAACCTGGTGACCTTCCATTCATGTTCGATATTGAAGGCATCTTACATGACAGCGATATTAAAAGTCACAACTTGATTCTTTGGCTTAATTCTAGGCAGATGATGTTTCCAGATTACAAAGATAATCCAGAAAGCGAATTTGTCCGGCGCAACTATCATTATCGTGCTCTTTGTAAAGAAACAAACGAACTCCACGAGGTCAAAGAACCAAATATTTACCCAATTAATCTTTCTGCAGTGGATTCGGATATCATTGACCATCTGCACTCAACAAGAAAAGATGGAAACATAATTAAGGCTGGAGTGCGCAAAATACTATCTATGCCATCAAAAATATTAAAGTTACTTCCAGTAATGATTCATCATGCAATACATTTTAAGTCGGATCTAAAACAATTTCGCAAAGATGACAAGTACCTATTTGGAATGCACAGGGACAATTTTGATCGTGCGGTTTCAATCGTATTGGATACTAAGTTTACAACCAAGTTTCACAATGACCCGGCGTTCGTATCCGATGTTGACGCTCTAGAAGATTGGGAAGATTTCGAGGCTCTTACAAATTATGCTAATACTCAATTTGGCGAAAATAGTTTAACCCGCATTCATCCATTTGGAGAAGAATTACTTTTCTTTCGTGAAAAAAAAATGCACGACCTAAAGGACAAAGTCGGCATGTACAAAAACTTTCACTCATACATCAACTCTTTTTA
>Ga0114997_10001192_pt1 | contig 21743 bp, 19 predicted proteins | sample ArcticOcean_MG_C_2_FD_87045 | JGI IMG/M metagenome (GOLD analysis project Ga0114997, IMG submission 87045) | Marine microbial communities from western Arctic Ocean - ArcticOcean_MG_CB4_136 | ecosystem: Environmental > Aquatic > Marine > Oceanic | place: Arctic Ocean: Canada Basin | collected...
AGCGGAGAGGTTACACACGATCCCATTCCGAACTCGAACGTTAAGGGCTCCAGCGCCGATGGTACTATGTCTTAAGGCATGGGAGAGTAGGACATTGCCAAGTCTACTAAACGTGAAATATATAATATAATGTCACTTTACAATCCTTATAACAAATCTATTCTCTTATAAAATGAAGATTACAATTGTTGGAACAGGTTACGTGGGTTTAGGTCTTGGTACTTTGTTATCACAATTCCACGAAGTTGTAGCTCTAGATATTGACGAAAAAAAAATTAATTATATTAATAAAAAAATTTCACCCATTGAAGACAGTGGAATTATTCATTATTTCAAAAATAAGAGCCTCAATTTACTAGCAACAAAAGATAAAAAACTAGCTTATCAAGATAGTAATTTTATAATTATTTGCACACCAACAAACTATGATGTTGAAACTAATGAGTTTGACACAAGTACAGTTAGTTCATCTATAGAGGATGCAATTAAGTTTAATCCAAATTGTCCTATAATAATTAAATCTACAATACCAGTAGGATTTACTTATAAATTAAGAAGTTTTTTTAAAAAAGATAATATAATTTTTTCACCTGAGTTTTTAAGAGAAGGAAGTGCCTTGGAAGACAATATTAAACCTTCAAGAATTATTGTAGGTGACACAAGCCAAGATGCAAAAAATTTCTCAGAATTACTTATAGAAATTACAGATCATCAATTAAATAATATTCAATTGCTTTTTATGAAACCATCAGAAGCAGAAGCAGTTAAGTTGTTTTCAAATACCTACTTAGCAATGCGAATTGCATATTTTAATGAGTTAGATAGCTATTGTGAAATAAATAATTTAGATACATCAAAAGTAATAAGTGGAATAAGTAGTGATGATAGAATCGGAAATTATTATAATAATCCATCATTTGGTTATGGAGGATATTGTCTTCCAAAAGATACACAACAACTATTGAAAAATTATGAGAAGGTTCCAAGTAAATTAATTCAAGCCATTGTTGATGCAAATACAACTAGAAAAGATTTTATAGCTAGTCAAATATTAAAAAAAACAAATGGCACTGTTGGTATATATAGATTAGTTATGAAAGAAGGCTCTGATAACATTAGAGAAAGTGCTGTGCAAGGTGTTATGAAAAGAATTAAATCTAAAGGTATAAAGATAATTGTATATGAACCAAGAATTCAAGATGAAGTTTTTTTTGGATCAGAAGTATTTAAAGACTTAGATAAATTTAAAAGTAATTCTGATTTGATTGTCGCAAATAGGTACTCAAAAGAATTAGAAGACGTGCTATCTAAAGTTTATAGTAGAGATATATTTGAAATTAATTAATTATAGCTTTAATTGACATAAGTAAAGTTTAAACATAGGTTACATAATGTGACGCGGGGTGGAGCAGCCTGGTAGCTCGTCAGGCTCATAACCTGAAGGTCGTAGGTTCAAATCCTACCCCCGCAACCAATCCGTTTAAAATTTAATTTGTTCTATGCGGAAAAAACTTTTATTTTGAATTTTAGTTTGTACGAGTCAAAATAATACGTATTTATATATTACATATTTGTCTAGACTGAGATCTAAAAAGTGAGATAATTAAATTTCCTGTAAAAATATAAAGACCTAATAAAAATTTAATGCAAACTTTTAAAAAATTATTATTTTTACTTACTCCCCATGAGAGAAATCGTGCCGGTCTACTATTATTAATGATCATAGTAATGGCATTGTTAGATACAATTGGAGTAGCATCAATATTACCTTTTATGGCAGTCTTAACGAATCCAAGCCTAATTGAGACAAATTTAATTCTTAATTTTATATTTAAAGCCTTTGGTATATTTGGGGTTGAAAATAATCAACAGTTTCTCTTTGCCCTCGGTATACTTGTATTTGTATTATTAGTTATTTCACTTATCTTCAAAGCATTTACGCACTATGTACAAGTTCAATTTGTTCATATGAGTGGATATAATATAGGTAATCGTTTAATCATAAGATATTTGCACCAACCATATAGCTGGTTTTTATCCCGTCATAGCGCGGATCTTGGAAAGAATATTTTATCAGAAGTACAACAAATTATATCAACTGGCATGTATCCATTTATGGAGCTAATTGCTAAGAGTATGGTTACAATTTCAATCGTAGTCTTATTAATTTTAGTTGATCCAAAAACTGCCTTAATAGCTGGCTTGCTGTTTGCTGGCAGTTATAGTTTTATTTTTTATTTTATACGCCCTTATCTTAAACAAATTGGAAGTGAGCGCTTAAAACACAATCGGATTCGTTTTACAGCAGTTAGTGAAGCTTTTGGCGCAGCAAAAGAAATTAAAGTTGGTGGACTAGAGCAAGCCTATGTTGAGACTTTTTCAAATTCTGCGAAAATTTTTGCTCGAAATGAAGCTTCTTCAAAAGTCATAGCACTATTACCTCGTTTTATTTTAGAGGCAATCGCTTTTGGAGGAATTTTGCTTTATATACTTTATACAATGGGACAAAAAGATACTTTTATAAGTGCTTTGCCCATCCTTAGTTTATATGTTTTTTCTGGGTATCGCTTAATGCCAGCTTTACAACAAATTTATACTTCTTTGACGCGACTGACTTTTGTTGGCCCTTCGCTTGATAGTTTATATAATGATATAAAAAACCTTAAACTACCTATTGAAGATGAGGTTCAAGGAGTTTTATCTCTCAATAAATCAATTGATTTAAAGAATATTAAGTTTAACTATCCTAATACCTCAAGGACAGCATTAAAAGATATTAATTTTTCTATACCAGTTAAAACAACTGTTGGAATAGTAGGTGTTACTGGCAGTGGTAAAACTACTGCTGTAGACATTATTCTTGGGCTACTTGAAGCTCAACAAGGAACGCTTGAAGTCGATGGAAAAATAATTACACGGCAAAACGTGAGATCTTGGCAACGATCCATTGGGTATGTCCCACAACATATTTATCTTTCTGATGCCAGTGTTGCCGCAAACATAGCATTTGGAGTAGACGCCAAAGACATAAATCAAGAATCTGTTGAAAAGGCCTCAAAAATTGCAAACTTGCATGATTTTGTCTTAGAAGAATTGCCCAAAAAATATCAAACTACGATTGGTGAGCGTGGTGTAAGGTTGTCAGGTGGACAAAGACAACGTATTGGAATTGCCCGAGCTTTATACCATAATCCACAAGTACTTATCCTGGATGAAGCAACAAGCGCATTAGATAATCAAACTGAGCATGGAGTAATGAATGCTATAAATAATCTTAGTAAAGATATTACTATCATTTTAATTGCCCATCGTTTAAGTACAGTAAAAAATTGCAATAAAATCTTCTTATTGGAAAAGGGGCAGCTTAAAAATGAAGGTACATTTGAAGAATTAAAGTTAATTGATGAAAATTTTGGTATAAATGCTAATGGTTAATATATAAATAATGATTAAAAATCCATCTATTCTAATTACAGGCGGTACTGGCTCATTTGGTAATTGCTTTGTTCCACTTACATTGAAAAAATATAATCCAAAGCGTTTAGTAATATTTTCACGCGATGAAATGAAACAATGGGAGATGGCAAAATTATATAAAGATGACCCAAGAGTAAGATTTTTTATAGGGGATGTGCGCGATAAAGATCGACTTCATCGTGCATTACACAATATAGACTTTGTTGTTCATGCGGCGGCTACAAAAATTGTACCTACCGCAGAGTATAATCCATTTGAATGTATCAAAACCAATATAAATGGAGCTATGAATTTAATTGGAGCTTGTATTGATCAAAAAGTTAAAAAGGTAGTAGCACTTTCAACTGATAAAGCCAGCAGCCCTGTTAATCTTTATGGAGCTACTAAGTTAGCATCTGATAAATTGTTTACTGCAAGCAATTCATCTTACGCCAACGATCACAAAACATGTTTCTCTGTTGTTCGTTATGGCAATGTAATGGGTTCGCGTGGATCTATAATTCCTTTCTTTCTCTCTCTAAAAAATCAAAAAACAATTCCTATTACTGATCCACGAATGACCCGTTTTATGATTACACTTGAAGAAGGTGTTGAATTGGTATGGCACGCACTTGAAGATATGTATGGAGGTGAAGTTTATGTAAAAAAAATTCCTTCTATTAAAGTTATTGATATAGCTCGTGTCATAGCTCCAAAAGCAAACCATGAAATTATAGGTATTCGCCCTGGTGAAAAAATACACGAACAAATGATAGGGGTTGAAGATAGCTACTCTACTTTTGAATATAATAATCATTATAAAATTTTACCGCAGATTAATAATTGGAGAGCTGATAAAAAACGTATAAAAAGAGGAAAGAAAGTTCAAGACGGCTTTGTTTATAGTAGTGATAACAATTCAGACTGGATGACAAAAAACTATTTTAAATCCTGGATTGAGAATAATGAAGATTATGTCAATAAATTATGATTTATGATCCCTTATAGTCGTCAAGAAATTACGGACGATGATATTGCTGAGGTAGAAGAGGTATTACGTTCAGATTTTCTTACTCAAGGTTTAGTAGTTCCAAAGTTCGAACAGAATGTTTCTAGCTATTGTGGCACTAAGTACGCGATGGCTGTAAACAGTGCAACAAGTGCATTACATTTAGCTTGCCTTTCATTGGACTTGAAACGTGGTGATTGGCTTTGGACTTCACCAAATACTTTTGTAGCCTCTGCAAATTGTGGCCTATATTGTGGTGCCTCAGTTGATTTTGTAGATATTGATCCTCTAACTTATAATTTATGTGTAAACAAGTTAGAAGAGAAGCTAATTCAAGCAAAAAAACTTAAAAAACTGCCAAAAATTTTGATTCCAGTACATTTTGCTGGTCAATCTTGTGATATGAAAAAGATATACTCTCTTAGTCAAGATTATGGATTTAAGGTTATTGAAGATGCTTCACATGCAATAGGCGGTAAATATTTAGACAAACCAATAGGTAGTTGTTTGTATTCTGATATTACAGTATTTAGTTTTCATCCGGTGAAAATTATCACTACTGGTGAAGGTGGAATGGCCGTCACAAATAGAGAAGAGCTTATTAATCGTATGAAACGATTAAGCACTCATGGCATTACGAGAGACGAAGCTCTTATGCAATCAAGGCCAAAAAATGAGATTTGGAATTATCAGCAAATTGAACTTGGATTTAACTACAGAATGACCGAACTGCAAGCAGCACTTGGAGTTTCTCAATTGAGTCGTCTTGACGATTTCGTTCGTCGTCGACATATTTTACAAAATCGGTACGATCAAATGTTATCAGCTTTACCTTTAAAGTTACCACATCAATCTTTAGATTGTTATTCAGCTTTACATCTTTATCCAATACAAATTGATTTACATAAAGTGGGTAAAACTCATTCGCAAATTTATGATGAATTGCGTAATAAGGGTATTGGCGTAAATTTGCATTATATTCCCGTACATACACACCCATATTATCAAAATATAGGGTTTAAAATAGGTAGCTTTCCAAATGCTGAAAGCTATTATAGACATACAATTAGCATCCCTCTTTTTCATGGTATGACTTTTGAACAGCAAGACGAGGTAGTGCGTGTTCTTAATACGGTTTTGATATGAAAATTTATTTGATACTATTGTATGCTAATCATATAAGCTTTTTAAATTCATCAGTGGCATAAAAATACCAATGAATAAAAAACTTGATAAATCTAGCCAAGACAAAATAGCAATTGCTTTTTTATCTGGATCTGCTGGAGAATTGGATTGGACATTACCAATTATAGATTTTCTTTTAAAAAAAAATTTTAAGATAAAGATCATTTTTTTAACAAGACACGCCTATTTAAGTGTGCAAAGAAATCAAATGATAAATGATTATATTTTTCAACAAACAGCTCAGATTGAGGCTCATTTATGTGGTGGGTATTTTTCAGAAAAAATTGAGCATTTAAGTTATCTTGCCTATCGAGCATTTATTAAGCTTAGGCTAGATGAAAAATTAATTATAAAGACAGTTTATAATTTATTTAATAAACCAGTTAGTCAAATTTTCAAAAGCTTATTTTTTCAACGTCTGCCATCTGAAATTTTGTCTCTTCATAAAAAAAATTGCATAGTTTTTTCAGAATTTCCAAGTCTGAGAAGACCTAGAGATTTTTGGTTAAGAGAAGAGTTTACTAGAGCAATTTTTTTTTACCATCCTCACTCTCCTCATATTTATACACAAGACTTAGATAAACAATATCAAGAATCTAAGTTTAAAAATTTAAATAACAAATATTTTCTTTTGTTAGGACATCCATCAGACTACTCTGCTGTAAATGTTAGAAAAGAGTTATTTGCTACTCAGTTAGAAAAACTTTTTATTGGACACCCAAAATATTCAAATAGTTGGCTTCAGAGCTTCAGAGAAAAATCTAAAGTCTTTCGCTCCTCTTCTTCTATAAGAGATAAAACTAATATTCTTGTTATAAGTAGAGGAATAGGAAGTTACATTACCAAAGAAGCGCATGCTAATTTAGTTCAATCTACAATAGAAACTATTCATAATAATATTTCAAATTACAATTTATTTGTTAAGAAGCATCCTAGAGAAAAAAACTCTTATTGGGACGTTGTTCTAGATAAATATTCGTCTATTAAAATAGTTGACGATCACATTTTAAATATTGCAACTTCAGTAGATTTTGTAATTACTTTTTGGTCTTCAGGAGCAATGGATTGCTATGAACTTGGTGTTCCAGTTATTGAGTTTTATGACCCAAACAAATATTCTAAACAGCAATTTTTTGATAAAAATCAGTTTACCACAATTTATCGAAAGTTGGGTTTAGTTCATGCGGCCGATAATCAAAAGCAATTAAAAGAAATTATTACAATGTTGATAAAAAATAATTTTGATGTGCAGTCCATAAAGCCTCACTCTTTTTATATAGACTTAATGAAACGATCTAATAATTGGAGAACTACTTTAGAGAAGATAATCTCTACGAATAGCCTATTAATAACTGACTTTTAAAAAAAATTATTGTTTTTTAAATTATTTAAAGATATGTCTAATATAAATTATAAATTAATTAATTTATTAATAGAGTTGAAAAATAACTTTTATCGAATATTTAAAATTTTTTGATAAAAAAAAATAATAAGTGAATATAAAAGAAATAAATTTTTAGGATTTAGAATGAATAAGATAAATAAATTAATGTATTTAGTTTCAAAGCTTATAACAGATTTCTTCATGAGATTTTTTTCCAAATCAAAAAATTACTTCATTCTTGATCTTAGCAAAGGATCAAATCAAAAATTATATTCACTACATAATTATAATAACCCATTAGATTATTCAAAAAATCAAAGAGTTAAAACCTCAAAAAAAATAGCAGAAGGCTATAGCAGATCTTGGTGTACTGAAGAAACTATTTCTTTAATCACTCATTACTTGGTCAGTAAGCATGGAGAAAAAGAATTCAGAGGGATCTGCCATGGAACACGAATTGGAAAAGAAGTAGAGTGGTTTAACCGTCATTTACCTACTGGATCATATGTTTTTGGTACAGACATAGAGCCTAGTGCAAAAAGTTTTTCAAATACTATTGAACATGACTTTCATGAGATAAAAGATGAGTGGTTAAATAGTTTTGATTTTATTTACTCTAATTCCCATGATCATGCAAAAAATCCAAAGAAGGCATTGAAAAACTGGCTTCTCTCAACAAATGATAGTGGGTTTGTATTTTTAGAACATTCTAGGTCACATGGTAAAAGATATCAGGATGATGCTGATTGCTGGGGAGTAGAAACAGAAATTCTCCCTTTTTTACTGCTCAAGTGGTTTAGGGGAGATTATGCAGTAATAGATATGATTCCAATTGAAGAAAGTGGAGCAAAATGTATTTTTGTTCTATCAAGGGTTAGATAAAACATAGAATGAGTCAATAACAAAACCAAAAAAAAGTATTTTTATAGAGATTTGAATCTCAGGAGTTTTCTTATTATGAAGAAGCTTATTTTACACGTTGGATATCCAAAAACTGGAACCACCTCACTTCAAAATAGTTTGTTTCTCAAGTTGAATAATAAAATTAATTACCTCGGCATAGCAAAAGCACCAAGAAGTGATTATCATCACTTATTAAGAAGAGTCTTGCGACCATGGTTAGCTAGCGAAGGACAAGATGGTAGAGAAGAATTAAATTTACTTTTAGATGATCGTATAAATTCTGGGATTAATTTAATGTCGGAAGAGTGTTTTATAAATAGTCGAAATAATCTCGGACCACTCATTGATCCATTTGAAATTAAAAGGTTGCTATTACCAAAATTTGACTCAATTGATATTGTTATAGTTATACGTAATCAAGTAGAATTGATTTACGCACTATATGCAAATGGTGGTCTTTTAGATAAATATGGAAATATTTTGAATACTGATGATTATATTAATATGTGTCTAAATGATAAAAAATATCGACCTTTTTTTTCATTTTCCGATGTGATTGAAAAATATAAATCTGCTTTTGGAAACAATAAAGTCCATGTATTATTTTTTGAAGACTTCTTATTTAATAAGGATCAGTATTATGATAAATGGGCTGAGATATTAAATACCCCGCAGGACTTCTTGTTGAAAGTAATGGGTGATTCACATCTTCATAAAAAGCAAAAAACTTCTGATGGTTCTTATATCTTTAAGATTAAAATTCAACCAAATAAAATTAAAAAATTTATTAAAAGTATTCCTTTTACTCAGAGTGTTTTCATGAGACTATCTAAATATAAAATTGTGAAAAATATTAGCCTATCAGCAAATAAGCGTACAAATAAAGAGTTAAAAGTTGAATTATTTAATGACGCAGAAAAACTTCGAATAAAAAAAAGTTTTTTTAAGGACAATCTTATACTATTAAAAGTTACCAATTCTGATGAAGTAAAGCTTAAGAAGTATAATTATTTATAATAAAATCTATTTATGAAAGAACTTGATATAGTCGTTATTGGTGCAGGAGTGTATGTGTGTGGCAAAGGAACCTCAGACCACGGGACTGTTCTACCTGCAATATTTGAATGGAAAAGGTCAAATCAAAACATTGGAGTCGTACATTGCGTGTCAACTTCTGCAAAATCGTCAGAAATTTTATTTCAAAAAGTAAAGGAGTTGGAAGTCAAAACTGGTATCAAAATAGATGTCAGAATCTATCCAGAAAAAGATTCAAATAACAATGCATATAAGCTGGCTTTGAATAATTGCAAAAAACCAGCTTGTGCAATAATTGCAGTTCCGGATCACCTACATTATCAAGTTGCTAAAGATTGTATTGAGGCTCAATTACATACTCTGATAGCTAAGCCATTTACACCAACTTATGCAGAAGGGCAAGATCTTGTAAATTTAGCTCATAAAAATAATGTTTATGGCGCTGTTGAATTTCACAAACGTTGGGACAAATCCAACATTATGCTTCACGATAAAATTAAATCAGGAACTTTAGGCACACCTTTAAATTGCTGGGTTGAGTATAGTCAACGTAAGACTGTACCGCTATTATATTTTAAAGATTGGGCATCAAAAACCAGCATTCTTCAATATTTGGGTGTTCATTATATAGATATTGTTAGATATGTTACGTCTGCTACTCCAAGGCGGGTTATGGCAATTGGTCAAAAGTCTGAAATCATTCAACACGGTATTAATACTTATGATTCAATTCAATGTGTTATTGAATGGGAAATGCCTAATGGAACCGTATTTACTGAAACTATCCTAACTAGCTGGGTTGACCCTGAAAACAGCACTGCAATGTCAGACCAGAAAATTAAATTTGTTGGGACAAAGGGACGCTACGAGGCTGACCAAAAAGACAGAGGAATAAAAATGAATACTGATGATCAAGGTGTTCAGGACATAAACCCAGATTTTTGTATGCCATATGGTGTAGGTGATGGTAACATTCAATGGCGAGGATATGGTATTGATAGTATTACAACCTTTCTAAATGATACTGTGGAGTTGGAGAATAATTTAAAAAATTTAAAAGATCTTCAAACTCAAAGGCCTAGTTTTCAGGAAGCTCTGATAAGTACAAAAGTAATTGAAGCTGCCCATAATAGCCTTAAGAATGACTCTAAATGGGAAATTATTAAAGTATAAATTTAAAAAGTTTACTCAAAATTTCCTTTGTAAATAAAAGATAAAGAAATAATATCAAATATGAACTTTTGCATGATACCAGTTAGAAAAGGCTCTCAAAGGTTAGCGAAAAAAAACTACCTTAAAATAAATGGTAAGACAATATATGAAATTGCTATTGAAAAAGCATTATCAGTAAATTTATTTGATAAGATAGTTCTTAATACTGATGACCCATCTTTGGAAAATGAAGCAACTAATTTAAGTGTAGATTTTTACTTACGGGATTGTGAGTTAGCCTCTTCACATGCAACTAGTGAAATGGTAGTGCTAGATTTTTTTAAAAAATATGACTGCAATAGAGTATTTTGGCTAAACACAGTATCCCCACTGCAAACACTTGAGGATATTAAGAGTTTTTTTCATGACACAGTTAATAGTGATTGTAATTCATCTGTCGCTGTAACTAAACATCAAGTACATACAAATTTTCAAAGTCAACCGATAAATTATGAATGGGATCAAAATTTTCTAAAGACTCAAGATATGAATCCAGTTTTCTGTTTCAATTATTCAATGATGTCTTGGCGTAAAACTGAAGTAAAGATGCTTGAAAATGGTCAACTATTTAATGAATCAACTAAGATGATAGAGTCGTCGATGTGGAGTAATTTTTTATTAAAATCAGAAGAAGATTTTTTATTGATAAAAAAACTTGCATCCATTTCTCCAAATTAAAAACCTACAATTCTAAATTAATTATATGAGCAAATTACATATCAAAAATAAATATCCAAGAGTTAGAGATCTTCACGAAAAAGCAAGAAATAGAATCCCTTTTTTCTGCTCAGAATATTTATTTTCGGGGACTGGAAATGATAATGTTGTAAATTTGAATAATAATATATTTAATAATGTGTTTCTAACACCTAAATATCTAAAGGGAACCGTAAAACCGGACACATCACATAGTATTTTAGGGACTGATTATGCCTCACCTTTTGGTGTTGCGCCTTTAGGATCTGCTGGACTTATTTGGCCTGGAGCAGAAATTGCCCTTGCGAAGATGTGTGCAAATAACAAAATTCCTTACTGTCTATCCTCTGTAGCCTCACTATCTTTGGAGCAGATTTCTCCCCATTTGAATGGCAATGGCTGGTTTCAGCTCTATCCCCCTAAAGACAAAAGTATAAGAGATGATATTATTAAAAGGGCTATGAGTTCAGGATATAATTCACTGGTTGTGACAGTTGATATACCATCTACCTCTAGAAAAGAAAGATTGACTAAAGCTGGAATTACAATTCCCCCAAAACTTAATCTAAAAACATTTATGCAAGCTCTATCAAAGCCTACATGGGCCATGTCTACATTGTTGCATGGAATTCCATCATTTGGAACAATGTCTAAATATGAATTTTTTAGTCAAAATAAAATTGATAATAGTTGGAATGAAATGCCCAGGTACATCGATTGGCAGTACCTAGAAGAAATAAGAGAATTGTGGAAAGGTAATCTAATTTTAAAAGGAATATTAGATGCAGATGATGCTTTGAAAGCTAAAAATTTTGTTGATGCTATATATATCTCGAATCATGGTGGTAGACAAATTGATATAGTGCCGAGTCCTCTTCAGTTACTTCCAAGTATTCGAAAAAAACTAGGAGATAATTTTCCAATTATAATTGATAGTGGATATTCTTCAGGACAAGATATTTCCAAAGCACTAGCACTTGGTGCTGATTTTATTATGTTAGGAAGAGCATTTATGATTGGCATGGCTGCCCTTGGTAAAAATGGTGCTGAGCATATTCATTATATCTTGCAAGATGAATTGTCCAATGTAATGGAGCAGCTTTGCTGTAGGGATATAAATGAACTCAAGCTTGAAAACGTAAGCGTAACTGATGATTTTTTCCTCAACAGTTTTGAAAAATAAATAGGTAAAATATGAAATATGATGTGGTAGTTCGGTGCAGAAATGAAATGAAATGGCTTCCAAGAGTAGTTGAGTCTATTAAAAAGCAGTCAATTAAGCCATCCAAAATTATTCTGGTTGATAATTCAAGTAATGATGGTTCTAGAGAGTATGCATTGGAACAAGGCTGTTCAATAGTGGAATACGACAAAAGTGAATTTAATTATAGCTACGCTTTAAACTTAGGAATTAAAAAGACGACTCAAAATGAGATCATAATTCTTTCAGCTCATTGTGAACTTTTAACACACAACTCTATAGAAAATCTTATTGAAGTACGTCATGCATATAAGGCTGCAGGAGTCTTTGGGAGGCAAATTCCTACAAAAAATAGTAATCCAGTTGATACAAGGGATTTAACAACAGTTTTTGGGAGGGAAAGAATAGTATATGAGAAATATCCATTTTTTCATAATGCATTCTCACTGATAGAGCGAAGAGCCTGGGAGGATTGTCCCTTTAATGAGAAACAAAATGGTATTGAAGACAGATTTTGGGCTCGTGATCAAGCCTCGAAAGGTAGAAAAATAGTATATGAACCTGAATCAGTGGTCTACCATGAGCATGGACTTAATCAAGGCATTTCTGTAGAACGTGCACTTCGAGTGTGCAAGTCTTTAGAAAGTCTTCATGAAGATGATATATTTGCTTGGCCAAGCTTTAAAGAATAACTATAAAGAGTTTTTTATTTGTGCAAAAAATAGCAATAGTAGTTAACAACTCATGGTACGCATGGAATATGAGAACTAATCTTGGATTGGCTTTAAAACAAATTGGTTACGATGTAATATTTATTTGTCCCTATGATAAATATAGTGAAAATATAAAAAAAAATTTTAAATATTTAGACATTAAATTAAATACAGAAGGTATTAATCCCATAGAGGATCTTGCGACAATTTACAAATTTTATCTAATATACAAAAAGCTAAGACCAGATGTAGTATTACAATATACTATTAAACCTAATATCTATGGGACTATTGCAGCTAGTATGCTAAAAATTCCCACCATAAATAATATAGCAGGGCTAGGTACACTTTTTATAAATCAAAATTTTGTAACTACAACTGCTAAATGGCTTTATAAAATTTCTCAAAAAAAAGCTGCAAAAATTTTTTTTCAAAATCGTGATGACTTTAAAATGTTTGTAGATGAGGGTCTAGTGCAAAAAAAAAAATGTGACGTTCTTCCAGGAAGTGGAGTAGATATTGAAAAATTTCAAGCTATCAAAAAAGAAAAAAAAGGAGCATTTAAATTTTTACTTGCATCAAGAATGCTTTGGGCGAAAGGAATACAAGAGTTTGTAAGTGCAGCTGAGATAACTAAAGAAAAGTACCAAGATGTGGAGTTTCAGTTATTAGGGCATCTAGATATGAAAAGTCCAACAAATATATCAAAAAAACAAATGGATATATGGGTTAAGAGTGGACTTGTAAATTATTTGGGGAGTAGTGATGATGTGAGAACAGAGATAGCACAAGCTGACTGCATAGTTCTGCCTTCATTCTACAGGGAAGGAACTCCAAGAATACTTCTCGAGGGAGCAAGCATGCAGAAACCAATCATTACTACTGATAATGTTGGATGTCGTGATGTGGTTGATGATGAAGTTAATGGATATTTATGCAAAGTGAAAAATGCACAAGATTTAGCAAATAAAATGGAAAAAATGTTAAATTTAACAGTTGAACAAAGAAGTAGGATGGGAAAATCTGGAAGAGAAAAAATAATGAAAGACTTCGATGAAAAAATTGTTATTAATAAATATGTTAAATCAATCAAAGACTTGTTGAAATGAAAGTATTGGTATCTGGTGCAACAGGTTTTATTGGTAGTAGATTAGTAATATGTCTTCGTAATAAAAAGTATGACTTGAAATTTTTGTCTAGGAGTCTGCAATCTAATGAGACAATTCATTGTGATATAGAGAAAGACTCAATTCCACATATAGCATTATCAAATGTTGATACGGTCTTTCATCTTGCTGGCTTAGTCCATGATAGTCGTGAAACAAGTGAAACTAAAGATCGTTATTATAAGATAAATGTAAATGCTACTGTTGATTTAGCCAAACTTGCTGTTAAGGCTGGTGTAAAAAAATTTGTATTTGTTAGTAGCGTTAAAGCAGGAGATTCTTCAGAATCTAAGGAATATTTAGACGAAAATAACTCATCCAATCCTAATGATGTTTATGGAAAAACTAAGAGAAAAGCGGAACTAAAATTACTAAAAATTGCTCACGAGTCTAATATGCATGTATCTATTATTCGTCCCTCATTGGTCTATGGCCCTAATGTAGGAGGTAATTTACAATTAATGATAGGGGCTATTAAAAAAGGCTGGTTCCCGCCTTTGCCTGAAACTGGCAATCGTCGGTCTATGATACATGTAGATGATTTAGTTCGTGCAATTTTACTAGTAGCCGAAAAAGATCATGCGAATGGAGAAATATTTATTGCCACAGATGGAAAAATGTATTCCTCTCGTGAGATTTATAATACGATGTGTAAAATTTTAGGCAAATCAATACCAAAATGGAGTATACCTGAAATTTTACTTGATCTTGCGAGCTTAATAAGCCCGAATATAAAATATAAGATTAATAAATTATTAGGTGATGAATATTATTCATCTAAAAAACTAGAAAAGTTTGGATTTAAAGCTCAAAAAACTCTAATTGATATGAATAAAACGGATTTTTAATTTTAAAAGATTTGTATTATTGTTCTAACTGCTGCTCCACCCACCATCAATTGTTATGGAAGAACCTGTTATAAAAGACGACTCTGATGACAAAAGTAAAAAAACTACACCAATTATATCATCAGGTCTTCCAAATCTACCAAGAGGTATTTTTTTAAGCAATTTTTCTCGAAAAATTTGTTTATTGAAATTCTTATTTTGATTAGGGATTGGTCCAAGAATTATATTATTAAATCTAACATTCTTAAAACTTTGATCATTAGCAAAGTATTTAGACATATGTATTTGAGACGCCTTAGAGCAACCATAATCTATGGGATTTACAAATTTACTATTTTTATAGATATTTTGATCAGGCGATAAATTGCCATATATACTTGAGACATTAATTACAGATGCGCAATTATATAAAGTTTTATTTTTTTGAAGTAATTTTTTTAAAGTTAAAACAATTTTAATAGGACCAAATAAATTATTATTAAATGCATTTGTAAATTTATTGAATTCATCTTTATTCTTTGCACTTCCTAAGCCACTGTTATCAGATGCTAAGTTTATTATTCCATCAATACTTAAAAATTCATTTTTAATTTCAGATAAGATTTTATCCAATTCTTTTTCTATATTCAAATCTGCAAAGAATATAAATACTCTTTTGTGACTAGAAAAAGATTTAATTTTTCTTAAGCTTTCTTTATTTCTTAAAATTAAAATAAGTTTACATTTTTGATTTATTAAATGACCAAGTAAATTTTTTCCTATAAACCCACTTGCACCAGTAAGTAATATTGTTTTATTATTTAAATTTAAAAATGCATTCATATTTTTAGTATATTAATATATTTACTATCTAAGAATTCAAATTGTTTATTAATAACTTTTCTATGATCTTGTTTAAATTTTTTATTTTTATATTTCATCGCCTCTTTAATTTGATCATAATTTTCAAAACCTATTACAATATGATTTAAATAACTAAGTGAATTCACATATCCTATACACAGTTCAAGATTAGTTTTGACAGTATATTTCTTTTTAATATAAGACAATTTTTTCTTAAAAATATTATTGATAACATTATCCTTAATATAGCCATTTTGCTTGAGTAATTTACCTCTTAAAAAAATACTTCTACCAATTAGAATAAATTTTGATTTTTTATTAAGCCAATTAATTTTTGCCTCATCCCATCTATAGTCTACAAAATTAATTGGAAGTTGTACTGTAAGCTCTGAAAAGTTTTCCATCAAAAAAAACAATTCTTTTGGGTAATAAATTGAAACACCATAGTTTTCGATAAGCTTTAGAGAATGTAATTTTTCAAATATTTTAATTATTGCCAAGCTATTTTTTTTAAAATCATTAAAATCATGTAATAGTAACGTATCTAATTTATCTTGATTTAGACTAATTAATATTTTATAAAAATTAATAAAAAAATTTTCTTTATAATAATGTTTGTGAACATCAATATTAGAATAATTTAATTTGGTCATTATATTAATATTTTTTTTTGAATTTATTTTAGAAATTTTTTCATGTGATTTAGAATAATTAAATGCTGTATCTATATTTGTAAAATTTTCTGAAAATAATTTTTTACCAAAAATCTTTTCAATATTGAGCTTATTAAAATTAGCGTATTTATTGCCGATTTGTGCTCCACCAAGAATATATTTGGTTTTAGGCAAGTATTGTATTTCTGTATGATTGTATGTTTTAAGGCTATATATTAATTTCCACCAAGGAACTTTTGTAGGTTGTTTAAAACTATTAAAAACATAGCTTAGTTTCTTATAGTCGTTAAACGTATCTAAAGTACATGATAAATTCGAAAAATTTTCTAAAAGCTTGTTTTTCTCAACGATTTCTTGGCTAGCATATTTGTAAAAGTGACTAGTAACATGTTCTTTCGAACTCAAGGTTAGTTTATTTCTGTATTTCAGTAAAAGTTCTTTTCTAAAAATTTCTAAGCTCATGCCATATGGTAAATTATGTTTCTTGTAATCAATTCCTCTGTAAGTTTCACCATTTTTTAAAAAAATATTTAATGCATTTTTTACAAATGCATAATCTACAAATGGATTATCAGCTGTTGTTCTTATAATTATATCATCTTTTTTCAAATTTTTAGCACAATCTAAAAATCTTTTATAAACATTATTTAAATGTCCTCTAAAAAACTTTATTTGATTTTCTTTTAATAATTCAACTAAATAATCATCACTTTTTTCTTTTGAGGTAAGTACAATTACATTGAAATTTTTTCCCATTAATCGATTAGCACATAAAACTACTAAAGGAATTTTATTTACTTGAGCTAACGACTTGAACGGCAGTCTATCTGAGTTTGACCTTGCTTGTAAAAAAATATTTATCTTTCTATCAGTCATAATTCCATATAAAATATTCAATTAGATTAAAATGTATACTAACATTCTAATAAACACAAAATTAAACAAATTGACTTTCTTTTAGACTATAACCTAATCTTATTAAATCTTTAAAGATTAAAATATAAATGAAAAATTTCGTAAAAAATACATATACAAATAAAATTGGAGTTATTTGTATTGCTGCAGGAAAAACACAAAAACCATTAATTCTAAAAGCTAAATCTCTTGGCTATGTTGTAATTGCAATTGATCGAAATAGAAAAGCACCGGGTTTTAAGTATGCAGACTTTAAAATTTATGAAAGCACTCATAATGCAAATGCAATTATTAAAGTCCTTAGGAAATTTAAACCTAAATTAAAACTTATAGGTATTTTAAATAGAAGTTCAGGCCCCCCAGTAATTACGGCAGCAAAAATTAGTAAGTTTTTAAATCTTCCAGGTGTTCCAATTAAATCTGCCGAAAGTTTAGTTAATAAGGATAAAATGCGATTAATATGTTCAAAACAAAAAATACCAACACCTAATTATAAAATTTATTCAATTAACAAATATAAAAAAAACGATAGTCATAAGTTTCCAATCGTCATTAAACCTGGTCTTAGTTTAATTGGAAAAAGTGGAGTTAGCGTAGTTCATTCAAAAAATGAAATTGATTTAGCGATAAAATATGCAGAAAAATGTTCAATAAATAAAAAAATTCTAATTGAAGAATATTTGAAGGGTCCTGACTTTACACTTATAAGCTTTGTTAATAATGGAAAGTTATTTCCAATATGCCTTTTAGAAGAGATAAATATAGAAGATAAAAATGGGGTCATATTACCAAAAGGTTACAGAACTCTTAAAAAAGATTATAAAGAATGGAACCAAAAAGCTTCTGCTATAGCTAGAAAAATTGTATCTAAGTTCAAAATTAAACGCTCTGCATTAATGATTTCTGTTCGCCCAAATTCCAAAAATTATCTAAAACTGATTGAAGTTCATCTTGATATAGGAGGTGATTTGTTAATTGAGGCTTTTTTTCCAAAAGCATTACCTTTTGATTTTTTACAATTATCTATCGAAATGGCTACTGGCAATGCTATTTGTCCGGTTAATTTTAATCTCAAGCCTACAGCAATTTTTTACAAAGACGGAACTGTATCAAAAAAGGGTTACAAAATACTTACATCTAACTCAAATCAAATGCTTAACAAAAAGATTTTAGATTTAAAGATATGAGAAAAAAACTCCTCTTTTTAGGCTGTAATCATAATCAGATTTCATATTTAAAATTAATAAATAGAAAAGATTGGAAAATAATTGGCGTAGATATAAATAAAGATGCTCCAGGAGCCACACTCTGTGATAAATTTTATAATGTTGGTTATGATAATCTTATAGGTTTAATTGAGCTGGGGATAAAAGAAAAATTTAACAAACATGACATTGTTTTTACAGCAGCATCACAATTTGCACAAAAGGGAGCGGCACATTTTTGTGCTTATTTTGGAATTAATTATCCTTCTGAAAAGTCTATAGACCTCTGCTTAAATAAGACTTTGTATTATAAATATTTTGCAAATAATAATATTCCAATTCCTAGAACATGGAATATAAAAAATAAAAATGAATTGAAAATGAAAATTAAAGAATCTGATTCACAGTATTTTTATCTTAAGTCAGATTTTAGCAAGAACCCCAATTATGTCTATAAGTTCAAGTCGTCAAATATTCCTTGGGATAATATTTTTTGGGGTAAGGACAGATACCTTAGAGAATTCTATGTGCTACAAGAAGAAGTTAAAGGTACTTCTTTAAGATTAAATATTTATGGAAATCGTTTTAATGTTTTTGATTTTTTAACAGGAAAAAAAACACTTTCACATCATAACAATATTAAAAAGTTAAGTATTATAGCAAATTTAAATAGATTTATGGTAGAGCAAGGAATAGAAAATTGGTTAGTAAAATTTGATATTATTTTAAGTACCAATGCATATGTTGTATTAGATATAGGCCTTGATCCTCCAATGAGAATGTTAAAATATTCTAGGCAAAGTAATATTAATTTTGAAAAATACTATTTAGAAAATTATATCTTTAATAAAGTTGAATATCCTAATATATTAGACTAATTATACAATTTAAAATTTAGATTTAATTAAAATTAAAAAAAATGTGCAATCTAGCACTTTATATTTTATATTAAAAAAAATTTGATATCGCTTGCAGTCTCAATGTAATTTTTGATACTAGGCTAGGTAATTATGAATAAAAATTTAAAGCTTTCTAAGGTCGCAGTAGAATTAGTTGGCCAACCAATGTTTGGTATACTTAGTAGAGTTCAACAAATGGAAAAAGCGGGAGATAAGATTATACATTTAGAATTAGGGGATCCAGATTTTGATGCACCTAAAAATGTAATTGAAGTTGTTTATAAAGCGATGAAAGATGGTATTACTCATTATTCGCCATCTATGGGCCTGCCTGTTTTTAGGGAGGCAATTAAGAACCATATTGAGTGTGAGTTTGGCTTACTATGTGACTATGAGCAAGTAGTTGCAACACCTGGAGCAAATTCTGGAATATATTGGGTTATACGCTGCTTGTTAAATGAGGGTGATGAAGTTTTGCTACCTAACCCAGGCTTTCCATCATTTTTTGCCGCTGCAAAAGCAGCATCAGCTAAAATTAAAACATACAAGCTTGATGAAGCAAATAACTTTATTCCAGATGTTGAAGAGATTCAAAGCTTAATAACTAATAAAACTAAGTTAGTAATATTGAATAGTCCATCAAATCCAATTGGAAGTATAATTCCTAAAAGTATCCTTTCAAAAATTTATGATTTGGCAGTAGAAAAAAATATTTACATCCTATCTGATGATACTTATCGTCGAATGGGATTTGAAATAGACTATGTACCAAGCATCACCGAATTTGATGCATGCAAGCAACACACAATTATGTTGGGGGGATTGTCAAAGGAATACTCAATGTCAGGATTTAGACTTGGATATTTAGTAGGCCCCCCTAAAGTAATTGAAAAAATTGGATTATATATTGAAACAGTAAATTCATGTATACCTCCTTTTATACAACTTGGTGGTATTGAGGCTTTAGCAGGCAACCAAGATGAAAGAATTAAAAACTTAGAGGAACTCAAAAAACGAAGAGATGCAATGGTAAATGGTTTAAATGAAATTGAAAACATTTCATGTCATATGACTCAAGGTGGTTTATATGTATTTCCAAATATATCAAAAACGGGACTAGACTGTGATACATTTTTCAAACTGATATTAAATGATGCTAAAATTGCATGTGTACCTGGTAGAATGTTTGGAGAAGCTGGTAAAAATCATGTGCGAATGAGTCTTAATGTAAATCTTAATACAATAAAAAAAAGTATTGGGAAAATTAGTGAAATATTAAAAAATAATTAATAATGAAATTTACTTATTATAAAGTATATTTATTTATCCAATATAGTGTCGACTAAAAAATGAAGAAAAATATATTTTTTATATCTGAGGTGTCCTCTAACCATTCCCAAAATATTGAAAGAGCACTTGAATTTATTGATCAATCTGCATCTGTTGGATGTAGTGCAGTTAAATTTCAATTGTTTAAAGTAGAAAAATTATTTTCTAAAGAAGCCTTAGATGATAATCCAGAAACTCTAAATCGGAAAAAATGGGAACTGCCTGTAGAATTTTTGCCAATTTTGTCAAAGCATTGTTCTAAAAGAAAAATTCAATTTAGCTGCACACCATTTTATATTGAAGCAGTAGACGAACTGAATGATTATGTCGATTTTTTTAAAATTGCATCTTATGAACTATTGTGGGATGACTTGCTTATTGCCTGCGCTAAAACAAAAAAACCTCTTATTTTATCAACTGGCATGGCAACTATGGATGAAATTGATCATGCGGTAGCAGTAATTAGAGAAAATGGTGGCCATAAATTAACATTATTACATTGTACCTCAGCTTATCCGACGCCTTATAATGAGGCTAACCTTGCAGCTATTGAAACATTGCGTAAAAAATTTAATTGTCCAGTTGGTTGGTCAGATCACACCGTAAATCCTGGAGTAATTAATCGAGCAATTAATAAATGGGAAGCTAAAGTAATTGAATTTCATATGGACTTAGAGGGCGAAGGCGATGAATTTAAATCAGGCCATTGCTGGCTGCCAAATCAAATTGCCAATGTAATAAAACAAACAAATGATGGCTTATCTTCAGATGGTGATGGTATTAAGAAACCTGTTAACTCAGAAAAATCTGATAGATTTTGGAGAGCAGATCCTTCAGATGGACTTCGTCCACTTAAATCAATTAGAAATAAATTAGTTAAAAAATAAATTTAACCACTATATTTTTTAAACATATTTAATAGATTAACTAAATAAATTCCCAATGTAGCTTAATTTTTAATACTAAAAATTATAAAAAATTTTAAATCTAGTCACATATAAATACCAAAATTCATTAGTCATTGAATTTATTTAGATTTTATATCTATATCTTTTATTATTTTCATTACT
>Ga0114997_10001193_pt1 | contig 21741 bp, 22 predicted proteins | sample ArcticOcean_MG_C_2_FD_87045 | JGI IMG/M metagenome (GOLD analysis project Ga0114997, IMG submission 87045) | Marine microbial communities from western Arctic Ocean - ArcticOcean_MG_CB4_136 | ecosystem: Environmental > Aquatic > Marine > Oceanic | place: Arctic Ocean: Canada Basin | collected...
AAAACTTGTTATTATGCCTCAAGCTTTAAGAATTATAATTCCACCTACAACTAACCAATATTTAAATTTAACTAAAAATTCATCATTGGCAGCTGCTATAGCTTACCCAGATCTAGTGCTAGTTTTCGCAGGCACCGCAATGATGCAAACAGGAAGAGCTATAGAGATTGTTGCAATTACAATGGCTACTTATTTAAGTATTAGTTTAGCGATTTCTGCGTTTATGAACTGGTATAACAAAAGTATAGCAATTAAGGAAAAATAAAAAAATGAATAAAATTAATTTTTTAAAACCTGACAACAAGAATTTAATTCCTTTTCTTGTTTTGGGTTCTTTATTTTTTATTTTAAGTATTATTGATTTTTCTTTAAATAATTTTTTAGGAAAAAATATTACTTTCTTTTTACCTAGATATATTAATTTTTTTACACCTTTAATTTTTGGTGCAATCGGGCTTCACTTTATTAGAATAGAATTTTCAGGAATTAAACAATTGGATATTCTTAATAAAAATATTAATACAAATAACTTTAATGCAGTCTTAAGTTTATTTATAATCTTTCTTTTAATATTTTGTATTCCACCATTATTAAATTGGTTTATTTTTGACGCTAACATATCAGGAAATACAAAAGAAGCTTGCACTGGTAGTGGCGCATGCTGGGTTTATATAAAAGTTTGGTTTAACCGGTTTATGTATGGAATGTATCCAAATGCCGAACAATGGAGAGTGAATCTTTCGTTTGCTATTGTTTTAGTTTTTGCTGGTATGGGATTTTTTATTCCCACAAAGTATAAAAAATATTTAACTATTTACTATACGGTTTTTTTACCAATTATTTCATTTTTTTTAATCTACTATTTGATTTCTGGCGGATCGTTTGGTTTAGTGTGGGTAGAAACAGGTGCTTGGGGAGGTTTATCTTTAACTTTTATAGTTTCATTTTTTTGTTTAATTTTTTGTTTTCCGATAGGGATGATGTTGGCTTTAGGCAGAAGATCAAATTTACCTACAATTAAATATTCGTCGCTTGGATTTATCGAGTTTTGGCGAGGAGTTCCTTTAATTACGGTTTTATTTATGTCAGCTGTAATGTTTCCAATGTTTTTGCCAGATGGAACCTACATGGATAAGCTAATTAGAGTTATTATAGCAATTACTTTGTTTGAAGCTGCTTATGTTGCTGAAGTTATTAGAGGAGGGTTGCAAGCACTTCCAAGAGGACAATACGATGCTGCAAAATCTTTGGGAATGGGCTATTGGAAATTACATTTATTAGTAATACTTCCACAGGCATTAAAATTAGTAATACCAGGCATTGCAAACACTTTTCTTGCTTTAGTAAAAGATACACCTCTTATTTTTGTTGTTGGTCTTCTAGAATTGGCCGGAATGCTAGGTTTGGCAAAAACTAATCCTGAGTGGTTAGGATTTTCAATGGAGGGATATGTTTTTGCAGCTATAATATTCTGGATTATTTGTTACAGTATGAGTAGATATAGTCAAAATTTAGAATTAAAATATAAAACAGATAGATAAAATTATGTCAGAAAAAATTATTCAAATGAAAAATGTTAACAAATGGTTTGAGGATTTCCATGTTTTAAAAGATATTGATTTAGATGTTGAATTTAAACAAAAAATTGTTGTTTGTGGTCCGTCAGGATCAGGTAAATCAACTTTAATTAGATGTATTAATAGATTAGAGGAACATCAAAAAGGAAACATAATTGTAGATGGAACTGAACTTTCAGAGGATACAAAAAACATAGAAAAAATTAGAGCAGAAGTAGGAATGGTTTTTCAACAATTTAATTTATTTCCACATTTATCTATACTAGACAACTGCACTTTAGCTCCAATCTGGGTTAAGAAAATGGCAAAAAAAGACGCCGAAGAATTAGCAATGAATCAATTGACGAAAGTTCAAATTGCCGATCAAGCAAAAAAATTTCCTGGACAATTATCGGGTGGACAACAACAAAGATCCGCTATTGCTCGTGCATTATGCATGCAGCCTAAAATTATGCTTTTTGATGAACCTACATCAGCATTAGATCCTGAGATGATAAAAGAAGTTCTTGATGCCATGGTTAATTTAGCTAAAGGTGGAATGACTATGATAGTTGTTACGCATGAAATGGGTTTTGCTAAAGAAGTGGCCGACGAAGTAATTTTTATGGATGAAGGCATGATTGTAGAAAAACAACCAACCAAAGATTTTTTTGCAAATCCAAAAAGTGATAGAACTAAACTTTTCTTAAGTCAAATACTTTAAAATTTTAAATTAATGTTTTTTATAAAACGGATACTACTAACTTTAATAATAATCTTAAACTGCATTTCTGCAAATTCTCACGTACAACACTATGAAAATTTAAATTTAATTAAATTTGATATTTATAGAAATGGAAAACTAATTGGCTATCACTCCTTTTCATTTGATAAAGTTGGAAAGAGCTTATCTGTAAAAAGTGATATTAATTTCGAAATAAAAAAACTAGGTGTAGTAATTTATAAATACAACGTTTCAGGAAAAGAAGTGTATGAAGATGGCAAATTAATTAAATTTAATTCAAAAACAAAACAAAATGGAAAAGACAAATATGTTAATTTAGTATTACAAGATGATAAATATTTAATAGATGGATCATCTTACAAAGGAACTGTACCAAAGGACGCTTCTCTTGGTACATGGTGGAATCATGGTGGTATCACCTCAAAAATTCAGATTAGTGCAGTTTCTGGACGACTTATTAATCAAAAAGTTACTTTTTTAGGCAAAGAAACCATTAGTTTTAATGGAAAAAATTACGAAGCATTGCGTTATAATTTCTCATCAACTGACAAAAGCTTAAAAAAAAACAAAAAATTAAACACTGATGTTTGGTATGATGAAAAAACACTAAACTGGATTAAAGCTTCTTTCAGTAAAAAAGGTGAGTGGGAATACAAAGTAAGTGAAATCAATTAATTAAATAGTAATAGTTCTAAACTAGCATCATTCAAAGAAGTTAATTTCAAATTACCTATCATTTTGCAGTCTTAAGTCAAGAGGTGTAATAAATAAAACAACATTTAATTCTTATTAATAATTGAATGAAAGCTTTAAAAAAAAAACTTAAATTACCTTATTTAGAACTTGATTTAAATAACATTATAAGGTTTAATTTTTGAAATTACAGTATCAACGGGGGAAGAATGGAAAGCAATTTTAATAAACATCTTGGTTCAAAATTAAGAATGCGAAGATTAGCTTTAGGATTAACACAAACCAAAGTTGCTCAAGCAATAAATGTAACGTTTCAACAAATTCAAAAGTACGAAAAAGGCACAAATGGTATTAGTTCTCTAAGAATTATGCAGTTAGCTACATTTCTAAATGTACAAGTTGTATACTTTTTTGAAGATTACCCAGGCTACTTAAACTCAGAAAATAAAAACCCTAGTGAAGATTTAAATTTCTCTTTTTTAGTAAAAATATTCAGCGGTTTATCCTCTGAGCAAAAAGAAAAGATTTTTCAAGTTTTGAAAAATAGCAGAATTTTAGATAAAGCAGTTTAAATCTTAAGACGGTTTTTTATAATGAGATCTGTTAGGTTGTTGGCTCCTCGGGCAGGACTCGAACCTGCGACCAATTGATTAACAGTCAACTGCTCTACCAACTGAGCTACCGAGGAATGATAATACTTATTTATATTTTTTTATTCCTAAAAGCAACTCTGGTGAATAACTGGTTTAAAAATAATTTACTAAAATAATCACAAGTCAAAGTTAATTACTTTTAATTTAGAATAATAAAATTTTATTGCTGTAATTCACAACGTTTTTAAATCAAAATTTCCAATATTTTGTCAAATTGGAGGCCACGCCCAGAATCGAACTGGGATGGAAGGATTTGCAATCCTCTGCGTAACCATTCCGCCACGTGGCCGTATCGTTATAACTAGATCAAGCATTTAAACTTTCCTAGACTTTATACACTTTTACATTATTTCTATAAATATGAAAGATTTAAAGAAAAGGTCTAAAAGTGTCTGAGGTATGTCCCAGGATTTATTATTACAGGATAAAGTTATTCATAAGTTAAAATGCTAGAGAAGCATTTATCATAAAAGTATTTTCGTGACCCGAGTCTTTATTAATTTTTCTTAGCATTTTACTATTTACATTCCAACTATCAGTAAAATCCAAATCGAATCCCAAGCCAAACTTGTATATTTCTGACGCATCATTTTTTGATTGATAAGTATAAATAGACGATGAATCTGATAAGTAATAAGCAACTGCTTTTGAAGTATCGCTTTTATCTGAAGAAAATTCAAATAGAGCGTTAGGATTAAAAGTGTTTCCATTTTTTAGTTCTATTTGATAGCTCATAGAAGAACCCATAGAAATTATTGTCGTCGTTATATGTTGATCATTAAAATGCGCAGCTGAATCATTTGCATTTTCTGAATATGCATAAAGTTTAGTATAACCTTCTTGAATTCTACTATAATAAACAGTTGTTAATTGATTTAAACTTTTTCTTGAAGCAAAATTCAAAACGCCATAAATTTGATCTCCAGTACGAGATCCAGTAATTGTGTTTGTGGCACTGCTCAATTCCTTACGCGTTAAATCATTAGTAAGGTGACCCGCTCCCAAAATAAAATCTATAGAATTGTTATTTGAATTTCTCCAACTAGTATAAGTAGTTATATTTTGTGACTTTATTTTTACTTTAGTGCCTTGATTGCTGACATCAGTATCATCCTGACCTTCACGATAGGAAATTCCTAAAATACCATTTTCACCGATTGCTCTATCAATCCCTAAAGTTAAACTATCGCTATCAGACTTTCGACCTAATGATCCAATTTTAAACTGCCGTTCACTAATAGTAATACTTCCAGCTGTCCAAGTAGACCAGGCATTATCAATTTCAGTATACTCAGTTGTTCTAGGGATTTTCGACACAGGTTCTTCGTCAGAATATACATATGTTGTGATAGGCAAAAAAGCTAGTAAAGGATATTGATTTTCTTTATCTAATTTAGAAAATAATTTTATATAATCTTCGTAGAAGTAAGTTTTATTAAAATCTATATCAAAATATTTTAAAACACGTGGATATTCCTTTTCTATTATAGATAAATTAAATTTTACTACATTAAAATCAGTTTGGTTTTTTTTCTTACTTTTTTTTTTACGTTTAATTTTTTTTATTCTTTCCCTTGGTTGATTGATTCTATTTAATACAGGCTCAACCGATGAATCTATTATTCTATTTGAAGCTTCAATTTGAGCTTTGATCATAGTCTTTAATTCAATATCAAAGATAGTAAATCCAGCTGTACTTTCTGTAGAAGTGATAGTTAATGTTGTTGTAGCTTCAACAGTTGCTGTTCCACCCAATCCACCATATTCAACAATATAAGCATCTACTCTATCATCGGTACAAATATAATCATTCCATGTACCAGCGTCAGATCCAGTTCCATACATATGTAAACAATCTTCATTGCCTGCTTGATTAGGTTCTCCATCATCCCAACCTAAATACTGACTTACTTCTGTACAACCAGTAACAGTACCTCCTGGTCCACCACTAGCAGCTTGGCAAGTAAATATTGTATCTGCTTCTGGTCCGTCCATCCATTTCCATATTTTTTCAGTACCACTATCAGATCCACCAATCCATGAATTTTGTGCAAGTTTTCCTGTAATAAAATCATTTTCGCTTTCAGTAGTAATATTAGCTAAGTAACCTGTTAACCCATTAAATTTTTGTGCGTCACTTTTTGCTGCTGTTCTTGCATCTGCCCAATCAATATTAGCCACAGCAACAGATTTATAATAATGACCATTAGTAGGGTTATATGAAGCTCCTGTAGGAGTTGCTGAAGCTGTTATACTTACAGAAGAAGTATTTCCATCCCCTTTATAAGATAATGTGGCGAGCGCAACATTAACTTCATCTTGAGTTCCTTCAAAACCTATTCCATCAGTGGCATTAATAGAATCACCAGCGCAGTCCGAAGGTTCACTGCTTGCATCATCAGCTGTATAACCACAGTAACCAGTTTTTTGTTCTAAACCAGCAAAAGTTAGTATTTTTAATTTTCCAGCGGTACCAGTGATAACCACAAATACATCAGTTGAAAATCCACTTACAGATGGAGTTGTTCCTGAATTTGATACTAAAACAAAACCTGTGGTATCAGCTGTTAAGGTTGTAGGAAAAGTAAATGAAGCTCCATAAGCTTTAATGGAAAAAAATAGACAGAAAATATATATAATTAATTTTTTAAAAAACATTCATCTCTCAATAACTTCAAAAAAGATTTAGTTTATTATGCTATTTTCATTGAAACAATACCATACCCAGTAAACTGAAAGTGAGGAGCGGGAACTGCATTCGTGCCCAGGAGTGACCAACAGACTACTTGTGGACAATAAATTAGTTAAATAGACCTATAAATAAAGAGATAACGTAGAATTGAATAAGAATATGAAATACGCTGCGTAATCATTACGCCACGTGGCCATATTTAAATAAAATTTCTTGAATCAATTCTTTGTTTTATACCAAATTATTATATGTTTATATAAAATGCAAAATTCAAATTACGATCACAACAGTACAGAAAGTAAGATATACAAGTACTGGGAAAAAAATAATTTTTTTAAACCTAAAAAAAATAGAAAAAAACATTTTTCAATAGTAATTCCGCCACCAAATGTAACCGGAAGTTTACATATGGGTCATGCTCTCAATAACTCTTTACAAGATTTACTAGTGAGATTTTATCGCATGAATGGCTATGAAACTTTATGGCAGCCAGGCACTGATCATGCTGGAATAGCTACTCAAGCAGTAGTAGAAAAACAGTTATTAGAAAAAGGGATTAAGAAAAATGATTTAGGAAGAGATAAATTTATTAAAGAAGTTTGGAAATGGAAAAAAAAATCTGGCGACACAATTATAAATCAGCTTAAAAAACTTGGTTGTTCGTGTGATTGGTCACGTAATAGATTTACAATGGATAAAGATCTTTCTTCTGCTGTAATTAAAACGTTTGTTGAACTTTATAAAAACAAATTAATATATAAGGATACTAAATTAGTAAATTGGGATACAAAACTAGAAACTGCAATATCTGATTTAGAAGTTGAACAAAGGGAAGTCCAATCAAATCTTTACTTTATAAAATATAAAGTTGTTGGTGAAGATCATTTTATTACTATAGCTACTACTAGACCTGAAACCATGATTGGAGATGCAGCTGTAGCTGTAAATCCTAATGACGAAAGGTATAAAAACTTTATTGGAAAAACGGTTTTAATACCAATAGTTGAAAGAGAAATTGAAATAATTTCAGATAATTATGTATCAATAGACCAGGGTTCTGGAGCTTTAAAAGTAACACCGGCTCATGATTTTAATGATTTCGATATTGGGAAAAGACACAATTTGAATTATATAAATATTTTAGGAAAAAATGGAAAAATAAATTCAAATGCACCAAAAGAATTTATTGATTTAGATAGATTTGACGCTCGAAAGAAAATAATTGAGGAACTCAAAAATAAAAATTTATTAGAAAAAATAGAAAATATAAAAAATGTTGTCCCTTATGGTGATAGATCTAATTCTATTATTGAACCTTTGTTGACAGAACAATGGTTTGCTGATGCAAAATTTCTTTCCAAAAAAGCAATTAAAGAAGTTAAAAGAAAAAAAACTACCTTTTTTCCAAATAATTGGTCAAAAACATATTTTCAATGGATGAACAATATTGAGCCATGGTGTATATCTAGACAATTATGGTGGGGCCATAGAATTCCTGCTTGGTACACAAATGATAAAAAAATCTTTGTTGCCGAGACAGAAGTTGAAGCAAAAAAAGAAGCGTATAAATATTACAAAAGAAAAGTTGAATTAAAGAGAGACGAGGATGTTTTAGACACATGGTTTTCTTCTGCACTTTGGCCGTTTGCTACACTAGGTTGGCCCAAAAAAACTTACGAACTTAAAAGATTTTACCCAACATCTATACTTGTAACTGGTTTTGATATTATTTTCTTTTGGGTTGCTCGAATGATGATGATGGGAAATCATTTAATTAAGAAATCACCTTTTTCTAAAGTATATGTGCATGCTTTAGTAAGAGATCAAAAAGGACAGAAGATGTCTAAATCAAAAGGTAATGTAATTGATCCTTTAGAGTTAATTAAAAAGTATGGGGCTGACCCTCTAAGGTTTACATTAATTTCGATGGCCGCTCCTGGTAGAGACGTTAAGTTATCAGAAGAGCGTATAAAAGGTTATAGAAATTTTTTAAATAAAATATGGAATTCTAATAAATTCTTGCTGCTAAATAATTGTAAATATAATAAAAAAATAAATATTAAAAAGGCAAGGCTTGATATAAATAGATGGATTTATTTTGAGCTTTTAAAAACTAATTTAGAAGCCCAGAAACACATATCAAATTTTAGATTTGATGAAGCGGCTAAAGTAATTTATCAGTTTGTCTGGCATTCATACTGTGATTGGTACATTGAATTTTTAAAACCTATATTTGATTCTAAATCAAAGCCTAATCTACAAGAAACAAGAGCTTTTGCTGATTATATACAGGCAAATATATTAGTTATGTTGCATCCTTTTATTCCTTTTTTTACAGAAAAATTATGGCTTGATCTAAAACTAGATAAAAATTTGAAAACTCCTCTAATGTATAAGGATTGGACCTTACCATTTAAAACTAATAATTCTTTTAAAAAAAGTTATCAAAAAGTTGATTGGTTAATACAATTAGTTACTAGTATTAGATCCACAAAAGTAGATTTGGATATTTCCCCTGGTGCATTTATCGATATTTCCATAGAAGATTTAACCCCTAATAAAAGTAATATTATTAAAGATAACATAGAAGTTTTTAAAAGATTAGGTAGGGTTACTAATATTCATAATTCTAAATTGAATAAAAATGGTATAAATATGATAGTTGATATCGATACTGTAACTTTATATTTTGAAGATAATATAAATTTAAATGACCAGGTAACAAAATTAGAAAGTAAAATAAAAGAGATAGATATGAAAATATCTGTGCTAAATAAAAAATTAAAAAATAATTCATTCTTAGAAAATGCTCCAAAACTTATAGTACAAAAGGAAAAAACCTCTTTACGTAAATATGATATAGAACTTAAAAAGTTGAATACTATCTTAAATAGTATTAAAAATTAATTATGAAATTTGATAAATCAAAATTACCAAGTAGACATGTTTCAGTTGGTGTAAAAAGTGCTCCCCACAGATCAATGTATCACGCTATGGGATTGAAAGATGAAGATATAGCTAAGCCTTTTGTTGGCGTAGCAACCACTTGGAACGAAGCAGCTCCTTGCAATATTACTCTTTCTCGGCAGGCACAATCAGTTAAAAAAGGAGTTAAACTTGCTGGAGGAACACCAAGAGAGTTTACTACTATTACAGTTACTGATGGAATTGCAATGGGTCATGACGGAATGAAATCTTCTTTAATTAGTCGTGAAATAATAGCTGACTCAGTTGAACTAACAATGAGAGGGCATTGTTATGATGCTCTAGTTGGTTTAGCCGGCTGTGATAAATCTTTACCTGGTTTAATGATGGTAATGCTTAGATTAAATGTACCTTCGGTTTTTATTTACGGAGGATCGATCTTGCCAGGACGCTTTAAAGGTAAAGATGTAACAATTGTAGATGTTTTTGAGGGTGTAGGAAAATATTCGACAGGATCAATGTCAAAAAAGGATTTAGATGAATTGGAAAGCTTAGCATGTCCTTCGGCAGGATCTTGTGGTGGGCAATTTACAGCAAATACAATGGCGTGTGTATCGGAGGCTATTGGTTTAGCTTTACCAGGGTCTGCTGGAACTCCAGCAGTATACGAATCTAGAGATAAATTTTCTGTACTAAGTGGACAGGCAATCATGAATTTATTAAAAAATAATATTAGACCAAGAGACATTGTTACAAAAAAATCACTTGAGAATGCAGCTGTAATTGTAGCGGCATCAGGAGGTTCAACTAACGCAGCTTTACATTTACCTGCTATAGCAAATGAAGCAGGAATAAAATTTACATTAGAAGACGTTACAAATATTTCAAAAAAAACACCTTATATAGCAGATTTAAAACCGGGTGGTAAATTTGTTGCAAAAGATTTATATGAAATTGGAGGTGTTCCTATTTTAATTAAAGCTTTGTTAGACGGAGGCTTACTACATTCTGATTGCTTAACAGTTACTGGAAAAACAATTGCCGAAAATCATAAAGATATAAAATTTCCTACTGACCAAAAAATTATTTATAAAACGTCAAAGCCTTTAAGTTCTACAGGGGGTTTTGCTGGACTTAAGGGAAACTTAGCTCCCGATGGAGCTATAGTTAAAGTGGCTGGTCTAAAAAGAAAAACTTTTAAAGGTCAAGCAAAATGTTTTGATAATGAAGCATCAGCACTAACCGCTGTCCTAGATAAAAAAATAAAAGCAGGCGACGTTGTTGTAATTAGATATGAAGGACCAAAAGGAAGTCCAGGTATGCCAGAGATGTTATCAACCACTGGTGCAATTTATGGTCAAGGATTAGGCGAAGATGTTGCGTTAATAACAGACGGACGTTTTTCTGGAGGTACACACGGTTTCTCTATTGGACATGTAGGCCCTGAAGCTGCGGTAGGTGGACCTATTGGTTTATTAAAAAATGGAGACATAATTGAAATAGACACAGATAAAGGCACCTTAAATGTAAATCTTACTGATGATGAACTTAAAGCGAGAAAAGAAAAATGGAAACCTAAAGCTATAGAATATACAACAGGCACTTTATGGAAGTACTCTCAATCAGTTGGACCAGCTTTTGAAGGAGCCGTTACTCACCCAGGCGCTTCTAAAGAAAAAAAATGTTACGCTGACATCTAATAAATATGAAAATTAGACCTATTATTATGTGCGGTGGAGCAGGCACGAGACTATGGCCTAAATCAAAAAAAAATACTCCAAAACAATTTATTGATTGGGGTGGGTGGACCTTATTTGACAAAACATTACAAAGAATAAAAAATCCAATATTTGATTACCCAATAATAACAACAAATACTGACTATTTAAAACAAATTAAAAAACACCTTCACAAAAATATAATTAAAAAAAGTATAATTGTATTAGAACCTTTCAAAAAAAATACTGCTCCAGCAATATTGTCTTCCAGTCTTATAAAAGAGATACCAAATGATCAACCAATGATCTTTATTACTTCCGATAACTTAATTGAAAATAACAAAAAATTTAATAATTATGTTAGTGTTAATAAGAAACATTTAAACAATAACAATATTTTTATTTTTGGAATAAAACCTACCACTCCTTCATCTGAATATGGTTACTTTTTAACAAAAAAAACACAAAATAATCTAAGTAAAGTATTCAGATTTATTGAAAAACCCAACAAAAGCAAAGCGAAGGTTATTATAAAAAATAATGGTTATATGAATGCTGGTATGTTTTTTGCAAGAAAAGATTCGCTAATTAATAATTTTAAAGAACATCAACCAGCAATATTTAAAAATTGTTATGATGCGGTAAAAAAATCCAAAGTTAAAAAAAATTTATATTATCTTGAAAAAAATTCATTTAAAAAAGTAAAAGATATTTCTTTCGATTACGCAATTCTTGAAAAAGCAAAAGATATAAATGGGATTAAAATGAATATTTCTTTGATCGATTTAGGTAATTGGAAAGAAATTTGGAAGTTTTTTAAAGGAAAAAAATTTAAAAAAGATATAAAAAAAAATACATATTATAGACCATGGGGAAAATATATTAATCTATTTTCTGGAAAAGATTTTCTTTTAAAAGAATTAGTAGTTAATCCCATGTCATCAATCAGTCTTCAAAAGCATTTTTTTAGATCTGAACGTTGGACTATTATTGAAGGCAAACCTAAAATTACCATAGGCAATAAAAAGTTTTTTTCAAAAAAAAATGAAACTGTATTTATTCCAAAAGGTGCGGTCCACAGAATAGAAAATTTTTTTAAAGTCCCGGTAAAAATTGTAGAAGTTCAAATGGGATCAAAAATAAAGGAAAGTGATATAGTTAGATATAGCGATATTTACGGTAGAGTTAAATAATAGTGCACTCAACAGGAACATGATCTGATGGTTTAATTTGCTTTCTAATATTTTTTTTAATTTCAATTTTTTTAATTTGATCAATTATATTATTCGTCGCAAGCATATGATCTATTCTTAGCCCATTATTTTTTTGCCATGACCCACTCATATAATCCCAAAAAGTGTAGTTATCTTGTTTTTTATTAAATAATCTAAAAATGTCAACAAAACCTAAATTAATAATTTCACGATATTTTTTTCTTATTTCAATTCTAAACAAAGCATCATTCTCATATTTTTTTGAATCATAAACATCAATATCCTCAGGAATAATATTAAAGTCTCCACAAATAAGAACTTGTTCATCATTTTTTATTTTTTTTTGTAGATATTTTATTAATAATTCAAGCCACTTCATTTTATAAATATATTTTTCTGTATCTACTGGATTGCCATTTGGCACATATATATTTATTAAACTGATATTTTTATTTTTAATTTTAATTTTTGCAGAAATTATTCTTGCTTGCTTAATAGTATCCCCAGGTAAAGATATGTCTATCCCATCAATTTTTTTTTTAGATAAAATGGCGACCCCATTATAGCTTTTTTGTCCACTTACATAAGAAATATAACCTAACTTTTTTATTTCATCGAATGGATAAGTTTCTTCTTGAGTTTTAATTTCCTGTAATAAAACTATATCGGGCTTACTTGATAACAAATATGATTTTATATTAATAATTCTTGCTCTAATTGAGTTTACGTTCCATGTAGCTATTTTCATTAAAAGGAAAATGACACTCCACAACCACAAGACGATTTAGTTTTTGGATTATTAATTTTAAAGGAACTACCGATCAATTCTTCAGCAAAATCAATATTAGAACCTTTTAGCATTTCTAATGAAGATTTATCTATAACAATATTATTATGTTTCAAATCATTCTCATCAATTTTATTATCAAATGAAAAATCATATTTGAAACCAGAGCAACCACCACCTTTTACAGCAATCCTAAAATACGTCCCTTGAGGTTTTTGCAACATTAAGTGGTTAATTTTTTCCACAGCTATTTTGCTAAAATTTATTTCTTTAATCATTTTAACTTTCGGTTATTTTAATATAATCCTCTTATTAAGTTTATGCAAAAAAAATATAAAGAAAATAATCTAAAAACATATGCGACTAAATCTGCAAACACAAAAGGACGAATTTATAATGAACCTGAAAATGAAATGAGATCACCCTACCAGCGTGATAGAGATAGAATAATTCACTCATCGTCGTTTAGAAGGCTAAAACACAAAACACAAGTTTTTGTTAATATAGAGGGTGATCATTACAGAACTAGGCTTACTCATTCTATGGAAGTTTCTCAAATAGCTAGAACCATTGCTAGATATATGGGTTTAAACGAAGACTTGTGTGAAACTTTAAGCTTAGCACATGATTTAGGTCACACCCCATTCGGCCATGCTGGTGAAGATACGCTAAATCAATGCATGAACGATTTTGGTGGTTTTGATCATAATTTGCAAACCATAAGAATAGTAACCTTATTAGAAAACAAATATTATAAGTTTTCAGGTTTAAATCTTACCAAAGAAACACTTGATGGCTTAGTAAAACATAATGGGCCTTTAATTAACACAGATTCGTTTGATAGGATTTTTAATAAAAACTTTTTTAAAAATAAAATAAACTTTCTTCAATCACCCTCATTAGAAGCTCAAGTAGCAGCTATTTCTGATGATATAGCTTATAATAATCATGATTTAGAAGATGGAATTAGAGCGGGGTTATTTAACATTAACAAGTTAAAAAGCATTCCTTTTGTGTCCAAGTATATTCTAAAACATAATAAAAATATTAAAATTTACAGAAAAGAAGTCATAGTAAACCAAATTGTCAGGGAATTAATTAACCAAATGGTAAAAGATGTTATCGGCACATCAAATAAAAATATCAAGAAGTATGATCCTAAATTAATTAAAGATATATATAATAATAGAAATAAAATTGTCACCTTCTCTAGTAATATGGAAAAAGTTGTTATGGAAATAAAAAATTTTTTAACAGTTAATATGTATAATAATAAAAATGTTTTAGTAAACACCAATAAGGGTAAAAAAATTATAAAAGAATTATTTAAACATTTATCTAAAAAACCAAAAAAGTATATAAATAACTATTTGTTAAAAAACGTAAGCAAAGAACGTGCTACTAGTGATTTTATTGCTGGAATGACTGATAGATTTGCTATTAACTTATACAAAAGCATCAAATGAACCTACTTTCAGAATACCAAATTTTAATTCTAAATTTATTAATTGATTTAAAGAAAAAAAAAATAATTGATTTTCCAGACAAATTAAAAGGTTTAAAAGTTGAACTCCCTCCAAAAGATCAAACTGCAGATATTTCATGTAATGTCGCAATGCTACTATCAAAGCATAATAATAAAAAACCAATGGAAATTGCTTTGCTGTTAAAAGGATATTTTTTAGAAAAATTTAAAGAGTTTGAAAAAGTAGAAGTAGCAAAGCCTGGTTTTATTAATATTAATTATTCAGTTATTTTTTGGAGAGATTATTTATTAAAGTTAGTTGAATTTAAAGAAAAATATGGTTCAAGCAAAAAATCAAACTTAAATTATAATATTGAGTTTGTTTCAGCAAATCCTACTGGACCACTACATGTCGGGCACTGTCGTGGCGCAATTTTAGGAGATACGATTTCAAATTTATTAATTTTTAATGGAAATTCAGTAACAAAAGAATATTATGTAAATGATTACGGTAACCAAATAAAAAATTTTGTAAAATCTGTTTATTTAAGGATTTTAGAGATTGTAGATAAAAAAAAATTCCCAGATGAACCAGATTTATATCCTGGAGATTATATTATCGATATTGCAAAAAAAATAATAAATCAAAATAAAATTGTAAATTTTAGTAGTTTTGATGATTTATATGAAGAATTACAAAAAGAATCTTTAAAAATTTCAATAGATATAATTAAAAAAAACTTAAAAGATCTTGGTGTTAAACATGATAAATTTATTTACGAATCTGATTTGATTAAAGAAAAGTTAGTAACAAAAGTTGTTGAAAAATTAAAAAAGGACAATTATATCTACGAAGGTAAGTTAAAAGCGCCAAAAGGTGAACCAACTAAAGATTGGAAATCGAGAAGCCAAACTTTATTTAAGTCAACAAACTTTGGCGATGACACAGATAGGGCGCTGCAAAAAAATGATGGCACCTGGACATATTTTGCTGGTGATATTGCATATCACCACCATAAAATTAATAGAAAATTTGATATATTAATTAATATACTTGGAGCAGACCATTCGGGTTATATTAAACGTTTAGAAGCTTCTGTTAAAGCGCTCTCAAATGACAATGTTAAATTAATCTGTAAAGTATCTCAATTAGTCAAATTATTTAAGAATGGAGTGCCTTTTAAAATGTCAAAAAGAAAAGGAGACTATATTACAGTTGAAGATTTAATAAATGAAGTCGGTGTAGATTCTGTCAGGTTTATGATGTTGAGCAGAAGTAATGATGTAGAACTAGATTTCGATTTTATAAAAGTTACAGAAAAATCAAAAGATAACCCTGTTTTTTACGTACAGTATGCATATGCAAGAATTAATTCAATCTTTAGAATGCTAAATCTTAATGTTGAAAATAAAATTACAGTAGATAATAAAAATTTTTCTTTAAATAATTATGAAATTCAAATTTTAAAAAAAATTTCTGAATGGCCAAGATGCGTCGAAACTTCAATTACTAAGCTAGAACCTCACAGAATTCCCTTTTATTTATATGACTTAGCAGTTTTATTTCACTCTTATTGGAATTTAGGAAAAGATAAAGGTGAGTATAGATTTACCCATAGTGATAGCAGTATAAAAAATCCTCGTTTACTACTTTTGCAATCTTTGGCTAATGTAATTAAAAATGGAATGTTAATATTAGGCGTATCAACTCCTAAATCAATGTAATGTATAAAAAAATAATAGATATATTTTATATAATTTTTTTCATTTTTTTTATTACATTTATTACAGTGTATTATTTTTCTGAAAACAACATAAGAAACACAAATAAATCTAGATCATTTAATACAAACGATGTAATTAAAAACTTAAAAAATTTACCAATACTTAAATCTGATACTGATAATATTACTGAGTATGAAAGTAATTTAAAAAATGATAAAAAAAAAAAATATTATAATTTTTATAAATTATTTAAAAAAAATGAAAAATGAAACGTAAGGCAATTATTTTCGGTATAAAAGGAACTAAATTAACTTTTAAAGAAATTAACCTATTAAAAAAACATAAACCATGGGGCGTTATATTATTTTCTCGAAATATTAAAAATATAGAGCAGCTTAAAAATTTAACAAAAAAAATTAGAAATATATTAAAAGATAAAAAATACCCAATAATGGTAGATCAAGAGGGGGGTACAGTTAGTAGACTCAATGCAATATTAGACTTAAGTATATTTTCACAAGGTTATTTTGGACAAATCTACAAACAAGACAAAAAAAAATTTTTTATTTATTATAAAGTTTATATAAATAAAATTTGCGATATTTTAAAATACGTAGGAATAAATATAAACACAGTTCCCGTTTTAGACGTAAAAAGAAGTAAATCACATAAAATTATTGGCAATCGATCTTTTTCATCGAACCCAAATATTGTAAAAAAAATAGGAAATTTGTGTATTGATATTTATATGAAAAACAAAGTTGGCACTGTTATCAAGCATATTCCCGGTCACGGTTTATCCAAAGAAGATAGTCATTTTAAAATTCCAACTATTAAAGAAAAAATAGAAAACCTTAAAAAAATTGATTTTAAACCATTTGAAAAAAGCAAATCTTTTTTTGGAATGACTGCTCATATTATTTACAAAGAAATAGACCCCGACAACACCGCAACACATTCTAAAACTCTTATTCATAAAATTATTAGAAATAATATAAATTTTAAAGGATTATTAATTTCTGACGATCTATCAATGAAGGCACTAAAGTATAGTTTAGAACTTAATGCTCTAAAAGCATTACGAGCTGGATGCAACCTCGTATTACATTGCAATGGAAATATTAGAGAAATGAGTAAATTAGCAAAAATTATCCCCACTATTGATAATTTTACTAAAAAAAAAACATCACAATTTTATAAATTTTTAAGATAAAATAACTTAATGTCGATTAGTCAAAACAATATATTCAAAATTGATATAGATAATTTTAGTGGTCCCTTGGATTTATTATTAGATCTTGCGAAATCCCAAAAAGTAGATTTAGCAAATATATCAATAACACAACTAGCTGACCAATTTATTGATTATATTGCTAATGTAAAAAAACAAAATTTAGATCTTGCTTCAGAGTTTTTGCTTATGGCCACATGGTTAGCTTACCTTAAATCAAAATTACTCCTACCCGATATGGATGAAGACGATTTTAAGGCGTCAGAAGTTGCTGAGAAATTAAAAATACAACTAAGAAAACTTGAGTTAATTAGATTATTTTCAGACCAATTACATAAAAAACCAAGAATTGGTTTTGATATAAGATTAAGAGGTATGAAAGGTGGAATAAGATTAAAATCTAATTCAGTATATAACGTCTCCCTATACGAGCTTCTTAAATCTTACTCAAGTCATGTTATGAAAAAAAATTTTCTCACTGTAAATATACCAAAGTTACCGGTATGTACTACTGAACAAGCAATAGATGTAATTAAAAGTAATTTTGATAAAATCCAAGACTGGAAAGAATTTTCAGAACTTATACCAAAAAAATTTAAAATAAATAAAAGACTTAAAAAAACTGGCATGGCGGGGTTTTTTTCTGCTTCTCTTGAGTTAACTAAAGAAGGATTGATTAGTATAATGCAAAAAGAAAAATTTGAAAAATTACTAATTAAAGAAAGAAAATGAAAAAAAAAATTAAATTAAAAATATTAAAGTTTCCCAAGAATATGGTTGAAGCAGAGAGACAAGTAGAGGCAATTTTATTTGCAGCCCAAGAACCACTTGATTTAGAAACTATTAAAAGTAGACTTAATACTAACATTGATGTTTTAAAAATTTTAAATTCTTTACAAAAACAGTATGAAGTTAGAGGTATAAACCTTGTTTGTATAACAAAAAAATGGTCTTTTAGAACAGCCGCAAATCTTTCCAAGCTAATGAATTTACAAAAAACTTCTGAAAAAAAACTTTCTAAAGCTGCGATAGAAACTTTATCGATTATAGTATATCACCAACCTGTAACAAGATCTGAGATAGAAGAAATAAGAGGTGTTTCTTTTGCTAGCGGAACACTCGAAACATTACTAGAGCTAAACTGGGTTAGACCATCGGGAAGAAAAAATGTACCAGGTAAACCAATTCAATACATGACTACCAATGATTTTTTAAGCCACTTTAATCTTCAAAAATTGTCTGATCTCCCAAATGTTGAAGAGCTTACCTCGGCCGGTTTAATCGATAATGCTAGCGTTGATACCACAACCTTTGGAACAGGTAAGTTTTTTCAGGATCAAAAAGAAGAAAAAAGAGAAGATATGTATTCGAATATAGACGATATGTTAAATCGTTCGTTAAAAAAGGATGATGATTAAAAGATATCTTTAATTAACTAAAAAAATTGTATATAAGAACCATATGGGTATTAGTTTTTGGCAAATTGCTATTGTAGTTGTTTTGGTGGTACTTCTTTTTGGTAGAGGTAAAATATCAGATCTTATGGGTGATGTTGCCAAAGGAATTAAAAGCTTTAAAAAAGGCATGAGCGACACCAACAAAGATCAGCCCGATACTACTATATCTACTCAAGAAAATTCTAGCGAAGAAACAAACTCAGATAAAAAATAATTCAAAATGCCACAAATTGGATGGTTTGAAATAATAATTATCGTAGTCTTAGCAATATTAATTATTGGACCTAAAGACTTTCCCATAATTCTAAAAAAAACTGGAAATTGGTTTGCTTCTATAAAAGGTTATTTTAATGAAATTCAAAAAGATGTGATCGAAATAGAAGATTCTATTGAAGACGAAATTTTATTTGAAAAAGATTCCGAAAAAATTAAAAATGATGATAAAAAAAATGAATGAGGATAAAAAAAAACAATCTAACTTTATTGGTCATCTTACAGAACTTAGATCAAGGCTCTTAAAATCAATCATATATTTATCTATTTTTTTTATTATCTGTTATTTTTTTGCCGAACACATATATGCTTTTCTAGTTGCACCATACGCAGAGGCTGTACGTGAAGATAATTCTGAAAGAAGGTTAATTTATACGGCTTTACATGAAACTTTTATAACCTATTTAAAACTTTCTTTTTTTTCAGCAATGCTAGTAACAAGCCCAATTATAATAACTCAAATATGGAAATTTGTAGCACCCGGTCTATATAAAAATGAAAAAAAAGCTTTACTTCCTTATTTAATAGCAACTCCTACATTATTTTTGCTTGGGAGCATGCTTGTATATTATTTAATAATGCCTTTAGCAATTAAGTTTTTTTTAACTTTTGAAACTATAGGAGAAGTCAATGGTCTACCAATTCAACTTGAGGCTAAAGTTAATGAATATTTATCATTAATTATGAGATTAATATTTGCATTTGGTATTAGCTTTCAATTACCAGTTTTACTAAGCTTACTTGCACGAGTAGGTGTAGTTGATTCGGAATATTTAAAAAAAAGAAGAAAGTATGTTGTTGTTATAATTTTTGCTGTCGCTGCTGTTTTAACACCTCCCGACCCCATAACACAAATAGGGTTGGGAATACCTTTGTTAATTCTTTATGAATTATCTATATTGTCCGTAAAGATTATAGAAAAAAAGAAAACTAATGCATAACATTAAATCTATCAGAAAAGATCCAGAACTTTTTACAAAAAAAATTATTGAAAGAAATGCAGATATAGATTTAAAGTTTTTTTTAGATTTAGATAAAAAAAATAGAGAATTGATACAAGCAAAAGAAAAACTTGAACAGGAAAAGAAAATTATTTCTAAAAGTAAAGATAAAAAACAATTTTCTAGATCGAAAGAAATATCAAAAGAAATTGAAAAGTTTGATAAATCTCAAGTTGATATAAAAAATGAAATTAATAAAATTATTTCCTCATTACCAAATCTTGCTTTAGATGACGTTCCAGTAGGAAAAGATGAAAATTCAAACAAAGTTGTAAAAACACACGGTGAAATTCCTAAGTTTAATTTTAAAGTTTTATCCCACTATGAAATTGGAAAAAAATTAAATTCTATGGATTTTGATTTAGCTGCAAAAACTTCAGGATCTAGGTTTGTTTTTCTTCGTAACAATCTAGCTAGACTTGAAAGAGCAATTTCAAACTTTATGTTAGATTATCATACAAAAGAGTTTGGATATGAAGAAATATCCCCACCATTAATTGCTAATGAAAATTCAATGTATGGAACTGGACAACTTCCCAAATTTGAAAATGATCAGTTTGAATTAAAATTAGAAAATGAAAATATAAGAAAATTTCTTATACCAACTGCTGAAGTTATTTAACTAATATAGCAAGAGAATCTGTTTTAAAAAAAGATTATTTACCAAAAAGGTTAGTGGCATCAACGCCATGTTTTAGAAAAGAAGCAGGAAGTTATGGAAAAGATACCAAAGGAATGATTAGACAGCATCAGTTTTATAAAGTTGAGCTTGTAAGTTTAGTTGATCCAAAAAATTGTTCTACTGAGTTAAACAGAATGACAGAATGTGCCCAAGAAATACTTAAAAAATTAAAGCTGCCTTATAGGGTTATTTTACTATCGACTGGTGATATGGGTTTCAGCGCTGAAAAGACTTTTGATCTCGAGGTCTGGATACCATCAGAAAATAAATATCGTGAAGTATCAAGTTGTTCATCATGCGGTCAGTTTCAATCTAGAAGAATGGAAGCAAAATTTAAAAATGAAAAAAATGAGACCGAATTTATTGGAACTCTTAATGGTTCAGGACTAGCCGTAGGTAGAACGCTTATAGCCATAATGGAAAACTACCAACAAATGGATGGAAGTATAATAGTTCCGGATGTTTTGGTCCCATATATGCAAAATGAAAAACAAATTAGATAATTTTTATTGTTTCTTTTTTTTATTTAGTATAATCATAGTACCAATTTAGGAGTAAATATGTCTGGTTCAGGTTTTGCACAATTCGTACCATTAATTTTAATTTTTGTTATCTTTTACTTTTTTCTTATAAGACCTCAACAAAAGAAAATAAAAGATCATAAAATGATGGTGAGCGCTTTAAAACGTGGAGATGAAGTTGTTACTTCAGGTGGTATCATTGGAAAAATTGATAAGGTGCTTGATGGTGATAAAATAGAACTTACTATTGCTGAAAACGTAACTATACAAGTAATAAGATCAACTATTCAATCGCACCTAAATACTTCTGAAATTAAAAAATAATTAAATTTTGTGTTATATTTTTCAAAACTTAAAGTATTTACAATATATCTAATTATAATATTTTTATCTTTTTTTTCTT
>Ga0114997_10001194_pt1 | contig 21715 bp, 18 predicted proteins | sample ArcticOcean_MG_C_2_FD_87045 | JGI IMG/M metagenome (GOLD analysis project Ga0114997, IMG submission 87045) | Marine microbial communities from western Arctic Ocean - ArcticOcean_MG_CB4_136 | ecosystem: Environmental > Aquatic > Marine > Oceanic | place: Arctic Ocean: Canada Basin | collected...
TCTCTCTCTCTAATGGAGTATATAAAAAGAAGTGTGATGAAGGATAAAAAAGTGTCCTTCACAGAGGCAAAGGCGGCGCTCGTTTCTCTCTCTCTTCCCTTCGTTAAAAATTCAGAACGAGCCAGCGAGGGGGTCTCTGTCTCTCTTTCTCGCTCGAAAAAAAGAAAAGAGCCAAACAAAAGAGAGAACCACAGACACGCTTTAGACACAGAAGACACACACGCGCTCTCTCATCATCATTTTCGGATTTGGTGGGAGAAACACGAAGACGACGACGACGACGCGCAAAGGGGGGGCTGCGACGAGTGGAGCTTCATCAGACGACGACCAAGAAGAAAGAGAAGAAGAGCTTCTTTTTTTACAATCATCGAGAAGAAGAAGTAGAGTGAAGAGACGAAGAGGTTCTTCGTTGTTGTTGTTGGAAGAAGAAGAAGACCAAGAAGAAGACGGTGTATCGGCGTCCTCCTCAGACGAAGAAGAAGAGGAAGAGAGAGTTTTAGAAACAGAACGAATGATGAAGAAAAAATTCCCGGTCGGGACTCGATATTTAATCAATCGAAACGGAGGCAAAAATTTCTCCATCGAAAAGTATCGATGGTCGGTGTTAGGTTTGACATTCTTGAGTTACACGATGTATCACGCGACGAGGAAACCGCCTTCGATTGTGAAATCTGTTTTAAATCCAGACTCGACGCAACGAGAGTTAGGGAGAGACGGGTGGGAACCGTTTAGCGGCCCGGACGGGAACTCTTTGTTAGGCTCGATCGACGTTTCGTTCTTGGCGGCGTATTCCATCGGGATGTTCTTTTCCGGGCACATCGGCGATTCGATGGATTTGAGGAAGTTTTTAACCATTGGAATGATTGGGTCTGGTTTTTTCGTCTGCTTGTTCGGTATGGCGTATTTTTGGGACATTCACTCGATGTATTATTTCGTCCCGGTGCAGATTATGGCCGGGGTGTTTCAATCAACCGGGTGGCCTTCGGTCGTGTCTGTGGTTGGGAACTGGTTTGGAAAGAGCAAAAGAGGTTTGATCATGGGTGTGTGGAACGCGCACACGTCGGTGGGGAACATTCTTGGGTCGTTGATTGCGGCGAGATGTTTGAGAGACTCGAATTGGGGTATGTCGTTTATTATCCCCGGCATCTTGATGGCGGTAAGCGGCCTCGTGATTAACTTGTTTTTAGTCGTCGATCCCGAAGATGCGGGACACGCGTCACCGCATGACACGTCATCGCATCAAGAAGGAGGGGATATTAGCGAAGATAGAATTGCGTTGACGTCAGCAGCTGGTGGAGGTGAATCGATGTCCTCCATGGCGTCCTCGGACGACGAGAGAGCGTCGACGCCTGGATTAGGCGGGTCGTCACGCTCGGGATTCGTGGAGAGACACCAAAGCGAGGCGGTTGGATTTAGAGCGGCGCTCAGAATCCCTGGCGTCGTGACGTTCTCGCTGTGTTTGTTCTTCACCAAACTCGTCGCGTATACGTTTCTTTATTGGCTTCCGTTCTACATCGAAAGAACGGAAATTGGTGGCGAGTATTTATCGGCAGCAAAAGCGGGCGAGTTATCGACACTTTTTGATATTGGGGGTGTCGTTGGAGGTATTTTAGCTGGATATTTGAGCGATAAATATAACGCTCGCTCCATGGTCTCCGCCGGGTTTGTGTACGCGTCTATTCCAGTTTTGTATTTGTACCGAGAGTACGGATCTTTATCGATGAACGTGAATATTGGATTTATGATGTTGGCGGGCGTTTTAGTGAACGGACCATACGCGCTCATTACGACCGCAGTATCCGCGGATTTAGGAACACACGAAAGTTTAAAAGGTAACGCGAAGGCGCTAGCGACGGTGACGGCGATTATTGATGGTACGGGATCGATCGGGGCGGCGATCGGACCGATGTTGACTGGATACATTTCTAGTCGAACGAACGATTGGAACAACGTCTTCTATATGCTTTACACGGCTGATTTAGTCGCGGGATTATTACTCACTCGCTTGGTCTTGAAAGAAATTCGAACTATGGTTGCGTTGTAATTCATCTTCAGTTATATACATGTAGTTTTCAAAAGCGAATATCAAAAACAAACAGATGTTGGTTAAGGTACTCACGCGGATGTATTTTTGTTTGTACTTTCTTTTTTTATTTTAAAATCTCACCCCAACTCATTCGGTGATCTCTTGATCCCGGATCTCATCAAGTATTGCTCGCTCGCTTGGATTCTGCTCTCGATCGCTTTCACACCTCGTTGAGCTGCTTCTTTCCAACTTTGTAACAACTCTTTCGCTGTTTGTCTCGCCTCATTGGTCATGCTACAATCGTCTTCGGCAATAGCGCTTACGGCGGATGCGATGGGAGAGAGCTCTAACAGTTCGAGACTCATATCGACATCTTTTAAAGCGTCCAGTGCAGAAACAGCGCGTTCCGGAGGTAATGTGTTCGAACTGAGACGGGTGACGATACCTCGAGCGATGTCGCGAAGTGCTTCGACCGTAGACGCGTCTGCTCTTTGCATCGTCCACGTGAACGAGGCTTGCAAATTTTGCCTTTGATTTTCAGCAACTCCACCGCAAATTTTGCCATTTTTCTTTCCAGCGTGAGTTCTGTTGGTCGTGGTGGTGGCGGCGTTGGTGACGTTTCTGGACATCGTTTTACGGATGTTTTTTTCGTCGCCGTTTTTGTACGTTTTCATCACGGGGTCAGGAGCCATGCGCGCGTTCACGTCTTGCTCCGAAGCTTCCTCGAGATCTTTGCGTTCTTTCTTGGTGAGCGGGGTTTTTTTTGAGAACTTCGTCCAACCACGCCTTCGCGTCCGCGGCGTTTTTAAACGACGGAGGGTTCCACGACGGCTCGCACAATCCACGCAATTCATCTGAAACGTTATAATTGTAATGACCGTTCGAGTTCTCTTTTCTTTCCTTGATGATTGCAAAAATACCTCTCTCATTCAATACCCGCGAACGAAGATAGAAACCGGATCGTTTGTGGAACGGATTTTCCTCCATATCTTTCTTTGAAGCAATGGAAGGCGTGTTAATCTCTTCGTAGGAGGAAAATCGACGATGTGATAACTGTAATTCTCCGCAATTCAAGTCGTTAAGCTCTTGTTCATCGAAATTTGCAAGGCTGTTCATGATATCAGAGTCGTAAGAAAATTTCTCGTCGAACGCGCCACCGCCGTTGTCAACATCCGATGTATGACGAAGGTCACCTCCTGCTTCTCCTGTTTTAAATTGAACAACTTTGATACTATTGTTGTTGTCGTTGTTGTTTGTATCGTTATTCTCGTCGTCGCCGTCGTTGTTGTCGTCGTCGCCGTCGTCGTCGCTCTCGTCACCGGCAATCGTGCGCAGGAACGGATCTTCGCGATGCCCAAAAAAATCTTCATTCTCGGCATCTTTGCTTCCTCGTCGCAGCTTCTTTGTCGTCGGAGAAGGGTATTTGATCGAAACGAATTTTGGTTCCGTCTTTGGTTTTTTTCGCATCTTGTGTCGTATTTGCGTCCTCTTCTGCTTCTCTTTCTTCCTCTTGTCGCTGTTTCAGACGCTTCTCCGTCATCTTTCTCTCGTGAGATTCTTTTACCGTATGCACCGCGGATGAATATGCCAAATTTGACGCTATTCCTTGAGGAGGAATGCCCGTTTTCGCCCTTGGCGTCACCACGCGAGCATTTTCTAATCATTTATGATCTTTGCCACCGTTTTCGTGCATATAAACGGCTCATGTCTCATCTTTGTCGTTTTCAACAACCGCGCCTTCCAAGTTCATCTTTTCCAGCCACGCTTTCAACTCGTCTCTCGTCGCCGCGCGCAACGTCCCACCAACACTCGCGAACGGTTTCGGTAAGTTCTTCGAGCTATAAAACGTGTACGACCCTCGATTCCTCGTCTGCTCTCCTTCGCAAATGAACACGTCTTTCGCCTTATCCTCTTTATGCGCCGCGAATATTTCTTTGCGTCCGAGAAGATTTTTTTGAGAAGACGTTTTCGTAGAGGAGGAGACTCTTCCTTTTGTTGTTGGGTTTCGTCCGCTGTTTTTTTTCTTCGACGCGACCACGTAGTGACCGAAATAATCGCTCAACAACTCCGTCGTCGTCGTCGTTTCTTTTTCTTCTTCTTCTTCGGGATATAATCGCGACGACATCATTTTCAGCCACGTTCAACCTCGTTCTCCTTCTTCTTCTTCTCTTTTTGCGGGGAAAAAATACGCGAAAAAAAGCGACGACCAACTCACCTTCAAAGTTTTTCTCGTCGTCGTGGTTTTTGTCGTCGCGTTTGTTTCGTTTACGAAGAACGACTCGCAAAACGCAGAGGAAAGAAGACAAAAGAAGAAGAAACGACGACGACGACGACGAGATCGACGACGCGGTAATAAAAATCGCGCGCGCTTTTCTCCTTCTTCTTTTCTCTCTCGTCTTCTCTCTCTCTCTCTCTCTCTCTCTCTGGGGTCTTCTTTTCCCCGAAGTTGTGAGATGTATTATGTGGTTTTTAAGAGAGGTCAAAATAAAACCAAAAATGGGATTTGGGGCGAAGAACAGATCGATTTCAAGAGCGATCGCGGAAATGCTCGTTTTCGTTCTTCTTCTTCTCGGACGAGAACGACATTTCAACGGTGAAGCGAAGCAAAAACAGAAAAAGAAGTTGTGTCGAATTTCTTCAAAAAAAACAAACCATCTTCATCATCATGTTGAGACGAAGCGCGGTGACGTTCGCCGAAAGAGCGCTCGCCAGCAGCAGCAGAACGAGAACGTCGAAACTTGCAACGACCGCCGCGCAGAAGAGAGGGATGGGTGCGTTTTTTTTTGTCTCTCTCCTCTTCTTTCCTCTACTGTTTCTTCTTCTCGAGAGATGAAGGGAAATCGATCGTTTGATTTTGGTTTTCTTCCTTCTGTGCGTACTATGCTTTGCCGTGTGACTGACGTCTTCTTCTTTCTCTCTCTCTTTCAAACGCGCTCCTCTCTGATAAATCTTTTGTTGTATTTTCAGCTGGAGGCGAAGGCGGCGTGACGCACGAAGGGTTAACCATTCACCCGGCCGCGCCGGTGCATAAAATTCTAGGAACCGCCATGGGTGGGTTGATGTGGTTTTGGGTCATGTATAGATTTTACCACGACGGCGAGACGTTGATTTACGGACACGAACCGCATTTCTTACACGACGACCACCACGATGACGATGAGGACGGCCATAAGAAGCACTGATAGAAGAGAAATACACACCCCTTGTAAAATCATTTATTATTATATTAAACTAACTATATCGTAGTATTTACGACTTCACCGTCGCGCGTTTTCCTTCTTCCACGGCTTCGGAAGAGAGAGAAAAAGAGAGACTTCTAATCAAAATATAGGAACAAATACGTATGCAGGGTTTTTCTTCTGTTTACTTTTGTCTAGTATGAATGCAAGTATTGATGGTATATGTATATTAATAGAAGTTATTGTACGTGGAGGATCTGAACCAGTTATAATCCGGGAGGAATTGCGTCGCGCCGATGGAGGCAATCACCAACTCTTGATCCCGAATGTATTTCCACGCCGTCTCCTTCACCGTCTCCGCGTTCACCGCGTCAATTCTCGCAAATAACTCCGCTCTCGTCATTCTCTTGCCATACGTCAACAATTGTCTACCAATTTCTTCCGCGTTCGACGACGTGGAGGACTCTTGGTGCAAAGTAAGAGACGCCTTCAAAGCTTGCTTCGCTCTTTCCACGTGTTCCGGTTGGCTTTGGTAAATCAAGTTTTGAAACTCACGCATTACGGCAAACGCAACGTCGTCCAGCGCATTGTTCTTCTCCGTCGCTACGTGTACGCCGAACAAACCAGTGTCGGAGTAGTTGGTGTTGAATGTCATGAAAGAGTTTCCTAAGTCGTTGGAGTGAAAGATTTGCGCCAACTTCGACGTCACTTCCGACGCGCCCGGGGCGTTTTTATCCCACGAACCCAACATTGCTTGCATGACCAACAACGGCATTGCATCCGGCGACGTCCAGCTTGCACCCTTAAACGCGACCGCAAAGTTAGTCACTTTCATATCGTCGTCTCTGATTCGCACTTCCGAACCGGTGAAGTGTCCCGGGTCGGACGTGATGGCATCCTTGGTGGAGACGCCTTCCGTCGGCAAATCTTTGAACGCAGACTCTGTCAATTTCACCAACTGATCGTGATCAACCGCGCCAGTTCCGACTACAACCATTCTAGGCGCCGTGTAATGCGTTTTGATGTACTTTTCCAAATCCTCTCTCGTGATTTTTCTCACGTTATCCGCTGAGCCAAGAATGGTTCGACCCAACCCGGTATGCTGAAACGCCGTCGCGTGCAAGTGATCGAACAAAACCTCCTCGATTTCCTTCTCCACTTCCTCTGACTCTCTCAAAATGACCCCGCGTTCTCTCTCGATCGCTCTCTGCTCTAACGCCGATCTTTGCAAAATGTCCGACAAGATGTCCACCGCTTTGCCGATATCCCTCTTCAACACCTTGGCGTAATACGTCGTCTGTTCTCTCGACGTGTACGCATTCAAGTGTCCACCCATATCTTCAATCTCCTGTTCCAAAGACGCCGCCGTTCGTTTCGCGGTGCCTTTAAACGCCATGTGTTCCAGGAAGTGCGCGGTGCCGTTCGTCTCCTTGGACTCGTATCGCGATCCGGCATCAATCCAGACACCGATGGTGGCCGTTTCGCTATACGGCGTCGCTTCCGTGGCGACGCGCAAACCAGACGGTAAAGTCGTGACCTGAGGAGATAGCGTTGAGAATAAGAAGTGAGAAGAGAGTATTACCCGCGTGAGTGATGCGTGGAAATGATTTGCCGAAAGAGAGAGAGAGAAAGAGAGAAAAGTTGATCGATCGGGTTAAAAATTCGATCCAACTTTTCCATTCTCTTCCCTCTGACGAACAGAGGGAAGAGAGAGAGAGAGAGAGAAAGAAAGAAAGAAAGAAAGAGAGAAAGAGAAAAGATCGCCTTCACGCTCTCTCTCTCTCTTTCTCTCCAAACGACCTATTATTTAAACAAAGTCGCACCTTGCACTCGTCTTGCGCCAAAATCCCTCTGTGCGTAAAGTTCTGCGTCTCCGGGGAGCTCCATTTCAAAAAGACGCTGTTCTCGTCTTGGCCTAACACCGGCGCCAAGTCCGAGGCGGCGATGGCCGCGAACGGTCGAATCGTTTCTCCTCCTCTGTTGATCGCGAAGCGTTTCGCGACTGATCGTGCGAGTGCTCTCGATGCCATCATTGTCTCTTTTTTTATATATAATGAAGAGTTTCCTTTTGTGATGATTTTCCTCCAGCTGTGTTCTTTTGGGGTTCACATTACAAGATTTTCATCTCATAAAAAGGAAAAAAATACACGAAACAACAACAGAATAAAAAAAAGAGAAAATATAGTATGAGCGCGAACAAGCTGTTTGATGATGCTCTCGTCGACGAGGAACCGACGTCGACTCCCCCCGTGCCTCCATTTTTAGAAGGAAGAGGAGGAGGAGGAGGAGGAATTAGAAGAAGAAGGGACGATGACGACCATGGCTGGGCTTCTGGGAAGTGAAGAGGGGAGAGGGATACACGCGAAACTGGAACCCTTTCTTGACCAGTTCAAACACGCCGTGGACGAGCTCGAGAGAGAGTGCGCTTTGATCGCGGAGAACGCGAAAGCAGACGCGGATGAATGCGCGAGAGAGGCGTTCAAAATATTGAGCGATTTGGAGAGGAAAAGCGAGGAGATGGAAAAGAAAAACCTTGGAACGAGACAAGATCAACTCCTCATAAAACAGAAGAGTCTTAAAGCGATGGAGCTGCTTACAAAGATGTGAGCAAAACGTAGGGTGGTAGTACTTTAGTACTGATACAAATATACACAGTTATATAATATATACGCGCATTTTCATTCTTTACTCTACGACTACGTGGCAGTTATGCCAAGAATATTGCCTTGGAAGGCCCCGTCTTCTACTCTAAACCACGGGAGCGAGGTCGTCACCACCCCTTCGGCTTGTAAAGCGGGTAAACGTTTCAAAGCGTCTCTCGATTCCATCCGATCATCGAACCAATACTTTTGACCTTCAATCTCGAAGAAATCTTGGTCGCCTTTACCTAAAATTAACACGCAGTCGTTCTCTTCGGCCATCGCAATCGCCGCTCGAACCGCGAAGAATCTATCCACTATGACGAATCGTCGGACCAAGTTTTGCAACTCTACTGCTTCGGATTGCGCGTTCGGATGAATCAAATACATATCTTTCATGAAAGGAATCTCGGTGATAATACCATCTGGTAATCGTTCTTTGACCTCGGGTAAGTCGTACACGCGACTTCGAAAGCCGTCGACGACATCTTCTAAAAGATCGTACGCGTCTTCGTTCTTCGGCGATTGCGTGGTGACAAAGACGACGTCGGCGTATTTATCCACCGTTTCGCCTAATTTACGTCGCATTGCTTTCTCAGTTCCATTATCAATGGTGGCGTTGATATCGTTGTTAGTACCATCCGCACCGACGACGACAATAACGCGTCGACATTGTGGAATGGCTCTCGCCGATTGAATTGCGTTCATGACATCCTCCGGCGTCTTTGCGCTATCGACTAAGGCGCAAAACTTCTGACCCTCGTCGACGAGTTCCATGCGGCCACCCGCGGGATTTGCGCGACCTAAACCTTGTGCGATATTTTCGAGAGGAATTTCTGTCGCTAATCCTGAAGCTATAGAAGCTAAGACGTTGGAAACGTTCGCATCTCCAACGAGCGCCGTTACAATCTCCGTTTCCCCAACTGGAGTAGATACTAAAACCGCAGTTTCAAAGAGAGACAAATCGACGCGCTCGCAATACACGTCCGCAATGTCTCTATGTTCACGTCTTCGCGCGTACGTTACTACTGGAACTTTGCAGTTAGAAATGATTTCAGAGGCGAAATCATCGTCCAAGTTTACGACGACACGTTGATGTTTTGGATCATCTAGAGAACTAATAAACGCGAGCGATCTCTCTCGCCAGCTCTGAACCTCTTCTTCGGTTAAACTGCTTTCATAACTCGTCTCGAACGCATCTTCTTCTTTCTCTCCTTCTCTTTCTTTAATTAATTTTAATTTTAATTTTTCTTCAGTGTCTGCTTTCTCTTCGTCGTCTCCGAAGGAAGCCGAAGTTGACGTTTCTTGGTCTTCATCGTCGTTGTCCTCACCGCCGTTATTCGCGGCGGTCATTCTCGGAGAGTTTGTGAAGACAATGATGTCTACGTTGACGCTATCGATGTGTCCTTTTAATAAACTTTCATCAGAAATTTCCACGGCAACGGCGGAAGCGCCAGCGTCTACCATCCCGGCTAGAATTTGCTGATTTTGCAACGCATCCGGAGCGCTCTCTGGAATCTCGTACTTCCCTTGATACGGCGCGAGCCATCCGGGCGCAGAACACGCTCTGCCTTCGGTTAAATCTTGCTCCTCTGGAATCCACACGCCGCCATGTTGCGTAATTTTCATTTCAGGAACGATCGGATCGAGATGTATTTCCTCAGCGCCGCAAGATGGACACGAAATAAAGTCGCTCGATCCCATCTCTGTTCTCACATCTTTTGGAATGCACGTCGCGCCACACTCTGCGCACGAGTGTGGAATTTCATCCAAGTCTTCTTCCGATATTTCTGGCGTGACGTAGTACCCACTCGAAGTAACTACGCCGGCGCGATTGGAGTACTCATCCTCGTCGTCGTATTCGTCTTCGTCGTCCTCGTCCTCGCTTTGGTCGTCTGCCCCGTTCTTCTTCAAAGTCCTTTCGCTTGCTTCGAAGATTGATTTGATTAAATTACACGTGGTATCTTTACCGCGATGACCTAGAACACCTGCTATGACCAACTTTCCAGATGGGTCTTCGTAAAACGCCTTTCCGAGTTTCCCGAGAATACCTTTGGTGCTCTTCACCACTGCCACGGGCGCTCCGTTGGCGTTTTCCGCAACCCCATCTTCTCTCTCGGAAACAACCGCCACGGCACCTCGCAACGCTATCGCGTCGCTCACGTCGTCGTGTCCATCGTGCGGATCTTGATCGTCGGACGAGTTATCCACGCACACGAAAAGATCACCCGGTATTGCGTACCGAGCGTCCGAGACAATGCCGCTTATTTCCACGTCTTCCTCCTCCTCTAAATCTATCCATTTTACGACGTCAATGTTTGCCGCTTCAAACGTGTCTCGCAACAGGCGAACGTTTTCACCATCATCATCTTCATCATCATCATTTTCCTCGTCTATTCCTTCTTCATCATCATCATCATCTTCTTCGTATTCCTCGTCTTCTTGATCTTGATCTTGATCGTCGTCGTCATCTTCTTCATATCCTTCTTCTTGTTCTTCTTCTTCATCTTCAAAGTATTCCTCGTCGTCGTCATCTTTCGCTCTCGGCGCTTTGCTGATGAAGCTCAACCGTCGACGATTCGGAAAACTACCGAACGCAGCAGTAGCAGTATTCGACGACGAGGACGACGACAACGTCCTCGTCGTCGTCCTCGAATAAAAGGAAAGTGAAGTCGAGAAACTCAACGCGTGGTTTTTGCTCTTCAAGGAGGAACCACCACGATTGAAGAAAAGACCACCACCATAATTCGAACACCGCGTTGTTGCGTGAACGACTCGTCCTCGTTTTCCTCCTCGCTTAAAAGAAAAAGAACAAGAAGAAGCGCAGGGACGACGATGCGTCGTCGGAACACGAACAGGGTGGGACAGCATCATCATCCCCGTCGTTCCATCGTTATTCGCGCGTAATACTCCGCCCAAAGAAAACAACATCATCATCTGTAAAACCGCCGCCGCTTTCTTTTTTCTCTCGACTATTCTTCTTCGTTGCTTCAAAATTTACCCTTTTTGCTCTTTTTGCTCTTTTTTTTGGGCGGAAAAGGCAGGTCTGACTAAGTTTTTGAGGGGTGGGTTGAAAAAAGTTGTTTTTCTCAAAAAAGCGACCAAAAAAGGGAAAAGTCGTTATTTCTTCACTTCTTATTATTATTCGATTCACGCAAACACACCGAACGCGCGCTCCTCCGTAGTAGCACAACAAACGCCAACCAAACTCTCTTAAATAATGATATCGCTTTTGCCGTCGTCGTCGTTTACGTCGTTATCATCATCCAATAACGCGAATAATGTACTCTTCAAACGACGACAACAACAACAACAACAACAACAACAAAGAGGAAGAATGATCAGAGCGGTTTCTTTCCTGCGCAGCCACTATTTTTTTACAACCAACACGAACGAGAATGCGAGCAACAACACGAATAACAACAACAACAACAACAACAGAAGAAGAAGAAAAAGAAGAGACGCTTTGTTAAAAGTCGTCCGAGCGACGAAGGAGGATAAGAAATCCTCCACGGCGAAAGAGGTGGACGAGATTACCAAGAAGTGGGGGTTAGAAGCCGGTTTGTGGAAGATTTTCAAGTCGAGCGAAAAGAATAATAGCAGTACGAACAACAAAACGGGAGGAGAAGGAGAAGGAGCACAACAATTGAGCGGATCGCGAATGGATATGGCGAAGCAGTTGTTGAAAACCTACGGATCTGCGTATTTAATCACCTCCATCTCACTCTCTTTGGTTTCATTTGGCGTGTTTTACGTGTTGGTGAGTTCCGGCGTGGACGTGGCGGCGTTGTTGTCCGTCATCGGCATCACGGCGACGCAAAATTCAGAGAAAGTTGGTACGGTAGCGATTGCGTACGCGGCGCACAAAGCGGCGAGCCCTATTCGTTTCCCACCGACGGTGGCGTTGACCCCAATCGTCGCCGGGTGGATGGGGAAGACTGGAAATAAAGGCGACGAAGAAGAAGAGGATGGAGAAGGCGGCGAAGAAAAGTGAGTTTTGGAGCGCGAGAGAAAGTACTAAAAGAGAGAGTAAAAGAGAGCGGTTGTGATTTTGAAGCGAGCGCTTCAAAATCAAAAAGAAGAATGCCACCACGAAGAGCGGCGAATGTGTGTGTGTGTGCGAGAGAGAGAGAGTCTCTTTTAAGTAGTGATGATGTAAAACAAATGAAACGAAAGAAAATTTTTTTCACGTCAGTTCCTTTTGATTTTTTCTTCTCTCTCGTCTGTCCGTCGACCGCAACACAAACTTTTCCTCATTACAAATCACTTTGACGAAACATGTCTCCTTCCTCCTCCTTCTACTTTTACTTCTTCATATGCATCACTTTCTCGTCGTTCGTTTCCACCTCCGCGTTCTCCCAGGAGTACCCGAAATCCTACGCTGGGAATCACCGGTTACTCAAACTGACCGATAAAACGTTTGAACACTCGACGCAATCGGCCACGGGACAAACGACCGGGAAGTGGGTGGTGTATTTCGACACGGACCATTCGTTGAATCACTTCTTAACGCCGACTTTGAAGGCGAGCTTAATGAAATTGGATAAATTGCAGCAGCAAAATAATGGAGACGACGGAGAGTACAAAGGCGAGCCGTTTATCGCGGCGACGATTAACGTGGACGAGGAGTATCTAACGAGAGCGAGATTCGAAGATGTGCTCACCTTCCCGTGTTTGGCGGTATTCGAACGGCGAAAGATGAGACAATTTAAAGTGCTCCATCCAAAAGGGGACGAACACAAAGCGCTCGGAAAAGGCGTGAAGGACGTGGAAGAGTGGTTAGAAATGTCCAACGAGGAATTTGAGGGAGGAGAGGTTGTGTATTTGAACGTACCAAAACCGTTATCGATGGCGAAAGCGACGAGCGTCCGGTTCGGGATGGCGACGCGAATGTTCAACGAGAGAATGCTTCGAGCAAGAAGAGATTGGCAACACGCTATGAAGGCGAAAAGTGAAGCTGGCATGGGCGCGATGGTGCACGAGATGGAGGAGAGTTTTAAAAAGTCGCCGAAACTATACGGGTCGATATTAATTGCCATCGCGTTGACGATGATTGCGTCGCTGATGGCAATGTCGTCGGTTTTGTTCGGAGGGAGACGAGGCGCATCGAAAAATAAAGAGGAGTGAGTGTTGAAAGCGCGCGTGTGTGTATGTAATACCAAGTGAAGGCGTATTTTATGGGCGCAACGAGTGTGTATTATTCCTTGTTTTAGAACAACGATCAAAGTAAAAAGTGACCGCGGAAATAAGGAGGTTGAACTGATTTTACGAGTTCGTAGCCTTCATCGAACGCGTTGACTAATTTCTCGCTCAGCGGTCCTTTTCTCGACGCGAGCAAATTTTCTCGACACTGCGTTATGCTACTTGCTCCGATGATGACCGCATCGCCTTTTGCGCCGGATAATTTTGAATTGAAATACATCCATCTCAAGCTCGCTTCTGTTGGCGTTATTCCCTCCTCCTCAGCTGCTTTTTTAATCACCTCCACGGCTTCGAAATAGGCCTCGTTCCAGAAGCGCGCTTTGTACATCTCGTTATTCTTGAATCGTCCAGCTTTTATCCCTTCGTCGTCGCCGCCGCCTCCGCTCGCGTTCAATAACTTTTCGTGCTTACCAGTCAATAACCCGCCCGCAAGCGGATTGTACGCCACGAAGCGCATGTTCAAACTCTTCAACGCGGGAATCAATTCCGGCTCGACCTGGCGAGTCAACGGATTATACATCCCTTGGTATATTGTCGGCACGATCCACTGATTCTCTTTACAAATCCCGTGCGCTCTCACAACTTCCCAAGCGCTCATATTCGACAAACCCAAATACTTAAACGCTCCAGACCTATACAACCCTTGAGCGGTCTCCAACACGTCGTACAAAGTCGTCTCCGAATCTGGAGCGTGTAAATACAAAATATCTATACTTTTTGGATCGAGTGCCGTTAAACTCTTTCCGACCTGCGCGCGAAACTTCTCTGCTCGTAATCCGCCTTCCCCCGCGACGCTTGCCATCTTCTCCCCCCAAGGATTTGCCTTTGTCGCGACGGAGAGTTTCAAAAGTTTCTCTTTCGGCATGCGAGAGAATATGCGACCTAATATCTCTTCAGTGTTTCCTCCCGCGTACGCTATCGCTGTGTCCAACTCAATCAAAGACGACGACGATGACGACGACGATGTTCCTTTGTCAATCTCTTCGATGAAAAAACCTAACAGCTTCTCGCTCTCGTTCTCTGCCATATCCTCTGAGCTGTAGCTCCACCCAAACGTCATGGTACCTAAGATGGTTTTCACCTCCGCCGTTTTGCTCGTCGTCAACGATGTTGGCGGCACGGTCGGTCCCTTCTTGACCATTTTAGCATCCTCCTTAAAATCGTCGCTGTTGTTATTATTATTATTATTATTTGAGGTGGAGGAGGAAGAGCAGCGCGTCGTAAACATCTTTAACTGTTTCGTCGAAGAATGTTTCGAAGAATGTTTCGAAGACGACGACGACGAGGAAAGGAAGCGTTTCGAGAAGGACGACGCGCAGCACGAGGAAGATGCCACCGCTCGCATTGTCGTCGTCGTTTAATGAGCGCTCTTGTTGTTGTTATTGTTGTTTGAGCGCAAGCACGTATCTGATATTATCCGCTTTGCACAAGCGCGTGTTTTGTTTTGGAGAAGTAGGGAAAGGTGTTGTCGTCTGCCCTCTTTTGTCTACCTAATAGCTACGTTGTATAAAAACTCTATCTATCTATCTATCTATCTATCTATCCCCTGGTAGGATCATCAGTCTTTCCTTTGTTGTTGTTTCATCCACCCTCTCTTTTCGTCTTCAGTATCTTTTCCGATTTTGAAGAAAAGAGAGCTTTCGATTGAACAATCCTGCCGGTGTCTCTCCCGTCTTTCTTCACCGCCAACGGAGCGTCGATGCCGTCCTGATTCTTGCCTAATCCCTTACCTTCCTCCCATCCCATTTTCTTCATCAGTTTCATCGCCATAGACATACCTTTTCCTCCTCCATTACCGTTTTCTTTCTTCTTCACTTCCTGTTCCTTCTCTTTCTTCTCTCTTTCGCGCGCTTCCTGCTTGATCTTCTTTCTCTCCATCCAGTCTTTCTCTCGTCGCGTCTTCTCCTCGTCGTCTCGCGTGCGTTGGAGTTTCGCGTCTTCGTAGGAGTTTGGTTTGAACGGGTCGTATTCATCCGGACAGTCCCACCCCGCGACGAAGTCGTCGTTTCCTCGTTGCTCTTCTTCTCTCCATTCGCCGGCTCGCTTTTCTCGCGCGTTGTTGTTTGCTTTCGTACTACTGTTAGGGGTTGTTGTCTTCGCGCCATTTTTTTCCTGTTGTTGTTGTTGTAATTGCTCTTGCTTTTGTCGTCGGTGTTTCGCTCTCAACGCGAACTGTTGCATCTTCATCTGTTCGGGGGTGAAGTTGAGCAGCGTTTTCTTTCTGTCGCTGCTCCCAACCGATGATTCCACTCCTCTCCGTCTTTTCATCATCGCAGTACTCGTCACCTTCATCGCACCAAAAACGTCTTCTTTGTCTTCTTTGTCTTCTTCTTCTTCTTTTCTCGTCGTCGTCGTCGTCGTACTCGCCACCACCGCTCGTTCTCTTTTCCCCCACGAGGAGGAAGTTGTCGTTGAAATCTTTCCCTCTGAAATCGTTCTCGTTTCTCTTTCCTCCTCCTCCTTCTTCTTCTGATTCTTTGCGCTCGTCATCATCGGGGGCAAATCCCCAAACAGAGACATCGGTCTTTTTTTATGTCGTTACGCCGTTCGTTGTTGCATCTCCTCCTCCTTTTTTGGGTGGCGGTCGTTCTTCAAACCGACAACCGATTTTGCGTCAGAGTTGTTGTTGTTGTTCTTTCATTTTATCGTTCCTCTTGGTCTTCTTCATCATTTTGTCGTCCGAATCGTCGTCGCGTCCGTTTGAAAGCGCGTGAGTTGTTGCAAACCACAAAGTGGAAACGTGACTGAAGTTTTGAAGCACTTTGCTCCATTAGTTCAAGTCTTAAACTCTCGAGGACAGAGAAATGGAAGCGCTGTTTACGTTACCGGAAGCTTTTATTCGTCGCAGTAGCGGTAGTAGTAGTCCTCCTCGTTCTGCCGCTCTCACTGTGTCTCGAATAAAAATCGAAGAAGAGGAGGCGCAACCGCTCGCGTTTCTTTACGAGAAGACGAAGAAGAATTGTAACGGACACGATGTCGTCTCGATCGCTTCGTGTACTCCAACACCCACGACGAAGGAAAACGAGGAAGAGGAAGAAGAAGGGACGATGCGAGCGTATCGAAACAAGGTTTCATCATCAGCAGCGGGAGTAGACGACGACGTGAACGATATTCTTTGCGATATCGTGACCACGACGGCGAAGAAACGCGTGTGCGTCGTCGCGTCGAAAAGAACCGGAGTTGTCAGTTTTCTCCTAGAAGAAGAAACAGAAGAAGAAGAAGAAGAACGGGAAAGTATCCACGGCAAATGTTTCGGCGAACGAGAGAGAAGCAATAATCGATTGACGACATTAATCGCTTCCGCCATGAGCGACGGTGGCGTGGTCGCGCTTTTAGGTGACGCGAACGGGGACGTGTGGTGCGCTCGATGCGACGATACCGTGAGAGGGTGCGTCGTCGACAAGTGCGAAAGACGAGAAGGACCGGAGTTGACGGTCGGGTCGGAATACGATTATTCGTCCACTCCGAGGAAAGGGGGTGGGATTGGAGGAGAAGGAGGAGGAAGAGGAGGAGCTGGGTCGCTTTTGGCGTCGCCGTCAACGGCTGCCGCGAGAATTGCATCAAAGATATCCAAAAAGGCAGGGAGCTTTCTGTTTCAAAACGGAAGCGAGCAACCGGTGGTGGCGATGATGTGGGCAGAGATGTCGCGAGAGGCTTTGAGAGGTGGAAATACGGGGATGAACACGGTTCAGAGGATGTTCTTTGTAGCTAAAGAGAAAGGAGCGATGGAAATGTGGATGTGTTCGCTGGATTCTTCCGTGATGACGCCGGAGATGGTGTGCAGTTGCGACGTAAACGAGAAAATCGCGGCAAAGACGAACGCGTTTAGCAAAGTTCTAGATTCAGATTGGATTTCTGTGCCGAATGGTAGTCGTATCAGTAGTAGTAATAGTAATAATAGATTCTTGAGCGTCGTTTTGTGCGAGTCTTTGCAGTTTGCAAAAGTTGCGCACGTCTTTGAAATGGCAAAGAACACCGGCGAGTCTTCCGCATCGACGCTCGAAGCGAATCTGGTGCGCTCTTTTGAAATTGCGGCATCTGAGTGTGATAGAGTTGCACTCTCGAGAAAAGGAAACGCCATTGTTACGTACAGTAATACCAGTTTCAGTGGCGGTGCTAGGGGACAGGCAAACGCGACGTGTCATTACGGAGAGCATTTTCATAAATCCATGGTTTTGAAAGAGTCCGTCGCGTCGGTGTGCCGAAGTTTGCGCGAGTACAATAGCTTCTTGGCGCTCGATCCATCGAGGTGCGTGTGGACGTTTTCGCCACCGGATTCGGAAGAATACGCGTCACCGCCGCAAGCGACGTCTGCGCAGCCGTTTACGAGTCCCGTAAAATCGCGAATCGTAGACGTTCGCAAACAAATGTTTTCGCCGTTAGTAAGAGAAGCGCACGAGATGAAGCTTGACGACGACAACAATCCGCGTTCACCATACGCGAGCGTCTCAACCGCGTACGACGATAGCGCGAGAGCAGCCGATGCGAGATTCGTGAAAGATGCGTTTGAAAATTTGAACAATTACGAAGGCATAGCAGAGCTCGCGGCAAAACAAACCATCGCGGGACCTGCGAAAGCGACGAAACCTTTCGCGGCGCATTCGGCGGCTTTAGTTGATACCTTACCGAAGCGCTGGGCAGGAGCAACATCGAGAAGTGGTAAAGGATTAAGGACGTTGTTGGAAGAAAAAGCGCGCGTGCACGAGAAATACGCAAAGTTTCTCGTCGATTCAGGCGCGTGGGAAAACACTACGCCATCGGAAAAGATGGAAGTCTTGAGACACGGAGAGACGACATTTGCGTTGCTTCGGTTGCGAGCGCTGTTAGATCAACTGAAGATGGAAGAAACTGAAAAGCATCGAAGTTTACTCAGCGATATAGTACGATTTGCGGGGGAAGGCATAGCAAAAGGCGACAACACGCTGACTCGTCTCGTTCGCGATGACGCTATCGACGTCGACGATATCTTTTTCAGCCGTTCGTCGTTCTTTTCACACGTCTTTTGGAACGCGACTCGCGCGGTTGTCGAACAGAAAATCAAAGAAGCTTCTCAACAAACGCAACGTTTAGCCGATGACGTCGAGTACGAGTGCATAAATCAAGCGGCAAGAATCGTGTCTATCGCGCTCGAGTGTTCCAACGAATACAGACGATGCTGGTCGGATTTATATCCCGCGCAAAGAGTTTCGGTTGAAGAAAACTGGACGTCGCAAGCGAGCGCGAGGGAGTGCATGCGAACGATTTCAAAATTCTCCATCGACGTGTTCAACGCGAGGAAGAGATTGGACGTTGGTGTCCCGTTATTCACGGTGGCGCAACCTTTACTCGACGCTTCTGCGTCTAACGTTCTTTACGCGAGAACGGAGAGATCGTTGATGGAGTATAAGAGCGATCGCACGTTGATATTGCCTACGTTGCTTCTTTGCGCTCGGGCGCACGTGTGTCCCGCGGAAAACGTAGCCGCGACGTGCGAATCGCACTTTGGCTACGACGAATTGTTCACTTTTTGCGACGCGGAAGGTGGAAAAGCGCGATTCTTTCACTACATGCGAACGTTAAAAGCGGAAGATGCTGCGCCATTTAACGAAAACGGGTTCGCGTTTTACGTCTTTGAAAAGATATTCGATTCGTCGTCGTCGTCGAGAAGAGTTTCGGCTATGCTCAGAGAACTCCCGGACGAGTTTTCCGAACATCTCTCGCATTTTTTTATGACGAGCGCGAGTAATAGCGAAAGCAGTGGTAGTGACGCCAAGTGGGCGCACGAGATTGGCAGGAATGAATTCGAGAAAGCCGGGGAGAGTTTTCAGAAAACCGGGTTGTTTAGCGAGGCAAAGTTGGCGTATTTAGTTAGCGGCGGCGAAGAGGCGGAGGAAAAAATAGACAGAATCAATAGCACGTTTTAAAGATTACATCATAAAACGTTTTCGGCAACTTTTGCGGCTAGGATGCTACTCAAAACTAAACCTCCATACGTTTGGTTGCTTCGGAACTTATCTCCGCAATCCTTTCTGTTCTTCAAATCGACGGTATATATTTGCCAAAACAAATGCGTCCCCGCGGTTGACAAAAGGAACGGGTAAAATGCCCAATGCGCGTCCGCTAAATACCCACTGGCGATTAAACCAGAGATTGCACCGATACCAAAAGTAGACAAAATACCTTTCGTGTTGCTTTCGAATAATCGCGCGGAAGACTTGACGCCAATTTTCTTATCGTCGTCGATATCTTGATGCGCGTAAATCGTATCGTACACCATCGTCCAACACACGCCGCTCCCGTATAACGCTAAAGCTGGTGCTTCTAAAACACCCCCGGTGATTGCGGTCCAACCCATTAACGCGCCCCAATTCAACGTAAACCCGAGAAATAATTGCGGTAAGTTTGTCACGCGTTTCATCAAAGGATACGCGACTACCAGCGGTAAAGACATCAAGCCCAAAATCTGCGTGTTGAAATCGAGCTGGTATAAAATGACGCTTCCTAATCCTAATTGCGCGCCTAAAAACGCCACTGCGTTCGGTACCGTTATCTTGCCAGATGCTATCGGTCTATCTTTCGTTCTCTCTACTTCAGCGTCTACTTTTCTGTCCCAAATGTCGTTGACGGTACACCCTGCGCCTCGAAGCAACACCGCGCCGGCGGAGAACAAGGCGGTCACGGCGGCTATTTTTTCCGTCGCCGGTGGTATCGCAGCCGTGGACGAGGAGAGTAAAATCGACCACAAACACGGATAGGCGAGTAAATATATACCTATGGGTTTGTCTAAACGGGCTAAGGCTACGTACGGGTTTATTGTTGTTGTTTCCTTGTTGTTGTTTTTGTTGTTGTTTTTCTTATTCACTGCAGGAGAGGAAGAGGATGAAGATGAAGATGAAGACGCCGCGAATCCACGCGATGATACAATCTTGTTGTTGTTGTTGTTGACCTCCTTTTTCTTCTTCTTCCAGTAGTCGTCGTATGATGCATCATCGTCTCTTCTTTCGTTTCTTCTTCTTCTTCTTCTTCTTTCATCGGAGTTGATGGCGTTCTCAACAACCGAATGTTTTCGACGGTGATGATGATGATGATAATAATGATGATGATGTTGCGAAGAAGAAGAAGACCAAGACCAAGAAAAAGAAGAAGTAATAAAAGGAGCGACGACGACGTTTTGGGAGGAGGAGGAGGAGGAAGGGAGAAGGCGCCGAAGTCGCTTCATTTCCTAATACTTTTCTTCGTTGTTTTGGTTCATTTTATTTATGCCGTCGTTTGTGGCGGAACTTCTCTCAATTTTCCTTTTTTAGGGCTTACACATCTATTTATTAGTATATTCTTAAACCCTAATTGGTTATCGACTGTACTTAATATGGATTATTTCTAAAGTCTTCGATACTCTTCAGTATTCTTCGAATATATGAACTTTTCAACGCTGATGACGAGCAATAAGTCTGCGCGGCCGAGCACGAAGGCCCGCAGTTCAAAACCAATCTTCTGTTCATTCAGAGATATTGCACTGCATTGATGAATGCCCCTTGATACCATTCCAATCTCGGTGGAAGCCGCGCGACTTTTCTGAAGCGTTTCTTTTTGTTGTTGTTGTCATCATCAGTTTAACTAAACGAAATCCAGAGTCGTCTCGTTCGTCTTCGGGGTCCGATTTTTTTTGGGATAAAAAACGTCTCAATTTCTCATTCTCGATAAAAAAAAGAATCTTCACATGTGCGCGCACAAAGAAAGAAAGAAAGAGAGAGAGGAAGAGAAGTTATAGTTTGCAAAGACAATAATAAAGCGCGATGAAAATGATGCGCTCTTCTTCTTCGTCTTCTTATTCTTTGTCTTCTTCTCCTCTTGAAAAAGTGACAGCGCAGAAGCGAGGAATACGCGAGAGAGGTTTGTGGGGTATGATCGTCAACAACGACGATATAACTTTCACTCATATTCTTCCGAGATTGAATCAAACTGATATCAAATTCTTGTACGGAGTGAATAGTGAGACGAGAGCTTTGGTGAAGAGATCGTCTCGCGCGGGTGATTTGAAAAAGAAGTTTAAAGTTGAAGAGATGTCATCGGTATCGACTTTGGAGTTTGTGTGGGAGAATAAATCGTTGTGGCCGAGATGGTGGAAATACGAAACACGGTTCTGCCGTCAAGTTGCTCGAACGAATAAACTCGAGTTGCTCAAGTGGGCGCGAGAGGAGAAAAAGTGTAAGTGGGATGAAGGGACGATTACTAGGGCCGCAGAACAAGGTAATCTAGAAATGGTAAAGTATTGCGTTGCAAATCAGTGTCCTATTGATGCGTATGTGTGTGAAAGTGCTGCCTTAAACGGTCATCTCGAGATACTCAAATACTTACGCGAAGAAGTCAAAGCGCCTTGGGATTCGAGTACTGCCGTTTGCGCCGCTCAAAGTGGTCATCTCCACATACTCGAATATCTTGTTGAGCGTAAGTATGATCAATTTGACACATGGGCGTGTAAAAATGCGGCCATGAACGGCCAATTAGACTGTTTGAAGTTCTTACACGAAACCGCCAAAGCGCCTTGGAACTCTGAGGCCGTACGAGAAGCGCACGAGAACGACCACCCCGAATGTGTACAATACCTCCTCGACAACAACTGTCCTCTACCAGAAGGTTGGCGATACGAGCACGGGGAGTTACACGTGCCAGAATCAGAATCAGAATCAGAA
>Ga0114997_10001196_pt1 | contig 21708 bp, 16 predicted proteins | sample ArcticOcean_MG_C_2_FD_87045 | JGI IMG/M metagenome (GOLD analysis project Ga0114997, IMG submission 87045) | Marine microbial communities from western Arctic Ocean - ArcticOcean_MG_CB4_136 | ecosystem: Environmental > Aquatic > Marine > Oceanic | place: Arctic Ocean: Canada Basin | collected...
GAGGTATGTATATTCACAACGCCGGTATTTACGCCAGTGGGTTGTTAGTCGGTGGATCTACGTATAAATACGGACCGGCGAATGAGAATGTCATGGCGAAGAAGAAAGCGTGGGAGCAGTTGTGCGAAGAGTTTGGAAACGTATCGTTACCAGCCGTCGCCATGGCGTTTTCGGCCGCACCAAACGTCGTGAAGAAATTTGCGGTTGGCGTGAAATCTAGATTTGAAGTAGAAAAGACCTTAGAGTGGTTGAATGAAATCGATAACATCGATCCGAAGATTTGGGAAGAAGCCAAATTAAGAGGCTTGTTATCGAGCGATTGTACCGTGCCGAACGTTTTCTAAGATGATGATACGGAGTATATATAGACTGCGGTTGTATTTTATAGTTTACATTTTGTGTTTTACAAGCGCTATTATGCGTATATGTTGTATGTGCGTTTGCCATTCCTTTCCTTTTAAAGCTCGTTCCCGCCCTCTTCCTCTTCCTCTTCCTCTTCTTCTTCGACTTCGGGTTTCTCTCGGCGTTTCGGTAAACGAAACTCAGCATCTCTTCTCAAGTTCTCTTCGATCCAATTGCGCAAAGTCGAAGAACCGTGTCCGTACGGCGGAGGAAGCTCGACGTAATCCATCGTTTGTATCTCTGGTGGATCGCCCCATCGCTTTGGGAACTCAATTTCTTCTTTTTGCTCAGCTTCTCCGTCGTCTTCGTCGTCGCCGCGTTGTTTCGTCGCCTCTTCTTCGTTGTTCTTCGCGGCGCGTTCTGGATTTTCTCTATCCATGTCTTGCTGCTTTAAAATCCATTTCACGACTGTTCCGGAACCGAAATACTCGTCATACGGAGGCGGGTATTGTCGGTAATCGCGCGTTTGCAGCAATGGCACTGGTCCCCAGTGCGAGGGAAACTCCGGTTGGCCTCTTTTCGTCGGGCGATTCCTTCGCGTCGGCGTCCTACCATTTTCGCCTCCAGATTGCGACATCAAATCAAAATCTCTCGCACTTGGTGCCGGCGCCGGTCCTTCGCCTTCTTGACTCGTCCTCTTCTCGTGGAATCCCAAATCGTTGGAATCGTCCAACTCGTCTTCAAACTCAATCGCTCGATTGCCAAAGTGACTCGCCTCTATCAAAAACTTCACATCTTCCGCAAACGTATCGAAACGCATCTCGTGCGACGCCCAAGCGACGTTCAGCAACTCCGACGTCCAACTCTTGTTATTTTCACACGGCGAATCTGGAGCAAATCTATTCTCGCCTTCTAAAGAACCACACATGACATCTCTCCAATCCGAGCGTCTCGGGTCTTCCTTCAAATACCCTTCGTCGTCCAAGTACCCGTTCGTTTTCAACGCCTCGAACATTTTCTCAGACTCGTACGTCTCGTAATACCCCGAAGGCGCGTTGTCTCTAAAAAACGTTTCGTGCAATTTCATCGGGTGCAGTTCCGATTCCTTCACCGGCACGTCTGAACTCTTCTGCATCTCATCGACAGTCTTTCTCACCGCCCTGGCAATCCTCTCGTCTTTCGGCATGTGCGAAAACACTATCGGCAGCGTAATCTTCCCGACGTCCGGCGGCGCCGCGATTTGCGATATCGCGCCTTTCAAACGCATCTTCAAATGTCCGAAATGGTCCTCGAATATTTGCGGTAACACGTGCGACACGAACGTCCCGCCACTCGAGGCTCCGAACGCGTACACGTCCACGTGTTCTTTATGCGCTAAATCTCCAATATCCGTGCCATCTTTTTCTGAAAATATTTTCAACACTTTGTACACCCTCGAGGCATCCGGATTCCGTTGCCAACAACCTTTATTGCTCGATATCGCTAACACCGCCATGTTCTGCTCGTACGCAAAGTTAGCGATTGAAACTTCGATCGGTAATCCTCTGCATTTTGGACAACTCTTTTCGTTTCTCTTCTCGAACCAATCGAACGCGTCGTGCGCGCACCCGTGGAAAAGAAGAAACAACGCTCTCGGTCCAGTGGACAGTTTTGGAACTTTGTAGAGGTATTGGATGTCTTCTCCGCTCACATCATCTCTGATGGTTTCCAACGTGACTGGAGATTTCTCGTACGCAGTGGCCACCATTATCGTCGTCGTCGTCGCGAAGAATGCCGCGAGGAAGAGTCGTCGAAATTGAAAGCGCGCAATACTACTACTCATTATTGGAAGACAAATCTCTTTTTGTTCTTCTGAGGAAAGAGATGAGTTCGTCGTGACACTTTTTTAGCTTTTAAAAAAAATTTAGGGGAAAAACTCTTCCTCAAATCATCAAAAGAAGATACAGATATGACGAAAACGATGATGATGATGATCAAAGAAGTCGTCCGGGACGCGTGCGAAGAGTGCGGGTATACGCTGAGAAGACGGAATTCTTCTGGGGTGAATGAATGTGCGACGACGAAAGGAGAAGGCGTCTCGTACGGAGTGTCGTTGGAGGAGCGGATTCTCATCCTCTCGTCGTCGTCCTCGGAAATCAAATGTGACATCGACGACTTCTTGCGACGGGTAGTGCACGAAGTGAAAGAGTACGCGCGACCACCGACGTCGAATTTCCACGTCGGCGCGGCGTGTTTGACGAATCGCGGGAATATTTTCTTAGGCGTGAACGTAGAGGTGGAAAAGTGCGCTTTGAATAGGTCCGTGCACGCGGAGCAGTGCATGATTATGAATGCCATGGTTGGAATCAGGAACGCGGAGTTGGAAGAATACAGGAGGAAAGAGAAGATGAAAGGAGGCAAGAAGACGAAAGAAGAAAGAGAAAAGGAAAGGAGGAAAGAGAAGAGTAACAACAACAACGAGAATAACGAGGAGGAGGAAAAAGAGAAGATTGTAAAAATTGCCATAACACACGCGCCGTGTGGACATTGTCGACAGTTTATGAACGAACTGAGAGACGCGAAGGATATTCAGATTTTATTGCCCGGCATGGCAGCGATGCGATTGGAGGAGTTGTTACCGAAAGCGTTCGGACCGTTGGATTTAGAAGTACCGGGAGACGAAGAACATCGAGAGGAGAGGATAAAACGGAGGAAAAGTGAAGGCAGCGATGCAATAGTTGTGGACGAGGAAAAAGTGCACGTTAGGACGCTGTTGTTGGATGGATGTCCGCCGAACCCGCGAGATCGGGACGGGCTCGGAACCATGGAGAAATTTTGTAAATTGATGAGAGAAGCGTTGGAAGATGGAAGGATCCGTTTTGGGAAAAACAGTTTTGGGAAACTTAAGGAAGAAGCTCTCATTTTTGCAGCAATCGAGGAGTTGGCGCATACAATGGCGCATTCATACGCACCATATACGGATAGTCCATGCGCTATAGCCATACCGGTGGAAGGTGATAAAAAATCCGGGATGAGGTTTTATTTTGGTGCGAGCGTGGAGTGTGCAGCTTATAACCCATCGATGACGCCAATGCACGCGATGCAAGTCGCACTTCACTGCACTCCATTTCGACCTTCTTCGTATAAAAGATCGTCGCCTGAATACGGGCACATTGGAACCAGACCACTCTTTTGGAGTCGGAGGCAATGCCCAATATCAATATACGTATTCGGCTTTCGAGACGCAAAGATTTCGTACGCAGAAACTTTGAAGAAGGAATTCGAGGATATCGCGAGGAGATGCGATACAGATTATGCGCCACATTTTATTGTGAAAGAAATTTTGTTTGACAGACACATGTTCAGCGTGGAAGACCCCCATGATGTGATAGTTAGGGAATATGAGAGAATCAGGTCAAGGTTTGTGGAAGTACTTGATTGGGATTAGGATTTTTCAGTCTATGATGTATTTGTTTTATTTCATGATTTCTTCTTGTTTTATGTTGTGTTTTCTGAGCGCTTTTGAGGAACACATTCTCGTCTCGTCTCGTCTCGTCTCTTTTCTTCCTCTTATATATTATACTAATCCAGCTGGTAATCGCACAACCTTGCCACCATCCGCAAAAGACAAGACGTAGAAATAGCAAAAATCTGCCAAAATGAACGTCTGCACAATCTCTGAGACCAAAACCATGACTGGCCACAATCCGGTCGTCAACGCGGTTTTCAAGTAACTCTGTCCGTCGAAAATCTGTAAAATCCAGTGCGCGCAGCTCAAAAACCTCGCCACACCTAGGGAAAACACGTAATTCGCCGTCCATCTCTCCACAACTTTTGCCGATTGCATCACGCGCAACTGCGGCAAAACGCTCACCGCTTCCAAATACACGCACGTGGCCCACAACACTCGATTCACGACCGCGTGCGACGTTTGCGGGTGCGCGATAATCGCCATTATAACGCACGGTACCAACACTTGCCACGTCATGATCGTATCCAGCGGTCTGTTGTGCGTCTCGTAATTATGCTTCAACGACCCTTTCATCGTGGACAACACCCACATCGTCGCCATTAGCGTTAAAAAATCTAAAATCGTGTGCCAGTCGTACTCCATCATGAACGAACAGTACAAGCGGATCCCTAAAAATATCGCCGTCAACTCTTGCGTTTGCATGGAAAGGCCAAGACAGGATTTTTCCCTCAACAATTTATACGCCAGAATCGCGATGCCGATGAAGTGCACGAACTCAGCCATTATAAACAGCGTGTCGTGATTGTCGATGACTAAATAGAGCAAGAGTAAAACGAACGAACACAAAGTTAAAATCAATCCAACTTTTTGCGGTTTGGAAAGAGATTTGATATACTTCTTGAACTTCATGACGTGCGCTTTGCGCTTGGCATCTTCGTACGAACCCATTATTATTATTATTATTTATCGACGACTTCTTCTATTCTTCTTCGTCTTCTTCTTCTTTAATGGAAAAACGCAAAGCGCGTGAAAACAAGTGACGCGATTCTCATTTTCGTCCAATTCTTTCTTTCTCGGAGAAATAAAAAAAATCGAAAAATCGATCGAGAGAGAGAAAGAGAGTTGTTTTTATTTAACGAATACTAATATTAAATCACGCGGTAAAAAGTTTACAAATGTTTGGACTCGACAGAGTGACGATGGCGTTACCTTGCGGGTGCGTCGCGCAGGCGAGGCACGCGCGGTGTGAAGTATCTTTGTCTCCTTCCGCGAGGTCGCCTCTCGCGTCGGTTTCGCAAACAAACTTGGCGTCGTTGACTCTCCAGCATCGAACTATCGCGTTGCATTCGTTGGCAGCGTAGATGTATTCACCTTTTCGAGAGACGGAGACGGAGATATACGCGGTGTTGGCTATGATTTCGGACGGTGTAGAGGTGGTTGGCGCGTTGAACGTGCGTTCAATCTTCCCCGTTTTCGCGTCGAAGGAAACCAACTTCATGGCGCCTCCGCAAAGAAATACCTTGTCAAACGATAAAGGGTCTCGGCACATGTCTTTGACGACGAATTCAGAGACGTGCGCTTCTTTTGATGCATCGTCATCCTTTTTATCGTCGCCGCACTTTTTTGTCAGCTTTTTTGTCAGGAGCGGATGTTTGTGCTCTTTGACAATCTCTGCGGTTTTCGCGTCAAACAACAAGACCAAGCCGTTCGAATACGCTGCCAAGATGAACTCTTTGTCCGTGCCACAAAATATAGCGCACTCGCACTGTTCCGTTATACCACCAGATGAAATTGTCGGGTTTACGTATTCTTTCAACGTCTTGCCAGATTTCAAACCGTGCAATCGAGCCATACCGTCGAACCCGGAGGTGAGTAATCCGTTGCCGTCAGCGGAAAATTCCATCTTTGTGATTGCGCCGTGGTGAGCGGATGGGTAAGTACGCACACACCTCCCGGTTTGTATTCTCCATACTTTAATCACCCCGGTTGAATCCGCCGACGCCAAGGTCTCAAAATCAGGCGAGAACGCTAACGCGGTAACCTTTCCGTTTTCGTGTAATAAAAGTTCATCGTCGTTTTGGTACTTCAAATCGGTCCGTAATTTTCCGTTGGAAAATTTCCACAGCTCGACGAACCCGTCCGCGGTACCCGTGGCCACAGATAACCCATCGGGAGATATCGCAAGGCAATTGACTAATGACTTCTTACCAAATTTACCAATCGAACGTTTCTCGGCTCGAACGTAATCGTCGTTGACGTTTTTATAATCGTATTTGTTGTTATTATTCTCGCCTCCTTCGGCGTCTCTATTTTTACGCTTCTTGCCTCCCGCGGACGAATGGCTAAAGATATCCTTCAAGTTCGATCGGTCTAAAAACACATCAAAACTAGAGTTATCGTTGCTACTTAACATGCTCTCCGAGACAAACCCGCAGTGTCTTCGCCATTTAAACGCATCCCCTAATAAATTCATCAACACGTTTGGTTTCACCGACCGCAAAGCGCTTTGCACGTCTTCCGCTATAGCTTTTCTACGTTTGAGTTTCATTTTCGTCACTTTTTCTTTAATCTCCTCCATGGAAGCACCTTTCATGGCGTTATCGTCTTTATCCAACTTCCCAGCGTCTTTCTCGTCCACGTATAACGACATCAAAATCTCCCCTGGTAACTTTGGCATCCCGGCCAACGCTTCCAACCGTCTCATTTTATTCTTATCTTTACATCGTTTCATGGTTTCTGTTTCCCGTAATATCGCTTTCGCGACTTCCACGTCTCGCATTTCGATCATTTCCAACGCGATTTGCGTCAATATCTTCTCCAAAACGTTTTCAGAAACCGATATTATGTTTTTGTTATAAAAATGGTCCAAAACGAATTCCCACTCGCCCGCGAGAATCGATTTCGTCAATTTCGACACCGATTTCTCGGTGACAAAGTCCACGTCCACGTCGGTTTCCTGCAATAAGGTTTTCGCCGTTTTATGTACGTTTTGCTCCGAGAGAAATTGGAAGACGAGTTTGAGCACGTCTTTAGAGTCCACTCGGACGAGTTCTTTTTGTTGTTGTTGTTGTTGTTCTTCTTCTTCTTCTTCTTGTTCCGATGATGATTCCATTTTTCCAAGAAGTCTCCTTGCGTTTTATTTTTTGTGAAGATGATTTCTTTTTTCAAGAGCAGAGTCCCTACGAGTAGGGAAAGACTCTCTTTTTAAGAAGAATGCCAAAGTTCGTTAAAAAGTACGAGAGAGTGATAAAAGTGTGCGCTCAAGTTCGACTTTTCTCATCACGTGCGCGGGGTGGGTGTCGTTTTTCGGATGGACGAGATACCGACCATCGATCTGTCCCCGTTCGTGTTCCAAGGAGGAAGAGGAACGGGAGGAGGAGGAGATGATGATGAAGGTGAAACGATTGTTGTTATCGATGAAGCGAAGCGGAAATGCGCTGACGCGCTCGGGAAATGCTTCAAACGGCACGGATTTTGCTACTTGGAAAACGTGGGATTGGAGAAAGAGGACATCGAGTCCGTCTTTCGAGAGGCGAAGCTGTTCTTCGAAGGTCAGTCGACGGAACACAAAGAAGGAGAGCTCGTGCAGTGGGAACTGACGACGAACACTGGGTACGCGAAGTACCGGGCGGAGGTGTTGAACGACCTGAGAATGCCAGACGAGAAGGAAACGTTCAGCGTGAGAAAGGACTCTTTGTACAAAGATCGAGACTATTTCGAAAACGTGAAAAGAAAGAAAGAGTGGAAAGAAGTCACGAAGAGGTTTTACGACAAATGCGAGAGGGCGTGCGAAAGCTTGTGCTTGGCGACGGCAGTCGCGCTTGGATTTGAGAAGGACGTGAGGTTCTTCGCGGATACCTTTCGCGAGATGGATTTGTGCACCTTGAAAGTTTTGCACTCGATGCCGACGAAAACGACGGAGATAAGCGAGAAAGTTGGGAATAAAATGTCTTTGAGAGTGAGCGAACACGTGGACTTTGGGTTCGCGACGTTCCTTTTCCACGATTCGGAATCTTTAGGAAGAGGTTTACAGGTGAAAAAAGCTTCGCGGTTCGATCACGGGAGAGACAATCTCGAGGAAGGTTGGATCGATGTCGCGGCAAAGAGAGGATCGCGGGGGAACTGTTGCATTTTAAACACCGGAGCTTTACTCCAACGATGGACGGGAGATTTTTACAACGCCACGGCGCACAGAGTCATCGTTCCGGACGAGATTGCGGCAGTGCAACACAGGTATTCGTGCGCGTTCTTCATGGATCCAGACGGCGAGACGGTGATTAAAACGCCCGAAGAGATTCGAGATAAGCTCATCGAACGAGGCGTAGACGTCGACAAATACCCTCCGCTGTCGTGCGCTGAGTTTTTGAAGATGAAAATAAACGAAATGGCGGTGAAACAATAATAGCGATAGCGATAGCGGATTTTTTGGTATATTTTCCACCCTTTTCGTAGATGTGTGTAAATTTCGCTGTTTTTGCCAAAAAAAAAGTAATTTCGGCCGCCATCTACAGACACTGACTGACACGCTTTTTATACGCAAAAGAAAACGAACGGTCTTACAGGCAACAGCTTTTCGCGTGTATATATATAATTCTACTACTACGTGTACCCGCATCATCATCATCATCATCGTTTGTCTTCTTTGTTCATCACTTTTCAATAACAAACGCAAATTAGAGTAGTAAAAAAAAAAATGTCTCGACCAGAACTGACCGCCCCGGCGGAGTATTTCTACGACGCCGCCGAGGCGAAGAAGTACACCGCCTCGTCGAGAGTGATTGAAATCCAAGAAAGATTGACGGAGAGAGCGTTGGAGTTATTAAACTTCCCGAGGGACGATGTGCCGAGATTTTTGTTAGACGTCGGGTGCGGGTCCGGTTTATCCGGGGATCGTTTAACCGAGCTGGGGCATCATTGGGTCGGGGTGGACATCTCCAGAGGGATGTTGAATCACGCCGTGGAGCGAGAAGTGGAAGGAGACGTTTTGGAGTCGGATATTGGGCACGGGGTACCGTTTCGCCCGGGGGTGTTCGACGGGTGCGTCTCCATATCCGCGATTCAGTGGTTGTGCAACGCGGATAAGAGTGAACACGACCCGAGGAAACGATTGAAAGCGTTCTTTTCGCAAACGTATAGGTGTTTGAAACGAGGCGCGAAGTGCGCGTTTCAGTTTTATCCGGAAAACGCGAGGCAGGCGGAGATGATTGCGAGTAGTGCGTTGAGAGTTGGTTTTAGCGGTGGTTTAGTCGTAGATTATCCAAACTCGACGAGAGCGAAGAAATATTTTTTGGTCTTGGCGGCTGGACCACCGGACTCGATGCCGACGGCAAAGACGGACGAGGCGAACGACTACGCCAACGCGAAACAAGACGTCGTCGGGAGAGGAGGCGGGAAGAACAAGTTCAAACACAACAATAACAATAATAGCGATTTCGGATTAGGTGTGAAGAAGAAGAGGAAAGGAGATAAGCACGCGAGAACGATATATGTGGGCTCAAAATCACACCCGGAAGGGAAAGGGAAAGCGTGGGTGATGAAGAAGAAAAAACAGATGAGGAACCGAGGCGTCCAGGTGGCAAACGATTCCAAATATACCGGAAGGAAAAGAAAAGAGCGATTCTAAATTGATTTGGGCCATTTTCACACTCGTAGTAGGTTTGAATTCTTCATCTACATACTGCTGCCGTTGTACGCGTACTTTAAATATCTCATATACAAATCTTATTACATCTAAAAACATCATCGTTAATCAAGTTTCTTCCTACTTCAAGCATCATGGTTATTGATATTTACTTTTAAACAGTCGGATACGCTTGTTGCGGCGAATTATCGGTCACCGCTTGATTTCGTCTCGCTTGGTTTTCGTTGCCGTAATAATTCGACGAAGGTGCGTACGCGGGTTCTCTACTCACGGGCGACATTTCCGGAACAACAGATGTTTCCGCCGCCGCGCGTGGTTGTTGTTGTGATTGCACGCCACCACCACCACCGCCTCTGTTGGCTCTACCAAACAACGCGTCTAACATGCCGCCGCTTCTCGGCTGATTCTGTTGTCTCCTCACCTCTTGCGCTGCGTTTCCCCCTTGATAAAATTGCGGTTGATTATTAGCCGCGTTCGAATTCTGTAGCGGCGTTAATCGCCCGTTCGCGCCGACGATGAATACCGTCTGCCCTTGCGGCGTCGTAAAGTTATTCTGCAGACCAAAATTCTGTCCTCTCCACATCCCGGCTGACGCTTGATTATACGGCGAACCGCCGCATCGCAACTGGTTTTGACATAACAACATCCGCCTCCGTGATTGCTGGTACCGTAACGAAGAAAACAAACAAAACAAGGGAATAATGAATATCCACGACGACATTCGATATCGAACCCACGTGTTTTGATATTCCGATTCGCACACGATTGCTCCTCTGGTATCTACATACGAGCTCTCCTCTCCGCAATGGTCGTTCGCGCACGTCGCCCCGCACGCGTCGTACGAAAAATATTTATCCGCCTCTTTGTTATACCTGGCCGAAGGACAGTCTGTTTGTGACACCCAACACCACGGTTTGCAGCACTCGTCCGTGACCGTCGTTTGCTCCGCGCAGATTGCGTTTTTATCCCCCCACTCGGCGCATCGGCTGCCCATCGAAACGCCCGAGACGAGAAACGCGTCTCCCGTGCACTCGCAACCCAACGCGTGGACCAAAAGAGAACATTTTTGCAAGAACAACATTACTAACAACACTCCCCAAGGATGATGATGTGTTTTAAGCGCCAAAAACCTCGTCCTCGTCCTTGTTGGCGTCGCTATTACTCTCGTCATCATCAGTATTATTATTATTATTATTATTATTATTATTATTATTATTACGTGTGTGTGTGTGTGTGTGTGTGTGTGTGTATATGTGTGTGTGTGTGTGTGTTATCTTAGTAAGATTATCTCAATAATAATAAATAATGTGAGTTGTGACGTCTTCACTTTTTTATTCTTCTTCGAACATTGCAGAAGAAAACAGCGTCGACGAGAGAGGAGGAATAAGTGCTACACAGGAGTAGTTTTAGTATCCTTGTTAAGAAGAAGGAATAATAATAATAATAATAATAATAATAATAATACTAAAATGCCGTACGCGCAACTGGTGATTGGCCCAGCCGGCTCGGGGAAATCCACGTACGTGGAAACGATTTTCCAACATTGTTCGGCGTTAGGCCAACGTAGACACTGCATCAATTTGGACCCGGCTGCGGACCAATTTAACTACCCGGTGACGGCGGATGTGAACGATTTAATCACCGTTGATGACGTGATGGATGAGTTGGATTTAGGACCAAATGGTGGTTTGATGTATTGCATGGAGTATTTAGAGGATAATTTGGACGATTGGTTATCCGAGGCGTTAGAAGGGTTCGGGGAAGACGACTGCGTGATTTTCGACTGTCCAGGACAGATTGAGTTGTATTCGCACCATACGTGTTTTAGGACGTTCGTGGATAAGTTGAGAGATTGGGGGTGGCAAACCGTCGCGGTGTATATATTAGATTCGACGTTTATCACAGACGGGGCGAAGTTTATCGCTGGGTGTTTGCAAGCGCAGTCGGCGATGATGCTGTTAGAGTTGCCGCACGTCAACGTTTTGTCGAAAGCGGATTTGTTGGAGGATCAAAGCGTTTTAGAGCCGTATTTGTGGCCAGATCACAGTCGATTAGCGGAGGAGTTAAATGAGAGCATGCCGAGCGAGTATAGAAAGCTGAACACTATGTTAGCGCAATTGATGGATGATTATTCGTTGATTGCGTTTGCAAAGTTGGACATCAGCGACGAGGAGTGCGTGGCGGACCTGTTGTATCGTGTAGATAACGCGATTCAGTTCGGGGAAGACGCGGACGTGAAAACGAGCAGAGATTTAGAATTGGGGGACGAGCAAAGTGGGCAGTTACCGGAAGGGTACTACGATTAGATGAATGTGTTTAGACAGCTGCGAGTGCGCGCGTAATAACTAATATTTTTTACAAGCTAAGACTCTACCTAGTACAATACAAAACTACGTCAAATTAATTGCCGCCGTGGTATCGCCGCGAGAGTTGGTTTCTGTATTTCAAAAACTCAACATCGCCGTTTCGTTCTTCTTGTTCAGCCATACCTAAACCACGTTTCGAACCTCGACTGGCGTTGAACTTTTCCTCCATTTCCTCCGCGCTTTCATTCGTTCCACCTCTTCTTCCGCGGTGCCTTCGGATTTCCCGCAACTCTTCGATGTCTTCCTCGTTTTCGTTGGCGTTTCGATACAAAAACTTGTTGTTGCTGTTGTCGCTATCACCATATTTATTCGTCATGGCGCGATCCAACTCGTATTCAAACAATTCCATTCGTTTTTCGAAATACTTTTCCACTATTTTTGATTTCTTTTGCATCATCTCTTCGTTCACGTTCTTCGGCGCGGTTAACAGGTCGATGGCGTTGTACGTGCCGTTTTGAAATCCAGCGTTGGCTATGCGAGTATTTTGCGGGATGTTTCCGACGATATTACCGAACAAAGTAGCGTCTTCAAGGTATTCTAGTTTTGTTTCCTTTTCTGCCATCATAAGTTTCTGCGCTCTCAGCTTTGCCTCTTCAATCTGCTCTTGGATTTTATCAGTAGTTGTTGTTACCGGTGGTTGCACGACGACACTTGCACTAGGTATTCCCATTTTACTCTCTAACAATAGCTTGTACATCCTATACTCGTTAGAATTGAGATCGTCTAGCCACCAAAACATATCCAATGACTTCTGTCTCGTCAGCTGTTCAAACTCTGCGCCGTTCTTCGCGACGTATTCGCTCAACTTTTCAATATGGTGTTGGGTTTCCAACGGAATCATCGAGCTGAAATTTTGTTGTTGTTGTTGTTGATAATAATAAGATGCCGAAGCAGATGATGATGCTAAAAGAGGAGGAGGACGAGGTGGACGAGAAAGTGATGGCGGTGGTGGTACTCTTTGTACCACTCTCTTTCCCACCGTGCCGCCGCCGCCGCCGCCGTTGTTCCTGTTCTCCATTTGTATTATTATTATGAAGAGAGTTTGTTGAAACAGTTGGACCACTTCATAAATTGACGCGAAGATATTAGATATCTAAGCACGAGATACGATCATACACATGCGCGGCCTTGTATCGTCGTCGTCGTCGTTAGTACTCCTGAGAAGCAACAGTAACAACACCATCAACAACACCATCAACACGATACACCGACTAAAAAGAGCATCAACCGCAGGAGCAAAGAAGACAAAGAAGAAAAACATCATCTCCATCATCATGGGAGGTCCTCCGTTACCGTCCAAATCCATAGCGCATGCGCAAGGTTATTTGAGCTTATCGGAACCGACGACTTTATCGTTTTGGATCGATTACGCGTGCCCATTCAGCGCGAGATTGTTCAAACGCATGCACGAGGAAGTCATGCCTCATTACGCCGGGGAGAACATCCGCTTTGAGTTCTATCATCAAGTGCAGCCTTGGCACGTCGCGTCTGGCATCATGCACGAGACGTCGTTAGCTGTGGCGGAAGTGTGCGGCGAAGACGCGTTTTGGCAATTTTCGAAGGAGTTATTCGAGAAGCGAGAGAGTTATACGGATATTTACACGTTCGACGCGACGAGGCACGAATTGACGGAAGATATCTTGAACCAGTGCTTACTCGGTCAAAGCGAAGAGAAGTTCGAGAAGGTCAGAAAGTACGCCAGACTGAATAAAGAGACGGAAGATAAAAACGGTGGAACTCTAGTCACGCAACAAATAAAATTCCACATCAAGTTGGGAAGACAGTTGGGCATTCACGTGTCGCCGACGTGTTGTTTGAACGGCTTAGTCTGCGATACGAGTTCATCGTGGACTTTAGAAGAATGGAAAGCATTTTTGGATCCGCACGTGAAGTAAATGAACAAAACAATACCATAGCAATAATACAATACCTAGGTCAGCACCAGCATTATCATTCACTGTTCCGAGTCCTCGCTTTCCTCCTTTCTCGATTCCTCCAAAGCATCTTCCAACGAAATGTCAAAATACCTATTCTTCAACTTTTTAAACCCGAGCAAGGTCAATCCAACGCCGTTGGCGGCGTACACGAACGTCGCCAAATACACCAAACCTTCCACGATCGTTCGAACTGTTATAGAAATCTGTCTCGCGGTATACGATTCCGGCAAACTCGAGTTATCGAGCCCGTTGGATATTTTACTCGCGAAGATGTACAAACCCGCAGATATCGCGATCCCGGTGATACCGCCCGTAAACGCTTGACTCGCGTTTAATTTTTTATCCTTCAATTTCCTCTCCTCTTCTCGTTCCTTTAACTCCTCCGGACTCAACTGATTCGCCACTCGAAACGTTTGAGCGCGTTTCCCTCTCTTTCTCACCACTCTCCAAAAATACCACCCACAAAACGCGGTGAAGAGAAACCCGAACAGATTTTGCAACGGCGTCGCCTCTTCTGTTGGGACCCCCATTTGCCAGTCTGGGTTCGCGTACACGTCCGCATACGCTTCGTTACACGCGGATTGAAAATACGAAAACGAGCTCAACGAAACGACGCTCAGTTTTGAGAGAAGAAGATTACTACTATTCTCATCGTCTGAATCGTCGTCGAAAGCCGAGATATCTTCTTCTTTATCATCCAATAATTTTGTTTTGCCGCTCCTCTTCATTTCTATTCTTCTAGTGGTATTCTTTCTACTATTACTACTACTACTAATCCTCGCAGCGTTACTACGTATTCTCCCGGGTCTTCTTCTTCCATCAAAAGTACAAATGGTCGTCGTCGTTTTGGTCGCTCTTCTCATCGACGACGTAAACGACGCAATAAAACTCGCACTTTTTGCTCTCATCTCTTTTTGTTCTTTTTCTTCTTTTCTCGATGAAAGTTTCTTTTTTTGTGAAGAAGAGAAATTTCTGAATTTGCAAATTTCTTCTCGACTTATTTTACACACAAAACACACACACAACGAGATCATCTCTCGATCGATCAAATCTGCGCTTTAAAGGCGTTTTAAAGGAAGCGTTTGAGAATCACAATTTCATTACAATTTCATCAGCATCAGAAAAACAGCAGCAGCAGCAAAAGCATCATCATGTCGAGAGGAGGAGGAGGAGGAGGAGGCAACAACAACAACACAATCTTCGTCGGGAACCTCCCACTCGACATTCGCGAACGAGAGTTGGACGATTTGTTTTATAAATACGGACGCATAGTGCACATTAAACTGCCGAGATGTAACCACCCGCCGGCGTTTGCGTTTATCGAGTTTGAAGATAAACGAGATGCGGAGGACGCGCAGTATTATCGAGACGGGTACGAATTCGATGGGAATCGATTGAGAGTGGAGATTAGTAAAGGGTCCTCATCGTCTGGTGGTTTTGGTGGCATGAGAGATGACCGGGGAGGAGGAGGAGGAGGAGGAAGAGGAGGAGGAGGCCGGTTCGGCAGCGCAGACGAGAGAGGAGGAGGAAGAGGAGGAAGAGAGTCGTTCGAACGACCGAGACGGACGGATTTTTGCGTCGTGGTGAGAAATTTACCACCTCGCGCGAGCTGGCAAGACTTGAAAGACTTCTTTAGAAGAAGCGGGAAAGTGACGTACGCGAATGCGTTTATCGATTCAAACACGAGAGAGCAAATCGGCGAGGTGGATTTCGAATATTTAACCGACGCCGAGAACGCGTGCGACGATTGCGACGGGATTGAATTTGAAAATAGATTTGGCGTTTCGAAGATCCAGTGCGATTTGAAGAGTTTTAAGAAAGAAGGAGGAGGTGGGAAAAGAAGGTATTCGAACGACGAAGACGATTATAGAAACAACAACAACATTAACAGCAAAAAGGAGAGCAGCGGTAAGAAACGAGGTCGCTCGCGATCGAGAAGTTTATCCCGCTCTCGGTCTCTTTCACCTGAAGAAAAAAGGCGCAGAAGCGATAATCATCATCGCGGTAGGAGTCGCAGCCGCAGTCCTCCTCCTCCCCTTCCTCCTCCTCGCGGCGGCGGCGGGAGAGAGAGAGACGACGACTCTAAAAAAAAGAGTAGCCGAGGTCGCTCGTATTCTCGATCTCGTTCGCCGTCTCCTCCTCAAAAAGGCAGAGGAGGTTTTCGATCGTCGCCTAGAGATGTAGATTAAAATACATACACGCGCACTACTAAAGTCAATCATCATTCGTTCTTTTTATTCATGAATTCTTCAAAAAACATCGATCATGTTGAGAGGCAACAACCACAGTCGTGGAACGTTGTTCCCCGGCGTCGGAGCGACTGGTGGTGGTGGTGGTAGTGCTCATAATACTAATAAATCTAACAGAATCAAACAACAACGATACAAAAAATGGATCAAAAAACGACGCGTTCGTGTCTTCATCTATCTCGTGGTGCTTCTCAGCGCGTGTTCGTTCTTCTTGAACAACGCGCATGGAATCTTAAATCGACAAAACGACGAGAACGAGAAATCGATGAGAAAAGTAAACTCGCACTACGCGAAAGTCGATCGACACTCTCGCCGAGAGAGGAAACAGATGCAAAGAGAGGATCATTTGAGCAAGATTTTCGGGTTAATCATCGAAGAGGACGACCTCGAGAATAGAAAAGACTCGTCGTCATCAAAAGTCGACGGTGGTGGTGGTCTTGAACAACAACAACGAAAAAGTTTGAGCCAGTTGGCTTTTGGACAATATCAGATACAACAAAAGCGACTGTTCCCGGGCGAAGGGATTAAAGTTTTCCGAGAACGGATTTTCGATCCTCTTCTGCACGGATTAGAATACGCGCACATGGGCACTATAATCGCAAACTCGGGTGAAAACGGGAAAGGAATTTCAGTCGCGTTTCAAACCGCGCCGGATATCGAGGGCGGGTTCGACCAAACCGTGCGAGTGATGACGAAAAAGAACGGGAAGACGACGAGTACGTTTGTCGTGTATAACGAGACGGAGGACGGTGGTCTTGGTAGTAGCAGTAGTAGTAATAGTAGTAGTAATAGAAGAAAATTAGCGGATACTGCGTGGGTTTTAGAGAAGCCTTTACCGGCACCAGCGGTTGGGGAGAGGAGCGCGGCGACGAAAATTGGCGGAGAAACTTTACAACCGAGGACGTATTCGAACGGATTGTGGGCGCCGGTGTTACATCGAGACGAGAAAACAAAAATGGAGTATCTCTTTTACGCGGAGACGCCGCCGAGGTGTTTGCGACCGAGAATCTTAGCGCAAGAGTTTCCAATCGTGCGAAAGGCGATACCGAAGAGATGGATTATTGGTGGCGATATCAAAGTGCGAACGAGAAGTTTCGCCGACGGCTCCGGGACAGAGGATGAAAACGGAAACGAAGATGGAGTAGGGGATTTGAAAGAATGGAGCAAAGCGAAAACGGTATATCGCATGACCACGGATAACGTCGCCATTCCGAAAGTAATCGCGAATAAATTGACGGTTGTTAAATTAGATAACGCCGAAGAAGTTTGGCTCTTACCGTTCTGGCGACAGAGAAGTCCACACACGTGTTCCACGGCGAGAGGCGTTCGCAACGCGGCGGGCGTTTTGCGATCGACCGATAAAGGTGAAACGTGGAAAGCAAACGGTGCGATTCAGTTTCAAACTGGTGCAAAAGGCCGATGGGTTATTGAAGGTTCTATATTTGAAAGCGGCGAAAGTCATCATTTGACTATGCTCATGCGTTCGACCGAAGGCGTTGCGTTTAAATCCATCAGTAGTGATTTGGGTGTCACGTGGTCAGCGCCGTTGCCTTCAGCGCTCGTCAATCCAGACTCTAAATTAAACACGATTGTCAATCGGAAAACGAAACGGCTCTACGTCGCGTTTAACGACGAAACCATTGCAATGACTGTGAGCGATGGTGGCGTGGATGCCATCAAAGGCACTTCGGAGGATAAAGAGCAAACGGCGGGTGGTAAGAAACGCGACGAATTGGTCATCGCTCACTCTGACGACGACGGCGAAAATCTATTCATATTCGCGCGAATCGACGAAGGTGTCACGCCTCCTGGTGTGATGATCCACTATCCAACCATGGCGTTTTACGACGATCAAGAGTTACTCGTGACGTACTCCATATCGTATAACAACGCGACCAATTTCGTGGAAAAGCCAAGACGCGACGGCATTTGGTTAGCGCGCATGACGCCGCCAAAAACTATCGACGAAACGAAACCGAGACGTAGTTTGAAAACGATATTATTAGATAATGGTGTTGGTAGTACTAGCAATAGTGCTTTGTAGTAGTGGATAGTATTAGATCTAATAAAACTATTAATAACAAACGCTCTTCTCTCTCACTTATCCTTCTTCTCCAACGACTGCTCGTACTCGGCGACTAACTGCTCCACCATGTTCAAGTACGAAGTCTCCGCGAAGACCCCGTCCGTATACACGTACTCCGCGACGTTCACTACTTTCGTCACTCTTCCTCTCGTGGTTGGTAAAATCACCACCCCGTCTTTCGTCTTCACTTTCTTTTCTTTGTCCATCTTCTTCGCCACTCCGTTTGACAACAGTTCACGAGAGACGAGCTCTAACGTCAAGTTTTGCGAGAATCGCATGTGGTGTATTCTCGCGCACACTTTGTGCCCTATTAACGCTGCGTTCGTGCTAATGCTAGTATGCTTCTTTTTCTTCTCATCCTTTTCATCCTCTTCTTGTTTCTCTTCCTCTTCGTCGTCCTCTTCGTCGTCGTAAAACTCTCCCCAAAGCAAAACCCCTCGCTCGCAAAACAGAATGAACGCGGTCAAAATCACGTTCGTAATCACGTACCCACACACGCACAGAAACGTCAACCGTTGCAAAAAAGGATCCTCGTGAAACTTCACGTCGTATCCACCTTTCCTCTTCAAATATACCGGGTATAACTGCGCGACAAACGCGAATACACACGCCACGCTGCCGATGAAGATTTTCGTGTTTGAAACAGCGTGCGTTTCTTTAATCTTTTCCGTGTGTAATAAACCGTCGCAAAACATCTCCTCGTACGCGCGTTTAATGGCGTTTAAATCGTCCAGGTTGGAGATTTTAATCGGTGCTCTGTGTTCTCCTTCCTCTTCTTCTTCGGAATCGTCGTCATCGGATGATCTCTCTTCTTCTTTTGTCTTCTTCGTCTTCTCATCATCATCAGCAGTTGTTGTCGTAGGAGCTTCCCCCATGATGATGTGATTGCAATTGATCTTGTGATTTTACGAGTGAAAAAAATGACGATCGAAAAGAAATGCAAAAGAGAAAATGAAAAAAAATGAAGACAAAAAAAAGAAGATGTCCAAAAAAAGTGTCACGACGCGATGAGTTCAAGAAGAACTCGGACGAGAGGAGGAGAAGGAGAAGGAGAAGGAGGAGAAGGCCGACGACGACGAAGCCGACGGCGTTCTCCGTCGTCACTTCCTCCTCGTTCTTCTTCTCCGGATTTAAAGGGAGAGAAGAAGAGAAAGAAGGTGAAAAAGGAAGAAGAGACCGGCGACGAAGAAAACAAAACAAATCCAGAAGACTCGGATTCAAAAAGAGGACATCAACATCTTCATCTTCATCAACAACAGAAACGACATAATAACAACAATGGATTTACGGTCACCGTCCCGAACAAGCGCGTGGTATCTATTGTCTACCCAGGGTACGATTGCATGAATAACATCCCAGAAATCATCGAGAAGTTTGGTGGTAAAGGACAGCTGATGAAGGCGTGCGAGATAGGGAAGAGAGAGAGAGCGACGGTAACGAATACGAGCGCGACTGTTACGAGGATGATGATGGATGGCAAAAGCATCGATGGAGGAGGAGGAGGAGGGAAGGACGAAAACAAAGACGATGGACTCGTTTCGACGGGGACGAAGGCATTGGAGATGAAATTTCGGGAGAAGGACGCGTTGGCGCTGCCGATATACGGGGAGAAGTTGGATGCGAAAACGCTCGTTTTGAGAGTGTTTAAATCTTCTTCTTCTTCAGGGAAGAATAGCAATACTAAAAATAGCGTGCAAGTGGAAGCGTTTGCTCGATGTACGAAACAAATCGAGTTCCGCGGTCTCGCGGATTTTCAATACTGCTCGACGCTCACCGAACGAGAGGAGGAAGAGGAGTTGAGAAAGAAAATGAAAACGAGAAAGCGGATATTTGCGAGCGATGAGAGTATGAATAGAAGCCAAAGTAGTCGAGTGGAAGACAAGATGGAGTTCGTGGTGAACGAGGACGAAATTCGCGCGCCGATTGGGGACGCGGAGGATCCGTTCATGTTACGATTGAAGTCCAAAGCCATGAGTAGAAATAAGGAAAGTAGAGGCATAGAAGGAAAGAAGGAGAATGAAGTGAAAAAAATAGTCGTCCCTGGGGAGTTTAAGCTAGTACCGCCGGTATATTGTAAAGAGGACGTGCCGGTAGATTACTTCGAAGATGGAGAAACGAGAAAGTACAGAGAGGAATTGACGTTTATGCCGCAAGGAAATAACGAAATTTTAGTCGATTTCGCAGACGCCACGGTACCGCAAGTTTTACCAAGGAACGTCGAAGCAGACGAACAACGACCGGTGTGGTATAAGAGTTTAGTCAAACTGTTCAAGGAACGACCGGTGTGGTCGCCGAGAGGGTTACAAGAGAAACTTCGGTCGATTGTCCCGGTGCACATAAGCGTCGACGCGAAACAAACTCGCGCGGAATTGCGAGAGATGGCGTATAAGTTCAACAATGGTCCGTTTCGTAAACTCTGGATTTTACGAGGTTTTGATCCGAGGTTGTCAAAAAATAACGTCAGGTATCAACTGTATGAGATTAAATTGCCAAACTCGTGGTACAACAAGAAAGACTCGACGTTATTTCCGAAGGTGCAAAAATCGATTCAACAATCGAGGACGCATTTGGATTACCATGAATTTCGCGCGTTGCCGAAAACCAGATTTCCGATTTTCTTCATGGACGATGTCATTTTACCGAGCGTCAAGCGAGAATTTCGTATGATTGCAGAGAACGAAGACGTCAAAGACGACGATAAAGACGATGCGACTGGTGTGTACGCGCACGGTCAAACGGAATACGGTCCCGATGGCACGGCGATCATTTCCGGGTGTTCCGAAAAATTTGGTTTCCTCTCCAGACAGGCGAGGACGACAATTTCTGAGCGCATAGGCATTGCCTATTTGAACGTTTTGAATGGCAAAGATCCAATTGCGGAAGATAACGTGTGGGTACAAGCGGAAGAGAAAATACACGCCGCGAAGCAAAAGAGACTCAAAGAGAAAGAACAGTTGGCGGAGGAAGAAGCATTGGCCATCGCCGCGGCGTTAGCGACTGGGCGACAACGCAACAGGAAAAAGCAAAAGAAACCAGAAGTGGAATTGACGATAAGAAACTCGACGGCGCCTATACACGTGACAAGTACGAACATACCCACATATTTAGGTCCTGGCGGCTCGAACGTTATGGCTCTTTCACCCGGTGAGGACGGGTTTGCTGCTCTGAATGCCATCTTGGAACGAAAAATGCGGGAAGCTCCGACGAAGACAACGGAAAAAGAGCAGACGCCGACGCTAGAGCCGCAGCAAACTGACACGGAAGAAGAAAATGCAGAAGAAGGAAAATATGACGGAGAAGGAGATAAAGAGGAAGAGGAAGAGGAAGCGAAGGAAGAAGAGGAAGAGGAGGAAAAAGACGAAGAAGAAGAAGAAGAAGAAGAGCCACCTGTGGTTGCAGAAGAAGAGGAAGCTTTTGAAATTTTCGATAGCGACTAGCAGATTAGTAATAGAACGCATGCAATTGTAATAAAGTACTAGAAGTTTGAAACAGAACTCACATTTTTTTACGCTAGAACACCGATCCGTTGACCGAAATTGATTGAAATCGCTATCGCGTAAGTCAGGCTAGCCACGCCGATTGGCTCCGAATCTGGCAATACAGTTCCATCTGGTAAATTGAAAGGATCTACATCTA
>Ga0114997_10001197_pt1 | contig 21687 bp, 11 predicted proteins | sample ArcticOcean_MG_C_2_FD_87045 | JGI IMG/M metagenome (GOLD analysis project Ga0114997, IMG submission 87045) | Marine microbial communities from western Arctic Ocean - ArcticOcean_MG_CB4_136 | ecosystem: Environmental > Aquatic > Marine > Oceanic | place: Arctic Ocean: Canada Basin | collected...
AATGAATCAAGAGAGGAAATCTGCGCAAGAGAAGAAAGTTCGAGAGCAAAACGAAAGGCGAAAAGCGCTCGAGACGACGAAGAAACGAGAGGCATTTTTGCAACAAAAAAAAACGGAACGAGAGGAACGAGAACGAGAGAAAGAGCAAAGGAGAGTTGAAGAGAGGGAAAAGATGGCGAGAGAGGCGGCGATGTGGAGTCCGAGGACGCAAAATGTGGAATTGGGGAGGTACGCGAGGCAGGCGCGAGAGCAGCAACGGGGACGGATGGAAACGGCGTCGCCAAAGTCGCCGAACGATGTCTTTTACGACGCGAAGGAAAGTTTGCCGGTAGTGCAAAAAAGAATTTCGATCGCGGAAAAGAGTAGCGTCGGTAATGACAAAGTGAGGAGCGAGTCGATGGTTGGTGAAGAAAAAGAGGAGGAGTTGGTGAGGAAGAAGACGAAGACGTTGAACATCGCGAGCGAGCGAAGACGGGAGACGAAGAGTAAGAGTCCTTTCAGTTCTTCGAGCGGCGCGGGTGGCGAAGGGGTGAGTAAACCCTCGCGGCGGTCCCCGTTGATGCTTTCCAAGCCACCGACCAAGAAACCGTCCCTTTCGGGGTCTTCGAGCTTGTTGCTGAAGACGAAGAAATCGACTCCTCCGTCCACGTCTTCTCCATCCTTGGCGCCAAAAGTTAAGAACGCGATGGTAAACGCAAAGACGGGAGAGATCAAATCGCTTCGACCTCCGACTTTTTTAGCGTCACAGAGTAATAAATCGACACCCGGTGTCAATAGAATAGCAACGAGGACACCGAGAAGTAGCAATAGTGCAACACTCGTGAAGAAGAAGAAGAAGATGAAAATTTTGACCGACACCCCTAGTAGCGGCGCCGAGACCGACGAGAAGGAAAAGGAGGAAGAGAAATCGCTTCGCCAAATGTTCGATAAGAGAGAATCGAGACGAATACACGCGAAGCAATTCAAAGCGGCCGTGCAGAGATGGCGCATGAAGAATGTAAAAGAGGAGACGTTCGGTGCGAGGAGTATCAGTTCTGACAACACTAAAATGATTAGCGTCTACGCTCGGAAACGGCCTTTGTTTGAACGCGAAACGAGCAAGGGCGAGTTTGATGTCGTCACAGTTAGCGCATCTAAATCAAACGAAATCGTCGTGCACAACTGTCAAATGCACGCGGACTTGAAGCGAATGTTTGTGAAACACGGGACGTTTTCGCTACATGGCCAAGCGTTCGATGAAGACGTGGAGGAGATTGAAGTGTACGAGACGGCGGTGAAACCGTTGGTTGAAAATGTCATCGAAAAAGACGGAGGATCGGCGGCGTTGTTTATGTTCGGCCAGACTGGATCTGGAAAGACACACACGATGTCGAACATTGAATTGAATGCATTCAAAAGTCTTTTCTCATCCGGGAATGGCGTTGAGAAAGTATGCGTGCAATATTTCGAAATTCAAGGCAAGAAATGCTTCGATCTTCTCGGCGCGGAAAGGAACGAAGTCGTTTTGAAAGAAATTTTCGAAACGAGTAGAATGGCAAAATGCAATAGTAAAGATAAGCAAGCAAACATGGAAGTAGAGTTGATTAACGCGACATCTGTGGCGTGCTTTTCTGCGAAAGATGTTGAAAATTGCGTCAAGGAGGGCGTTTCGAGGCGAACGGTATCGGCGACGCAGTGCAACGCGCAATCGTCTCGGTCGCACGCGGTGTTACGTCTGACGGTGTATAAAAGTAGTATCGTCGATGATGACGATAAAGTTCCGTCTTCGTCATCATCAATATTGACATCTGAAAGGCGCTTAACACTCGTGGACTGTGCCGGAAGCGAACGGAAAGAGGACAACGTGCATCACGACGCCAAACAACGCGAGGAGACTGCTGCTATCAACGCGTCGTTATACACGCTGAAAGAGTGCGCTCGGTTTCGAAAGTTGCGCGCAGACGCGAAAGACCCATCATCTATCCACGTTCCGTATAGAAATAGTCCACTGACGAAAGTCTTGGCGGAGTGTTTCGTGAGCGACGTGGCGAGGATGGCGGTTATCGGTACCGTGTCGCCTGCATCCATCGATACCGAACACACGGCGATGACGTTGAAAACCATCGTTCAAATCGGTGGCGATAGTTGCGAAATCGACACGAACAGTAATTCTGCCAAGAGTTGTTGTTACAAAGAGTCGAGAGAGGACGTGGAAAGAACGCTCGAAATTGAAGTTTCAAAACTCACCGGCGAGAAAACCGTCGTGAAAAAAGATGTCGCGAGACGCATACCGCCGGTGAAATGGAAACGCGATGAACTCGAAAGATGGATTCAAACGACCAAAAACGGCGCGTTCAAACACGCAAAAGTTCCAACAACTATCGCAGGAAGAGAACTCGTTCGCATGCAACCGGCGGCGTTGAGTAACATGTTCGGAGGCGACGCGAGTATGGGTAAGAAACTGCACGAAAGTATCCGCGCGGAGATTCAAAAGTGTTCCGTGAAAACCGGTAGCGGTAATGGTAATTAAAAGATTCGCATATATATACGCGTGTACCGATAGTTAAAAAAGTGCGTGTAGTAGTATTGTATACTTTTGTTCATCCAAATCATCATCGTTCGTAATAAATCTCTTTCTGTTCTCTTCCGATAGATGGGGCCGCAGCGGCTGTAAAAGGCGTTTTCGCAGGAATTTTTAAAGACCAAAAGGGGGAATAATAACGGGGAAAACTGCATAAACTTTTCCTCACTTTAGTACGCACTTTCGTCATCGAATTTCCTTTCCCATTCGTCTTGTTGTCATCAAAGCATCATGTTGTTTGCAAACACCCATTCCCCGCGGAGGAGATCATCTGACCTCACGCCTCGAAGCCGGGAGTTGGCGAAAGATATGCGCGAGAAATTCGGGTTTCCGTCTGCTAAAGGGGAAATGCGTGGGGGAAATGGGAGAAGTCATGAAGACGACGACGCAGAGAACGCGAACGCCACTAAAGAGACGAAGAGTGTGAAAGCATCATCTCCAATGATGGTGAACAACACTCGAGATTTACCGAAGTCGCCGCTGAGAGAGAGCACGAATTCGCCTTTGCGATCTGCATCGAAAGAGATTCGGGTGTCGATGAGTGCCAACGTGAACCAGTGGCGGAGCGAGCGAGCGGAGAATAAAAACGCGATGACATCATCATCGACGACCACGAATACGCCGACGAGACTGAGAGATGTGAAAATGGCATCGACGCAGACGAAAGAAGTTACTAAGGAGAAGAAGGCAGATGTGGATGTCTTTGGCACTCGCTCGATGATGGCTGCTTCGCGAGCGAAAAGTTCAAACGCGACGGCGACAGCTGTTGTTAAAGAGAAGGATACGACGACGACGAGGAGGAGAGAAGAGAAGCTTCTTGATGATCTGGTAAAGAAAGAAAGAGAGTTTGAGCGCGTGACGGAAGCTTTGAACAACATGAAAGATGCGGAGTTAGAATTGTCGAGAAACAATAGCAAAGAGAGCGTTGAGTTTGCGCAGGCGTTGGAAAGACAGATTGAAGAGAAGGTGAGTAAACAGTTGAAAGAGAAAGAGGAGGAGTTGGTGTACTTGAAAGTTACAAATCAGAAAGGCTTCGAAACGTTTACGGAACGCATTCAACAGTTGGAAAGCTTGGTAAGAGAGAAAGACATCAAGATTAAAAGTTTAGAAATGAATGCGCAGGAATGGCAAGCGTTGGCGAAGAGGGACGCCTCGAGAGCAGAGTTGGAAACTTTGGACATGGAGAAGAAGTTAAAAGAGTTCGAGAGAAAGAACGAAGAATTAAATGTAGTCGTGAGCACATTACTCGGCAAAGCGACGAAAGGAGTGGCTCTGGAGAAAGATTTGGAGGCGATTCGGTTGAAACAGCCGACGGCGAAATCGGTCGGGACGAACACGAAGGCGATTCCAGTGGCGCAACCGATTCAGTTGCAATTTACGCCGGAAACGATGAAAACACCTAAAGAGATGGTAAATGCGAGTGCACAGGTAAATATGAAAGCACCGCAAACTCCGCCATCCGTTGGAACGCCTTTGAGCGCGATGAAGCGAAAGTATCAAGTGCATCAAAACGCCACTTTTGCCCTCCAAAAAGAAATCGAAGAACGCGAGAAGCAACAACAACAACAAGAAACGCTCACTCCGAAAGAGCCATCGCCGACGATTGGATTCGAATGGTCTGCCGCATATGACGCGAGAGAGATGGCCACGCAAACCAGTATCGACGAAGAAGTCAAAGCCGAGGCAGAAAAGGATGAACCAACTTCATCCGAATGTTTCGACGACGATAAGCAACACTGGGTGCCGACGCCGAACACGCGCAAGCACGTCGAGGAGAAGTACGTCGGCTTACAACGACAACACCCGAAAGAACAATCATCATCCTTTAGCAATACCATCGACCCAACCACCTCTCGCTTTGCAATGCTCACCCCTATTCGAGTCCCGCAAACGAGACAACCTGTCCTCCAACATCGAGCGCCAGAGCGGCAGTCTATACATTACTCCCGCAGCGCCGAAGAATCTCGACGCATGTACGACGACGAGCGCATGGCGAGACTCTCCCGAGCTATGAATCTCAGCGACTCGCCTTTCAGACGAAGGCATTTATAACTTATATACACTACATAACATCTACTAGAATACACACGTACAATATCTCTCTCTCAATACTCGCTCGGAGGTCTGGGCCCGAAAATCAAAAGCAATACGGGCAGCGTCACGCAGACAATCGCGCCTATTTTAAACTGTAACTCGTCCGTCGTCGCATCTAACGCTTTATCCACTCGGTTTCCCAGGCCGTATTTCCCGCCCTCCACGTTTCCGAAGCGTCTGTTTCCCTTTTGTAAAGGAGCGTCGTCGTCGTCTTGGGATTTCGATGGAAGACGCAAAGCTTCCCGAGTTTTCTCGTCGAGTTCTCGTTCTTCGTTTTCGTTTTCTTTTGCCGCTAAAAGGTGGACTTTACGAAGACGTAAACGCCGAGACGCAGGAGAAGACGCGACCAGAGGTGAGGAGGAGGAGGACGACGACGACGGGAGATAACACATACGCATTTTTTCCTTTTGTGGTGAGTAGTAAAAGTGACGAGATATTCGCTTTGACGACGAGGATGTTATGGTCGGTTGGTGAAACGCTCCGTTGTTTACGCGAAGAATCTACACAATGTTACATACTAGTACTTTCTTTTTATTTATTATTATATATGTGTTTTATAGCTGCACGTGTAGGTAGATTCTTTCTTCTCTCTCTCTTTCTCACGCTCTCACGACGCTCGTAAAATTTCTCTGACCACGTCTTCGTTCAGCTCGGCGCTGCCGTCGCTGGGAGAGTCGGAATTCGATTCGGAGGCACGCGGTGCGTCCCCGCCTTTTTTGGATAAAACGACCGGCGCGGAGGCGTGGATGGCGTTTAAATCGACCGATCTTTTCACCGCTCGTTTCTCGTCCTCGTTTCCAGAGTTGGATTTCGAGACTGAAGAAGGTTTGTTTGCTTTTCGTCCTCTCGGCGATTTACCGCCGTTCTTTTCTCTTTCGGCTTTCTTCAACAGTTCGAGAGGCATGCGCGCATTTCGTTCCATGACTTCGTACTTGGCGTGTCGAGTAGCGAACGCTTCGTCCGAGATGTCTTCATCCGAGGAGTCGTCGCCGTCTTTGTTTTTCGCGTCCGCCGTCGCCGCCGCGTCCATGTTATTCAGTCTTCTCAATTCTTCTACAGACATGGTAAACGTCGTCACGACTCGTACCGAAGGCGTGTTGATGTCTTCGTGCAACGCGCGTTCGACGTATTTTGCACCAACGATATCACCGACGACGTTGTTAATATCGTACTCGTCCGTCTTTCGCGACATGTGTTTTCTAGTGTTGTTGTTGTTGTTGTTGTTGTTGTTGTTTCCAGCTTCGGCTTTATTGGTGTCATTGTTTCCGTCTTTTCCTGAACCAGCTCCACCGGCGTTACCACCACTACCACCGCCGTGCGGATAGTTCCTGTTTCTATTCCTTACATTTCTATTTCCGCGGCCGCTACCACCGCCACCGCCACCACCTTTCCCTCCTTTCGCGCCCCCGCCGGAGCCTTGATTCGAGGTAAAAATCGGCGGCGGTTGCCCTAATCGTTGCATCAAACCTAAACAGCGCTTTTTCAAATCCTCGCATTTTTCGTGCATGACGGTGTTCGAGACGTCCGAATCACCGCCCGACCCGGACTTATTCCCTTTGTGTTCTTTCGATGTATCGTCGTCGGTCTTCGCCTTATTGTTCGATTTCCCGTCCTCGTCCGGGGCCTCCGTCGCCATCTTCGCGTCCTCGCCGTCCTTTTCCTTGCCGTCCTCATCACTCATCATCATCAATTTCCTTTTCTTCAAAATCTTCTCCCGTCTTCTTCGAATTGGATCAAAAAGTGGATGCTCGTTAAACACCACCATCTTTGCCAGCTTCCCGTTTTTCGATTTCGGTTTGCTCGTTCTTTCCTTGTCTCCTCCTCCAGCCGCATTTTCATCCAACAATTTCAACTTTTTCTCGTACCTATTCTTGTGCGATTGCAACTCCTTCAGCCGTGACTCGAGCCATACGCACTGCCACTCGATGTCCCTTCTCTCTTGCTTCCAGTGTACATCCAACGACGGATACGATTTCTCTTTTTGATGATGATGATTCGTTTGTTGTTGTTGTTGGACTTGATTTTGTTCCACGCTCGTCGTGATGTTGTTCCCTCGATCCTTCTCGTTAGGTTCGTCCGAACACGTGTCGCTGAACGAGGACCACCCGTCCACCCCGGCGGATAAGATCTCGCGCCATTGCGACGGACGCTCGTCCTCTTTACTCTTCTTTGAGCTCGTCATCATTCTTAACCTAAGAAACTCGCTTCTGATGATCGGAAATGGAGATGAGATGCGTTTAAACTCCTATATAAAACTACGCGCGCGATACAAAAGCTGAACGCCGACGAATACTCTCTCTCTCTCTCTCTCTTTCCCTGACAAAAGGTAAAGAAAACGAGAAGACAAAAGCGACAGCGTTGAAAGAACGAGCAAAAGTTGTCTTAATCTTCGTAATCTGCGTTAAAAGTGTGAAAATTTGATCTCTCCAAGTGACGAAAATGTTCTCTTCGACAGCCAAATTGAAAAAAATAGAAAAAGTAGAAAAAACGGAAATTTTTCATTCGGTGAAAAAAAAAAGAACAGAAAAACATGTAAGATGCGAAAAGAGTAAAGGTATACTTAAGAAGACTTTTTGCTCTTTCAGGTTTTACACACGCACACACACACAGTTGTTGGTTTATTATTACGAGTGTATTACATATACATTTTTATTCAATTTTTTATAATTAAACGAAGCTAAAGCGCAACTTCAAATCGGGCGTGCCTTTGTTGAACAACGCGACGCGTTGGCGGAGAGGATCCGCCGGTTTTTTCGCTAACGGCAAACCGAACAAACCCGGTCTGACGGATTCTTTTTCCATGAAACTCCAACAGCGAGTGGAGACTTTATTCTCTTTCTTTTTGAAGTGTCTCAGTTCGATTAAAACGGCAGAACCGGCGGGCCAAGTCGCCGGCGCGGAGGATAAGGTGACCGCGTTTTGTAACGTGAGCGAGTTGGCGTCGTTCCCGGGTCGAGCGCCAACCGCCGTGTTTTGCGGTTGTTCCAGTTCTTGACCGTTCGTGTCGACTAAAGAAACTTTACAGTGCACCTGTTGCATTTTTGATGCATCTTTGACGTTTGCGACGGAATCGATGAAGACTTTTAAGCGTTGCGACTGACCTTCAATCGGAAGCGCGTCCGAGCCACGACGCGTCGGCGAATGCTGCCCTCCTGCCGAACGACGCGTCGGGGAAGGTTGCTGTTGTTGTTGTTGTTGACTTTGCGCGTGTGGCGGCGTGGCGATGTTCACGGGTGGTGGCATAGCTTGTTGTTTCTGCTGCTGCTGCTCTTTCGCTGACTTCTCTGTTTCGCTCTCTTCGTCTTTCAAAAACGAGCCTTTCGCTTCGTTCGTCACTCTCGCTTCTTCGTTGATGATATCCGCGCCTAACATTTCCTCGCGAAACGACCCTTCGATGCGAAAGTCTGGCATACTCCCACCGTTCAACGCGTGCTTTAACAAGTGCATAAACACGCAGAAATCACCCAAACCCAAACTGGATCCGTCGGACGTGCAACTCGCGTTCCACATACCCGCCAGCTTCTCGTTCGGCAAACCAGTTTTAGTCGCCATGGCGGCGACTTGCGCGCCGGTAACGCCGAGCGCGTTCGGATCGTTCAATGATTTCTTGAGCGTATACCACGCGTTTTTAGAACGTTCGAGATCGTCGCGACTGATGTAGAGTGAAAGTTCATTTTCTTTATCGCCGACGTCTTCGGTAATCTCCGGAACGGCGGAGGCGACAGAACTTTGTTGGCGATTCGGCGACGACGGTTCATCGTCCTCATCCGTGGCGTCGTCGTCGAACGTGGTATCGACGTTACTCGTTTTCAATATCTTGTTCGTAAACGAGCCAGCAGCTTCGACACTTTGCCTGGACGATTCAAAATCACCAAAATCGTCCGAAAATCCGTCATCGTTAATGTTGTTGTTGTTCGCTCCGTTGTTATCTTCTCGAGAATTGAAATCGCCGGAGAACTCGTCGTTGAATGCATCGTCGTCGTCGTCAAACTTATTCCGGCCGGACTGTCCTGGTTGTTTGAACGCATCATCGGTGTCGTTAGTATCGTCAAACCCATTATTCGTTTGCTGTTGCCCTCGATCGCCGCCAATCGTGTCGTTGAAATCTTCGAACGATTGAACATGTTTCTGGGCAATCGGCGCGAAGAAATCTTCCTCTTCAAACGCGAGATCGTCTTCCGGAGGCATTCTTCCTCCATCGTTCGCCGCGATTGGCCGACCAAATATGCCATCGTCATCGTCGTCGTCTAAATCGTGTTGTTGTTGCTCGTGATCTATGGAGTTATTCATGCCATCTTCGAACCACTCGACATTCTCTTTGCTACTCTCGCGTTCCATTTGTGACGAAGGAAACGCGTCGTCGCCGAAATCTTTGAAGAACGCGTCGTCTTCTTTTGCCCCTTTGCGTAAACTGTCCTCGGCGGCGGCGGAAGAGGCGGCATTTTTATCCGTACCGAAATCGACGTCGAATGGATCGTCACCGTCGATATCTTCGGCAGCTGCTGGCGCAGAACGTGCGCTAAATAAGGGTTGTTCGGAACTTCCCGTCGCTCGCGGTTTCGCGAACGCATCAAACTCGTCGCCAAAGTCAGCGTCGTTCATCACGGTACTGCCATCATCGAATGCGAAGGCGTTGGCGGAGGACGATTTCTTCAAGTTCACTTGCGGCGAGAAAACGTCTTCGGCTTCGGCAAACCCACCCGTGAACGGCTCCGGTGCGTCCGATTTAAGCTCCTTCGATTCCGCGAACGGCGAGGCGCCCGACGCGAATTCAAACGAACTCGTCGACGTCGTTTCTTCGGCAGCGGCGGTAAAACTGAACGTTCCTCCTCCTGTAAATTTCGACGAACTCTTCAATTCCGTGTTTGCGTTGCCAACCATCTCTGCAAGCTCCATCAACCTCGCCATGTTCTTTTCCGATTGCGCCTCGGATTCCGCCGCCGACCGTTCTGCCTCTTCCCTCGCCGATTCCGTCGTCGCAATCATAGCTTCTAAAGCGTACGCTTGCTGAGCGGCGGCGCTTTCGCGCGGGAAGACATCTCTCGCGCGATCAAGCGCAGCTTCTAGTTTAGTCGTTTCCAATTCCAAATGTGCACGCTTCGCCTCTAAATCTCTCTGCACCGCGCTGGTTTCTTCGTTAACGCGCTTCTCCTCGGCTTCAATTTTCGTTCGCAACTCGTTCACGTCTTCTTCCATTGACTTGATCAACGATTTCGACGATTCGGCGGCATTTTCAGCCTCCGCTTCTTTCTCTTGGCACGCCTGTTCGCGTAAATCCAACTCTTCTCTTTGCGCGTCGACTCTTAACTTTGTGCCGCGTAACTCCTCTTCCGTCTTCTCCAAGCTTTCCGTCGCGACTTCTAACCTCGTCTCGAGTTCGTTCTTTCGCTTTTCTAAATCGCGATCGGCGTTTTCAATCTGGCGAATTATATCTTCCGTCCTCGATTCTGCGCTTTCAATCTTCTCCTCGATGTCTTTCAAAACGCCTTTGTGTTTTTCTTCGGTTTGTTTTAATTTTGCTTTCTCGGCGTTCAATCGAGTTTCGGTTCGCTGAAAGTTTTCATTCGCAGTGGCGAGCGAAGCTTTATGCTCAGCCTCGATGATATCTCGTTGTTTCTTCGCCTCCTTCAGCGCGTCCGATGCTTCTTCTAACATGATGCGTTTGTTTTGAAGTTGCAAACGGTGCGCGTCTCGAGCTTTTTTTGTCACGATGCGTTGGTTCTCGAATTCTTGCGCGGCTTGGGCGCGTTCCTCTTCGAGTTTCGCCAGTTCGCTTTCGAACTTCTTCTTCGCCGCGACGAGCGCTTCTTTCTCTTTCACGTACTCTCTCTTTGCATCGACGAGTAGTTCTCGAACGCGCTCTACGCGCTCAAAGTGTTGATTTTCCGCGTTTAAGGTTGATTTTTTCGCCGCTTCCAACGCTTGCTTGCCTCGCTCTAAAGCTTGTTCGCTTTGCTCTCGCTTTTCTTTAAATTGACGTTCGATATTTTCCGCATCTTGAATCGCAGCAGCCTTCAAGCGTTCCATCTCGCGAATTTCCGCGCCTTTTCTCACGAGCTCGGCTGATAACGCGTCTTGCCTATTCTTTGCGGCTGTCTTTACTCGAGTGACTTCAAATTGCAGCGCGCGGAGCTTCGACTCCATCGATTTCAACGGCAACGCAGAAACAGACTCGGCTTGTTCAACTTTTTGACGCAACTTTTCCAAATCTCTATTCGCGACCTGCATTTGCTTCTCTTTCTCTCGCATTTGTTCTTCCACGCGAGCCTTTGCCGTCATCGCTCGCGTACGGTATTCCGAGCGTTTCTTCTCGGCGTCTTCGATGACGCTTTGCGCCTCGCGTTTGGCCTCTTGCGCGTTCTTCTCCGCGCGTTCCGCAGCTTCTCGCATTTTATCAACTTTCGCTCGCGTGCTCTCGATGGCATCTCTAGCTCGCTGATTCCTCTGGTCACTTTGCGATACTTTACTCTCGTATTGATTCAACTCTTTCTCGAGTTTGGCTTGCTCTCTCGGGTCCGCCGGCGTCGCCACCGCCGCGTTATCCATGCTAAATCCCAAATCTAAAGGAGGTCTCGAATACGTGTCTGGCGTGTCTAGTCGTGCCAAAGTCGTATTATTGATGCTATTGTTGTTGTTATTATTATTATTCCTGAATGCGGTCACAAAAGTATCCAACGACACGTCGTATTGATTCTGCGGCGTGTTCAAACTCGCGAACTGGGCGTTCATGACGCTTCCCGGAGTCGAGTTCGCACCCGCGCCGCCGTTCCCGCTAACCATCGGCGTCACTCCGTGTCCTCCACTTCCTTTCGCCTTTATCACCGCGTATACGTCGTGCATCGCCAATGAAAACGCGTCGCAAGTCAAACTCATCGCCCCTCTCGACCGTTTCCGAACAATCTCCCGAATCTCTCTCTCCGGTAAACTCGCCTTCCCGAGAAACTGCACCGCGTTCTCCGCGGTCACCATCCCAGATCTGTTCACGTCTAAGCTCGAGAAATGCTTTTCGTACTTCACCTTATCTTTCTCAGACATCGGTTTGCTTCGAATACTGTTGCTCGAAATGCTCGTCGGCGTCAATCCGCTCGTCGTCATCATCAATCCGCCGTCCGCCGCTCCGCTCGAAGTCGTCATCCTCCTCCTCTCCTCCTCCTCCAACGCCTCTTTCACTAGCGTCAACACCCGTCGCAACCCGTCTCGATCTGCGATTTCTCCCGTCCCGTTCGTTCCCATTCGCCAAACTCTGGATAAAACCTGGTCTGGTAACCCCGACGGGCGTAAAAACGCGACCGCTTTTTGTCCTTTGACGACGGAAGAGTGAACCGCATCGTCAGATTCACCTCCGCCTCCATCCAATTTCCCGTCACGCAGATTCACAAAGAGCGCATCTAAAAGAGCGGGAGAAGAGAGGGTTTGGATTAAAGACTGGCGCGAAGACCAGTCGAAAGAACTACTAGACATCGTCGTTTCTCAAAGAGTAGCAGTCGATCAGCAGAGAGTGAGCTTTTTGCGCAATTAAAGCTTTGCGTCGAGTGTTTTATGCGTTTTATTCCTTTGGAGAATTGAGGAAATTAAGAGTCGAATCCCCTTTAAAAAGACAAGGAAAAGAAGGCATTTTCAAACGCTCGTAAACGCTATAAATGTTGATTTTAAGCGACGAACCAATCTAAACCACCCAAGTCAAAATCGTCGCGCATGACTCGAAGAATCTTCTCCCTCGCTTTCTGCATGCCGAACGCGAAGAGGCGACAAAGTTTGGTGTTTTTGTCCAGGTTTTCTTTCGAGCGCTTGCGTTTGGGGAGGCCGGGCATTTCGTCGCGCTTTTCGACGACGTAAAGAAGTTTTGGTTGGTATGTATCATCGTCCTCGTCGGTGGTGGTTATGGTGGTGGTGGTGGCACTGAGGGTTTTTTTTTGTCGCGCGTAGTGTTCCTCTTCCTCTTTCGCGCGGATGAGTTCGATTTCGCGGTTGATGTCGGCGACGTAGGCGTTGAGCGTTTCGCCTCTGCCGAATACGCGGATGATTAATTTCTTTTGCTCTTTGCTGCCACGAGGAGAATTTTTTATCTTCGCCGCCGACGAGTCCGATTCGGTAGAGTCCGTGAGAGCGTCGACATCGCGAACTTCTGCGTTCGTGTCACCGTCGGCGGTAAACAAAGCGGCGAAGCCTAACGGTCCATCCTCCTTCAACATGTAGTGTACCTTTGCCGCTCGCAAGCGCTCTAAGCTGCACCTATCGTGTACTTTCGTCGATTGCTTCGCGTATTGTCGCCACCAATACATCGGTCGTTCTATCTTATGGCAACGCATGCCACTATTAAACGCGCGATGGAGGAACGAAACGTCAACCGGCCACCAGTGATTGGGATTTCTCTTCAAACTACTGCACGTTCTTTGCTCTTCTGAAACGGCGAAATCGACCACCTCGTCTCCTATTCTCCACAAATCATCGTATATCCTAATGCTCTCTTCCCCTTCTTTATTCAAATTCATTTTCTTCTCCAAAAACGATCTCCGATAACAGCCGCTCGCTCGCATCGCGGGAATCTCTATGTATCGCCCAGGCGCCATCTCCGTAGTACCACACGTCAATGAATTTTGCCACCTTCTGAACCGTTCCATCCCAATCCATCCCTCTTGCGGCGCATTACTCGAAGGTAAATCGCCAATCAACGAAATCTGGCTAAACGTCGCGTCTAAATCCTCCCGCGACTTCAACGCGTTCAACAATTCGTAAAAGCATCTCTGCGGCCTCATATCGTCGGCTTCCATTTCCGCCACGTACTCGCACGTGGACAAACTATACGCCAGGTTCAACGCAATCCCTTGTCCAGACCGTAACTCTTTGCTTCTTTCTAACTTCCTAAGGATTATTTTATGCCTCTTTCCTTTGCAATATTTCCGCACGATTCGCTCGTACATATCTTCGTTTCCGTCGTTTCCTTTTTCCTCCTCCAACTGTGCAAACTCTTCTCTCAAATTACACTCCACCTTGTTCGCGTAGAAATCACATAAACCCTCGTTTCCGACGTCCTCTTCCTCCTCCTTCTCGTTTTCCGTCAATTTCCACTCCCCGCCTTCTCCTTCTTTTAGTTTTTCGTACGCTCGTTTACATAAACCAATCCTTTCGAAACTTCCATCCGTGCTCGAATCATCCACGATAACGATTTCCAATTTTACCTTCTCTTGTGCGAATAAACATACTAAACACGAGGTTAAATGTGGCAAGGCGTTATGCACCGGGAGTAACACCGACAGGTCGAACTGGCCATCATCATCATCATCATCATCGTCGTCGTCGTCGTCGTTTTTCTCGTCGTTTCTTTTTCTCTTGTTCTTCTTCTTCGTCGTCGTCGTTATTGGCATGTTCAATGCCGTTTTGGGGAGAAAAAATGACCAAAAAAGGTCCGTTTTTTCTTCATTAAAAGACACAAAAATGGTAGTAAACGTGCAAATAAACGCGACGGAATCACCCCCGGCGGATGCTGAAAACGACGGGTTTAGGCCTCGACGCACGAAAGACGACATCTTAAACCCGGAGAAGGTGAAAGAGGAAAAGTTACGGTCGCGAGACGTTTTGGACGACGTGTTGAACGCGGTAAGAGTTTTGATGTGATTTTTGAAAATCATGTTTCTTTTCCCCCTACGGGAATTTGAATTCGATGGATGCATTGCTTTGCGAACGCGGGATACTTTTGCGCGAGTTTTATAGAAACTGACCTCTCACTCTCTTTCTTTCTCTCTTCTTTTTAATGATGATGATTTTACAGGTGGAAGTGTACGCCGCGGATGGCTTCGATACGCTCGAACAATGCATTCGAACACAAATGATGGACGGTGGGAATCACCCCCAACACCAGCAGCAAGAGAGGATTCAAAAAGGCTTGGACTCGCTGTATCAACACGCGCAACGGAACATTTCGAAACATTTTTCTCAGTTCAGCTCGAGAGCTTCGAGCAGATGTTTTACGGTACCGCACGAGATTGTGAAGTTACCGTCCGATTTTAGCGAGAGGACGATGCACACGGTGGAACGTTTACCGGCGTGTTCGGTGGAGGAGGAGAAAGCGTTGGACGAACGCTTGGAAAGCTTGAGAAGAAGAATCGCGAAATCGAGAGCGGTGACGATGAGGAGTAAGTCCGAGATGAAAGGGTTGTCGAAGGAAATCGAGATGCACGGGGAATTGACGAAGAAGTTAGGGGAAATCCCGGAAGTGGCTTTGAGAGAGACGAACGAGAACGCGTGGGAAGGCGCCAAGGCGTGTCGATCGGTGGTGGAGACGGCGAAGAGGTTACAGCCGTTGTTGCACCAAGCGGAGAGGATCGCGGAGACTGGAGCGTTTCTGAGTAGCAACGACGCGATGGCTAGTAACGATGAGAGGAGAAGAGATGCGGTGGATGCAGCGCAAGAGGCGATGAGAAGTTGTTTCGTGAAAGGCGGAAGCTTGGAGGCGCTTAGACAGATCAACGCGAAGCTCTTGAATGCGTCGTCAACGACGACGATGACGGCGGATGCTCAACGAACAGAAAACGATGACGCGATGCTGGTTTAATCTTCCTCTCTCTGTAGTTTATCTATTTACTTATACAAATTGTACACTAATACAACTCTTTATTCCGAGTAGTTCTCACAAAGTACGTAGTGATTCTTCTCTCAATAGGCGCACACATGTATATTTCTTTATTCTTAATACGTGTGCAACCCGCTCTTATACGACGCTTGGACACCTCTCGGAAACACCACCCTCACCAGCATCTCCCACTTCATCTTCACCCAGTCTAAAATTTGCAACACCACGTTGCTTCTTTTCTTCTCTCTGCTATTACTCCCGTTCGATCCCGGACCGTACACGCCATTCCCACTAATCCCCCCAGTCGCCGCTCCGGGACCGCCCCCAATCCCACTCGTGCCTCCCGGCAACACGCTCTCGTTCGCCGCCAAGGAAATGAAAAACCCAAACGGCACCAACCACGTCGTGCACAAGAAAAATCCCATGGCGTATTCCGTCGAATATCTCTCCTCGCGAAAGTATCGCATCCAATACACGTGCGTTAAGATCAACATCACGACTGAACCCGCGAATTCTACCGTTTGCACTTCAATAAACGGATATCTCTTGAGTAATCTCGAATACGCGATTTGTGATGCACCCCCCACGAGACACGCCGTGAAGGGCATGCCGTCGACGAAAAATAAAAGCACGTGTATGAAAACGGTGACTTTGATCGCGTTTTGGAGGAATTTTTTAGCAAAACGCGTGTACTCTTCGACCATTTCCGCGAGGTAATACAGACCTGTTTAGTCAGCGGCGCGATTATATAAACACGCGGAGTGTGAGAGAGAGAGAGAGAGTCACGAGTTCGTCGTCGTCAGAGAAGAAGACTCGTCGTCATCGCTTGGTGTACGACGAAAATCAATACTTATAATTGCACGGGGAAAGAGAACGAGAGAGAGGAAGAGTAAACGTACCGGTGGCTAAACACACCGCCAATAGGACGAGAAATATGTACCCGCCGGTGTACGCCAAAGTCGTGGAGACGATGCTTTTCGATGCCATGATGTTTAATAATAATAATAACGCTACTACTTATACTGTTTACGAAGAGAAGAAAAGTGCGGGGAAAGCGTTTGAATTTCGATCCAATTCTTCAGTTCTTTCTCTCGCTTTTCTCGCTTCAACTCTCTTTAAAAGCTTCTAAACGCGACGAGACAACGACGAGAACGACAACTTTTGATATAATATACACACACACACACGCACGAGAGAGTTAAAGAGAGAGTTTAGAGATACATGACCGCCACCACGGAGCACAAAAGTGGTGGAGAAAAGGAATCGATTCGTCAACCTTTAGACACGGTCGTTCTCAAATACCTCCAAAAGCGAGGGTTCAAAAACGCCGAGCGAGCGTTAGTGGTGGACGCGAAACTGCAAAAGGACGCGACGAGCTCGATGTCTTTAGTCGCGTTAGGCGCGGACGCGACGTTGAGCGATTTGTTGGTGTTGCACTCCGTGGAGGATGATTTCGAGGAGGAAGGCTCAAAGTTCAACGCCGAGCAGGTTTTGGACGGGTACGCGAGAGTGAGAGATTGGATTTTCGGAGCTTTAGATATGTACAAACCAGAGTTACTGCGCGTGTTGTTTCCAATGTTCGTGCACTGTTACTTGACCTTAGTGAAGAAGAACAAAGTGGAAGAGTCTCGCGACTTCTTCGCGAGGTTTCACGAGGACCACGTGAGAGCGCACTGCGACGATATTCGAGGGTTGAGCGGCGTAGCGTTGCCGGAACACGTGGAGACGGATCCGTGCGCGATGAAGTTCATTAAGCACAAGTTTTCGATCGAGATGTGTTTTCAATCGTTCGATTTATTGGTGAGGTTTTTACGAGCCTCGGACGGGAACGGCGCGACGAAGTGTTTAGCCATCTTGAACGAAAACGTCGGCGTGAAAATTACGCAGAGGGACTCACCTTCCATGTTTGTCGAAGAGGAGGAGGAGAAAAGCATAGACGCGGTTTTCAGCGGTGTCGTAACTGGGGAGACGACGGCGTCGATTGCCGCGTATAACAGCGGACCTGGGAGGTTTGGTTTACTCGAACAGTCTTTAGAAATCAAAGCGGAGAAAGCTTTTCGGGAAATCGAAGCCAATCACGAAGAGGCGATCAAACGAGAAGACGCGAGAGTGGCCGCGTATAAACCGAAGAAGATTTACAAAAAGAGGAAAAAGAAAGGTTCGGACAGCGAGAACGACGACGACGAGGACGACGACGATAAAGAAGAGAAAATTTTAGACGAAGAGACTATCGAAGTCGACGGGTATAAGGTTTTGAAGAGAAGAGAGATAGACGTGCCGAACGTGCCTCCGACAATCAGTCGCTTACGAAATCCCAGGCTCGTGGATAGCGAGATACCAATTCCCGAGTACGATTACGACGACGGGTTGAGAGCTTTGGAAGACTTCTCGAACAGAGTGAAAGTGACGTCTGATAATTTACCTTCCTGTTGCTTCTTTACGTTTACGCACGCGGAAGGCAAGTTGATTTGCGCGAGCATGTCGCCAGACGTGGAGAAAGTTGTGGGCGGCTTTTCTGATTCTGTGGTGAGAACGTGGGATTTAACGAGTGGCGAAAACGACGACGACGAGGATAACGAAGAAGATGACGAAAAAGAAGTTGAGGGCAAAGAAACGGCGGATGGCGGGACGACGACCGAAACCGGCGAAAATAAGGAAAAGACCAAAATAGTATACAAACGCGGCGATAAGATTGGGAAATCCATGAAAGTGAAGGAATTCATCGGTCACTCCGCACCCGTTCACGACGTTCAATACTCACCCGACGGCATCTACCTCCTCTCCGTCTCTCGAGATTGTACCGCGCGCATGTGGTCGTGCGAACTCGAAATCCCACTTTGCGCGTACAAAGGCCACCAAACCCCGATTTGGTGCGCGAAATGGGCCTCGTGCGGTAACTATTTCGCCACTGGTTCCCACGACAGAACCTGTCGAATCTGGACGACTGAATTATCCTCCCCGATCCGAGCTTTCTGCGGCCACATCGGCGACGTCGATTGCGTCGCGTGGCACCCGAATTCCAACTACGTCGCCACTGGTTCCTCCGATAGAACCGTTCGTTTATGGGACGTCAGTACCGGTCGATGCACCCGCCTCTTCGCCGGACACACCAGCGGTGTCACCGCTTTAGCATTTAGCCCAGACGGTCAATCCATATCCACCGCGGACGATTCCGGTATCATCCACTCCTGGGACTTGGACTCTGCGCGATGTTTCAAAACCATGCTCGGCCACGAAAACGCGGTCTACAGCTTAGACTACTCCGGCGGCGGCGGCGAAATCCTCGCCTCCGCGGGCGCCGACGACACCGTACGCATCTGGGACCATAAAGACGGCTTAGAATCCGTCGTGACTGGTATCATCCCGAAAATCGCTCCGACGAAAACCTTCCGCACGAAAAATTGCCCCGTCGTCAACGCCGCGTTTACTCGTCGGAACTTGTTGTTAGCCTTTGGAAGCCGGCGTATGCCGGTGTACCATCACATTTAAGAATTTTTGATAAAAAAGAATTAATTCTGTGCGGTTTAAAATCGTCCTCTGTCTACGAGCGATCGATCTTCTGTACCGTCTTCTCGCGTACGGACGAGTGCCAACACGTATACTATTATTCCATACTGAAATGAACCTTTTTGAATAATTTTTGATTAATTAAGAATTCTGTGCTGGCAAATTTCGTGCGTACTCTTATTTTAATTGGAATTGGATTGTTTAATTGTTTTACATCACAAACCTCTTCATTGCAAACGCGCGCGCGTAACTTTAACGACTTTAAACTCCTCGAGCTCTGCTTTCGTCGCACGACGCGCGAATGCGACTTTTTCACCCCTAAATTTTATAACATACGAAAATAATGTCGCCGCCTCCCTCGCCAAACGCGAAGCTCGAGCGGTCGTACACTTTACACAAGGACCGGGAAAAACTCGAACAAGTCAAGTCTGGTCTCCAATCCGAAGCCGCGCAAGGGAACATCGACGTCGTCTTGGAACGACTCTTAAAGCTCGACGCGAAAGTACACCCGCGAGATGTGCCCGCGGTGTATAAGAGAGCATTGTTGAGGTTTCACCCGGACCGACACGTCGGGAAACCGATCGCGAAACGTGCGAGTTACGAGGAGAGGTTGGTTGGTTCGTTGTTGAACGTTTTGGAACATTTCTCTCGAATTTGAACTCGTTGGCGCGCGCGCGCCATGTTCTTCTCTCTCTCCTTCTCGAACTATTTCTCGTAACTCGAGAGAGAGAGAGAGAGAGAGAGAGAGAGAGAGGAGCGATGATTCTGCCACTGCCGCCTTCGTAGTCGCGTGGTTCGCCTCATCCCTCTCGATTAAATATTTCCTTCTCGCTTTTAAGAAGGCGGTTGCTCTTTCGCTGACTTTTTAACTAACTAAACGAATCAATCCTTTCTTCTCTAACAACAAAACAGGTTCAAACTCGTCCGTTTGGCGTGGGACAATCACGTCGCCAGACGCGTCGGGAACGTGGTCAAAACCTCCGAGGATGGGGAGATTTTAGAGAAAGCGGAGATATTTGATTACGCGCAAGTGCAGAGAATGATTGCGATGCGCAAAGCGAGAGAGGCGGCGAAATCGAGGTACGAGAAAGAGTTGCGAAAGAAACGCGGCGTAGTATTGGAGGAGAGCGAAGACAAAGATGAAGACGCGAGGAAGAAGAAGAAGAAACAGAAGAAACAGAAAGCCAAACCGGGCGAGCCGGAAAGTTTAGAAGCCATAGCGAAAAGACTCGCGGAGCAAGAGTTCCGGGACGACGACGACGCGTTCTTCGGCGAGAGCACCACTTCGAGCGACGACGAAAACGGAGATAGCGACACCGAATCCGACGTCGACGAGAAAGAGTTGAAACGAGAAAAAGAGAGGCACGATAGGTTGTTAAGATTGCACGTGAAAAACTTGCACAAAGCCGAGAAGAAGACGGTGAAAGAGGGCGTGAAGACGAAGGTGTTGCGATTGTTCCGTCGGGGAGGTCCTCCTGGCTAGTTGTTTTCGACCACTGCAATTGCCAATTTAAGGGTATTCTTCTTAGCTTGGAAAACACCACCGTTCAAAGCAGGAATTGAATAGATAGCGTCCATTACTCCGGTTATAGATTTTTGTGTCAAAACAGTTGCTTGTCCCTTGCCTGGTGCACCATGGGCAAAATGTAAATTAAAATATAAAGCGCAACATAAAACGAACGCGTTTTGTTCTTAAACATCATCTCGCGACTTTTAGGCCAAAATGGTGTTGCTCTCCTTTTCCTCGTCGTCGCGAACCTCACTCTCTCGACGCGAGGAGGCGAGAACGTCCAGGAACAAGAACGTCGGCGGCAACTCATCTCCCGGTTTTTGGCGGCAAAATCGTCGAAATCGTTTTTCTCGTTGTCGTTGTTGTTTCGAAGAGGAAGAGAAGAAGACGAAATACGAACCACCATCACGAATCGTCGTCGTGGAAGGCGTAAACGACGCCAAACGCGTTCGCAAAGCTTTGAACGCGTCGCACCCGAACGCGGTGTTCGCGATGCGAGGATCGTATTTCGATGCAAAGGCGAACAAATGGAAAATTCAACCGAATATCGTGCGCGCGGTGGAACGCAACGCGGGATGGTTGAAAGAAGAAGAAGAAGGAGAAGAAAGAGAAAACGACGGGGAAAGAAGAGGCATCGTGGCGGCAGAGGTGATCGTGTTTACCGATCCTGACGTCGCAGGAAGGCAGTACCGACAAAATTTTATCCAATATTTACCTCGAGCGAAACACGCGTTCGTGTCGCGGTATCGAGCGCGGTGTAAGAAGAAGACGAGATGGCACGAAGTGAACGATTGCGGGGTTGAGTTTGCGACGGATGGAGCGATACGAGTCGCGGTGAAGGAAGCGAGAGCACCGAGGACGACGAGGACGATAAAAGCGACGACGAGCGGTAGTCGCGGTGAAACAACGACGGCAATGGAAACAACAACAGAAGGGCTTTTGGAATGGATGACTGTAGACGACATGGAGCGAAGGGGATTGAAAGGAACGACAAAAACCGGCGCCCTCGGCGTTTCATCGAAGCGACTTCGCCAGGTCTTAGGTAACGTCTTAGGCATCGGCGATTGCGCCGCGAAGCAAATGCAGAGACAATTGAACGTGTTCTTCTCTTCGAAGGAGTTCGAAAGGGCCATGGAAACGTCTTTAGAACTGTTAGAAAGCGGCGAAGCAGACGCGTGCGATTTTTACGACGTGAACGACGACGACGCTTTGGAATCGAATAAAGAGAACGAAGATGGCGAAGAAGATTTTGGATTCGACGCGAACGCGTACATTCCGCCCGGCCAAGCGCCGCCAGGTTTTGAATAATAATAACGCATGATTAACAATAACAATTAGTAGGATTGTTTAAAGAGTAGTTTTAGTAGTAGTAGTAGTAGTAATAGCAGTACTCGTTTTAGTAGTAGTAGTAGTAGTAGTAGTAATAGAGCGCGATCCCATCGCTCA
>Ga0114997_10001198_pt1 | contig 21685 bp, 13 predicted proteins | sample ArcticOcean_MG_C_2_FD_87045 | JGI IMG/M metagenome (GOLD analysis project Ga0114997, IMG submission 87045) | Marine microbial communities from western Arctic Ocean - ArcticOcean_MG_CB4_136 | ecosystem: Environmental > Aquatic > Marine > Oceanic | place: Arctic Ocean: Canada Basin | collected...
AGATATGGTTTATACTATTGCTCCATCATATTGGTTTGGTAGTTCCACTCCACCTATGGTTAATATGTCTGATTCCAGTAAATTAATTGTTAGGTCAGATAGATTACCAACATCTTCAAATAGAGAACAAGGTTCAGGTACAACACAAAACTATCAAGATTTTCCTTTACATCTTAATAGTCGATTTTCATTATTTAAAATTAGTGATTTAGGTGAATCTATTTTAATACCGTCAGCTCCTCCCGTAGGTTCTACTGATAATTCAGGTAATCAACAGGATATGACAGGAGACACTACCACCTCTATTTTCAGTGATGGAGTTTTAGAGAGTTTTAGTTGTCAAGGGTTAAAGGTACTTGACTGTTATAGTGGTTCCTGCACTGATTTTGGAGTTTCAACTCCTTGTGAAAATGATGATAGAACAATAGGTGGTTGTTATGTGTTTGTTTCTAAACCATTTATTTTATCTATATTTCAGGATGTGAAATATTTCTTCGAGTGGAGGACTAGATTTAGGTTTATGTTTGGGGCTTGTAAGGGTGTTGTTGGACATATGTTTCAAAATAATTGGATAAACGGGACACTATATATGCCATCATTCCAAAAAAAGTCATTCTTTGATGGAGAGAATCAACTAAAAAGATATAAATATTGTGGAGACCCTAATCAATCTAACGCTGGGTTATTCTTTGGAGATAGAGAACATAGGGGTCCGATGTATTTTAATACTGACTCTAACTCTTTTTATTACAGGTCGACACCATTTTATAATGGGGAATTTATACCACAAATAACTGGAAGTGGTATTCCACATATCGGAAGTAACGATGGTCAATTATGGCAACCTACCACAATTATGGACCTAGGACCTAAAACCGATTTTTTAAAAGAGATACTTTTAACACCTGAATTTCAAGGATATATTATAGATAAGGTAACAAGTACCTCTTATCAAGATACTTCAGGACTATTAAACTTATTTATAATATCCCGATTAGTTGATGCTAGTTTCCTTGAAAACATTTTAGGAAATAGTGATGCTTCGATTCAATCATTATTTTCCCGACAAGAAGATGGATTAACAGGTTTGCTTGATTCCGCTACTGGATTCTTTGATTCCCGTGTTGATGGTGATTACGCTCAAATGATATCGATTAATACTGAATTTGGAGTATTACCATATCTATCAGGAAATTATGCGGATAGTGTTACTGTTTGTAATGGTATGTTTGGTGTTTGGTTTACTGGAGATACTGAAAACAGAAGAATACTTGGTCCTGGAGAATTAACCTTCTCTGAAACACCATTAATCACTAGTCAATTTAATTATCCTGGAACTCAAGAAATACCATACTATACATGGGAAACACAAAATGGTGGACCTACACCATTATTTGGTACCCAACAAAATAAATGGATAACCGACACATGTGGAAGTGATTTATATCAGGACTCAAACTTTAATGGGGCTAATGAGTATCCTAAATCTGATGTTCTAGATAAAAGTACAGGATATCTTTATAATGCGAATTCTAGTGGTGTTGAAATAACCAACCAAGCAGGTTCAACACCGACTCCAGGTAGGTATAGAGTTGGTTCACCGTTCCAATTCTATTTTGGATTGGGTAGAGGTAAAAGTGCTATAAACAGGTTTATAACCAAAGAAATATTTCTTCGAGAGATTTTTAACGATACCTTCTAATGAGTAATCAAAAAAATAATGAGACTATTAGAATAGTTAGGGGTTCTAACCGATTCGCAGGAGCGGCGGATACTGATTTATTTATACAGTTACCTATTGAGAGTACTAAAAAAGAAAAGATTGAAGGGGACAGGACGGTTCTATTAAATCTTGAAGAAAGATTTGACCATGAACGACAAATTTCTACGAAATTCAGAATAGCTGGAAAAATAGTTAATTTATTTGATAACAGTGTTTCGGGTAGGTGTTCAAATTATGCCCCTTTTGAGAATGAACTATATCTCATAAACCCACTTCAAACGATAATAAATGCTGGAGGAGTTACCACAAATGCCGTTTGGACAGGATATCCACCTTACGATGAGTTTAATTTTTTTAGGACTACAGGAGTTCCGAATCATATTGTCTATGAGAGTAGAAGTGCTTCGACATATAATTGGTCAACGTATCTAACTTACCCTCATAGTAATGATTACGACCAAATGATGGTATATACTGAGGAGGACGGAACTAATAGTGTTGGATTTAAGGTTTCTGATGGAATACCTTATAGTGTAACGAATAGAGTAGTGAATGGTAAAAAAATGATTAGTTTTTATTGTGGATTTAAACACAATATAAATCAAGGTGACTCTATCTACTTACAAACTCCAATTAATGGTAAGAATATCTTAGAAGTGTATAGCGTTGGTAATCAAGCTTACGGTAATGATGATACGATTTTGAATGTATATAATTATGGTTTAACTGGTGCGACTATTGGTAATGGAGCTATGGGTACATTAAAAAGAGTTATTGACCCGAATAATACGGGAGAAACAACATCTGAATATTATGTGAGGAAACATAAAACATTAACTAATGTCGAAAATGTTGATTTACATAGATTAGCCTTTGAAAGAAATAACTTCCCTACGAAAAAAAAATTAGAGTATTCGGCATTAACTCCGAATCAGGTAACAAAGATATCAGTTAAAGATGGTAGAGGGTCTTTTGGGTTCTCATTTGATAAGGATATTGATGTTATAGGTTTAATGGATAATTTAAATCGACCAATCACTGAACTATTTGTTACTATAATCAATAAGGGATATATCGGGTATTTTAATAGTCCGTCAGTACAAGTATCGAATAAAGGATTAGAAGTGGGTTGGGACTTTAATTTTAGGAAAAGTGCCGTAGACACTTGGTGGAATAAATCGAATTTAAATAATAAAGATAATATTACTTTAGGTTTTTATGATAAAATAGGAGATAACGGACTTAATATTCGATTTTGGTATAATAAGGATTTACCATTAGGGACTGAACTTAAAGGTGATATTTGTGAGTGGAATAAGTTTGACCAAAAAGAAACTATTTTATCTAAAATGTCTCATAAATATAGTTTCAATCCTTCAGTGATAAATACTAGTGGTGATGTTAATTTACCTGATGGATATACATATAATCCACATACATCTATTAAGTTAAGAGTGTATTCGGATTATATTGAAACGGGGGATAGAGACTCGGTAAGTGAGGTGCCTGGATACTCTTTCTTTTCAAATTTTGAAGGACAATGGAGATGGAGAGATATCTATTCATATGGGTATATTGATACTGACGGTAATGGTGTTAATCATCCATTTCTAAATGGAGAACATTATCCATTTAGTAACCTACTATTTTTACAGACACCTCTTATGAAAAATAATAACGTCTTTAATGACATAATCTATCAACCAATAATCGATAATTGTGAATAAATTTAGATTTACTGTTAATAATAAGGACACGCAGATTAACCTACCACTTGAAATTAATTTTGATAATGTTGGTAGGGAAGATTTAATACAACAATATGAAGAGGATGTTTTAACAGAAATTATTAATCCTATTGAAGATTTTGAAACGACAAGGTACTCTCATAAGTCATGGGTCAATATAACTGGAGATACTAAGTATAGTACTACCTACGACTTTTCATTCTTTAATCGAACTATGAATATTCTTAGCACGAATCCATCAGATATTACTCGATGGGTTTCAAGTTATGCGTATGTTGACCCAATAGTTTACGATAATTATAGCGGTATAACTTTTACAGATAAAGAGTTATATTTTTACGCCAATTCATATAGAAGAAGTTTCTTTAAATTAGATTTTTATGACACTACCGAAGTTGAAAACCAAAAAGCTTATTTTACGATTATTATCCCAACACAACAGGGTAGAAAGGTCCCGATACAAATCGGTACTCCTAATGTGCCACAGATAGTAGATATAAGAACTCCGGTGTTTGATTTAGATTATGTTGGCGATAAGGAAGGGTATTTTATATATTGGTTAAAGAGTCGTGAGTATATTAAGTTAAATACCTTTTATATGTCTGCAAAGTTTTTTAACGCTAAAACGGGTCAATTTGTTAAAATGATGAATAGGCCTCAATCGGGACTTTCAGAAAAATTTAAATTTAATAAATCAGAGTACTTTTACTATAAAGTTAACCTAGATGTTGATAGTTATGAATATGAAGTCTTCCAAGAATATGGGTTAGGCAGTAGAGTTGGTACATTATCTGATAGTATAAAATGGTATGAATACGTTAATCCACAATAATGGAAGAAAAATATTATATAAAAATATCTCCTGAATCGATTAAAGGAGATGTAATTACTGAATATTTTAGTGGTAATACTTTTGGTGTTTATACTGGAATGACTCAAATATTGAGTGGTGGGACAGATGGTAGTAGTTTACTTACAGGATTAACTATCCCATTAGTTTTTAGGCAAACATATGAAAATTATGGGTTTTATACCCCATTTGATGGGTTTATGTTACAACAAGAAGTTGTCACTAATTTTGTCACGTCAGGAGACCCAAGTAATCAGAATATTATTAGGTTATTTAATACCTCTGACCAATATAAGGGGTTTTTAACTTTAGCCGATTATAGTGTTAATTGGGGTGATGGTAATATAGAGCCATTAACATCTAATTCGCCACAATACATATCACATACTTATCCAAATTTAACCACAGACTATACTATAACTCTAACTCAAAATAATCCATGGGGTCAGACAAAAATTGAGAAAAGAGTCTACGTACCAACTACAGGAGTAACTATCAATAATCCTTCAGGTAATATAACTTTTACCCCACAGGGAGGTAGTTGGTCAGGAATACCTATAGATTATAATTATATATTTACCGGAGATAGTTCTAATACTGTACAGTCACAGACCTCCAATAATTTTACGACTGTACCTTTTATTTTAAGTGGATATTGTTCATCTCGATTATCTGAACTTAAATTATATGGAACTACACAATACGATGTTACTACGACAGTAATAAAAGGAGGTGTACCGTTTGGTATTGTTAATGAAATAACAAGTGGGTATACGTCTTATACTATTAATAATGTTAACTACTATGATTATCCTGATGGAACGACATTATGTATAACTAATTCTTCAGGATTAACTAGTAATGACCTAGTGGAATTAGCAATTACTAAACAAGAAGTATTAATTAATGTAGTTGACTCGCCGGAAATACAATCTGAAATATTTATTGAAAGAGGTAAGTTATCTGGATTTGAATCATTACAGAGACTTGGGGAGATAGATAACTTAGGTGATATGGAATCATACGGTTATGGTTACTATAAAATAAACAAAAATAATGAATAAATAAAATGGCATTAGGAACATACGGAACAGTGAGACCCGCAGATATGTCTCCCGAAGATGTGGAGATTATCTTAAATTATACTCCTTCAAGAGACGTTACAACGAACTTTGTATTAACAAAATTGAACGCCGCAGATGTGTTAACACCATATTTTCATAGTTCAACCACAGGAGGAAACTCCGATGTGGAAATATTAGGTGGATTATACAATTTAAAACTACCTGCGGAGGAGTTTAATAAAATTGGAATATATACCCTATATATAAGACCTGTAGAAATAAGGACGACAATAACTGATTGTGGGGTACTTTCATCGCTACCTAACGTTAAGGGTATTATTGTAGATTTAAATAGTGTTCCTGAACAATATAGAAATAGATTTATTAATCAGGGTCTTGTTGGTTATCGTATTGAATATTTAAATAGTGATGGTACTAAAATACCTAATTTTTATAGAGTAGTTACATCTTCTTTCTATTGTGAACCTGTAGTTACAAATTTAACTAATAGTTCACAAAAATCAATTAGATATCGATATGTTGAGAGTGGTAGTGATTTAATTTTTTGTACGGTTTCACCTTCGAGTGCTCCGTCTAATAAAGCAAACGCCACACCATTTATTGGTCAACCAAATCAGAAAATTGTAATGACTAATACTTTTTTTAACCCTATTAGTGTCGATGTTGAATTAGCGGAACATGATATAGACACATTGGCAATTGCACTTTACGGTAATCAAACGAAAAGTATGGAAGATGGTATCTATACCTTATATGATAGTAGTCTTAATATTTATAAGCAATACAACTTATACGAAATCCGTGATGAATTTAATAATTTACTTTATGAGGTTCGTCAAGATAGAGACGATAATATTGATTTCAGTAAAAATTTCAATAACATAATTAACTAATAATGGCTAGCAATAAAAAATACTTTTATCCTGCATCGCCACCAAGTGCTGATGAATCATTCTCACCTAACTTAGTTGGGCTTCAAGTAGTAGATGGTGGGGGATTAACTCAAGGTAACTTTGAGTTTAGTACAAATATTGTTGAAAAAGTTAATAGAACATTTGATACGGGAGTATTCTCAAGTCCAATCTCTTTATCTGATATTGATGTAACCAGTATTGAAGAGTCTAAGGCTATAGCGATTAAAAATTACGGGGTATATCCTAATTACGATATTAGTCAGGTAACTAATTACGCTCTTTATGGTTCATTACAAAAAAGATTATCTGCGTCAATTACAAAGATAATTAATTTTTTCCCCGCATCAATAGAGGTAAATAAAGTCTTAATAAAAGATTATTCATCGGCTAATACTGCCAGTAATATAACTTTTAATGTTACTGAACAAATAACGACATTTACAATGGACGTTACTAGATTTATTAATCCTTTTGAAATTGACTATTCGGTCAATGCTCCACGTAATTTAATTTTAAGACCATACCCAACTAGCCCTTTAAGGGATTTGACTACGACATATAACAAATATGCGTTATACGTTAATAATATGGAAATTGAATATCCATTAGTTAATTTCACCCCAACTACAAGTCTTTCAGCTGGAACTATAACGGTAAGTGTCCAAGGTAATCCGTTTAGTGGGGTTAGTAGTACTACTAATACATTAATTCTAAGACCAAGTTCGTTTAATACTGCATTTGCATTTAAAGAACCTTTCGATGAAGTAGAGGATTTTTTACTGAACCGTTTTAGTAGTCCAGCATATACTGCGTCATTCGATTTAGTTGAGGAAAATGACAGGGGTCAATTTATTAAATCTAAGAAAAAGGTTACTTGGCCTAAAAATGGTGTGTGGAACTTAGATATCATTACTGAAAATTTTGATAGATATCTAAAAGAAGTTAGTCAAATAGCGGAGGTATTGGATAGATATAAGACCGATTTAATTGTTAGGTTCTTAACTACTGGTGCATTTAAAGACTTTGATACTGGAGATAATAAAGTTGAAAAGGTATTACAGATTTATGGTAGAAGTTTTGATGAGTCTAAGAAATTTATAGATGCATTATCATTCATGAATTCTGTCCACTACACCCCACAGAATGATATACCGTCCGCATTATTACAGAATTTAGCTCAGACGTTAGGATGGGACACTAATATTTCTCCTATAACTAATGAGAATTTTCTAACCTCAATTTTTGGGTCCGAAGATAAATCAATATTCTCCGGATTTCAAAATAACCTAACGCCTAATGAGTTAAATTATCAATATTATCGAAATTTAATTTTAAATTCATCTTACCTATTTAAGTCTAAAGGTACTCGACATTCAATTGAGGCAATACTAAGAATGGTTGGAGCACCTAAAGATTTAATTGAGTTTAATGAGACTGTTTATATTGCTGATGGACCAATTAATGTTGATAGGTTCGAAGGAGAATTTTTAAAAATATCCGGAGGTACTAAAGTGGATAATGTACCCGCGTTAGACCCTTCAGTAATTTACAATATTCAAGGAACTACATACACTGGATTTACCACCTCAACTTATGTGTCATTAACCAATGCCGTTAGAGGGGATTATCCTATGGATGTAAACGGGTATCCAAAACGTCCGATAACTAATAATGAATTCTTTTTTGAAAAGGGTTCCGGTTGGTATATACAAACACCTGACCACAGAGCGATTGAAAAATTAGATATTTCTAACTCTACATTTACGGGCTCTAATCCTGATGTACAAACTACTTTAGAGACTTTTACTTACGGTCAAAAATATTTTGACAGATTCAGAGACTTTCCTTATATGAATTTAGGTTTTGGTTTGACAAAGACTATTGATAATAATAAATCATGGGATGATACAGAAACGGGACTAAGAAGAAACCGAGATGGGGCATATAACGCATATTATAAGGTGTTTGATGAAAAGTTAGTCTTAAATGCTAAAAATATTGAATTATATCTTAATATGGCTCAAGGTATTACATACGATATTTGGAGAATGTCTCGAAGATATGACTATCCTTTTCCTTCGAGTGGTTTGACATCGCCTTATCCATCTCCGAATGGTAAAGATTGGACAATTATAAATCCATTACCTAAGGAAAGGACTTTCTTTGAATTCGCCCAGACTTTTTATACTACATTAATTAATGTTAGGAATCGTCAGACGATAAGTGATGGGGCCGCGAATAGTTACCCTACACTACAATCGATATATTGGAAATATCTACAATCTGCATCAGCAGTAAATATACCATCTAATCAGTATACCTACCAAAAAATGATTGATTTCACTTTAGGTATTGGAGATTATTGGACACAATTAGTTGAGCAAATGATACCTGCATCGACAATATGGATGGGTGGTCAAAAGATGGTTAATAATGTACTACAAAGACAAAAACACGTTTGGAGAAGACAAAGAGGATGTGACATCATTCTTGTTCCTTGTGTTCCATGTATGTATCACGGTGAATTATTTTTAAATGACTGTATTGACCAAACATTGACTTGTGATGTAGATATTACTAATACAGAAATGCCAGGAATATTAAATAATAGTATTAATCAATGTGTTGTAAAATCAGGTTATACTATTACTGACTGTGTGCAGACATCACTATTAAGTGAGTGGTATATTGATGTTAGGTTAGATTCGACAATATTAGTACAAGAATTATTTTATACGGGGTACGGTTCATCGGATGTTCCAACAACTATTCAGTGGATAACTGCATTGAATGATAAGTTGTCGTATTTATATCAAAGTGGATTGAATTATACTATAAGTAATGATAATATTTTAACAGTCAGTAATACTGATTGTTATGATAATTTCACAAATAAAACTTTAACGGTTAATGTTGGGGTAAATATACAAATTAATTGTAATTAATGGCTATTAAATATTTTCAATTAGAGCAATCATCAAGTATCTCATCGCCGATAACTGGAGATACCGTAGTTTTAAAATGGGACGATACGATTATTCCTGCAGGAAATACTCAATCTTCTACCTTAAGTCTTTTAAGTTCGTATCCTAATTCCACATGGAACTTTAGGTCACGTATATGGACCCTTACTGATTTAGGTTCTACTACGCAATCATTTGATACTGAAATGTTATCTAATGAGCCGTGGAGTTTTGATACTACAGGTCGAACAGTATATGTCGGATTTAGTTTTGGTATTGATGTAACCATTTTCGCTCAAAACTATATTCAAATTAAAGGGGTTACACCATTTAATTCGCCAAGATATTCTACAAATTTTTACAGTGCATCTACATTCAATGATACTTCAAAGGTCATTGGTTCAGATACTAATAGGTATGATTTTGTTTCTTTGGTTAGTCAAGATGATTATACACATATTACTAACTCAGGTGTTACTCAGTACAATTTCGCAATCGCAACATCGATTACCTCATCTATAGTCGGAGGTGTTAATACTTTAATCCCTTATTCTGCAACTACGGCTAGAACTTATTTTAATGGTTTATATGATGGTTGGGTATCGGCATCTGATGATTGTGACGGTAATCCATTTACGTCAGTAAACGATGTGATATATAGTGGTGATATGGTCGATAGAACGAAGTCGTATTCATCAATTTATGGAGGACCTTGTTTAAGATTAAATAATGTACAAACACCATATAGTGGTAACACTTCATTAGGTGATTTATCTTCATTATCTAATATTATTGATACAATATATTCTGACTGTTCGACATGTGAAAGTACTAATCCTTATTTTAATACATATACATTTAGCGCTAAGACTACCTGTGAAGGTGTCGATGCTATTGGACAGGGTATTATAGTTAGCGCCAATACCATTAATTGGGGTAGTCCTGATGGGTCTGGTGATATTGGAGCGTATTATATACAAGCCAATGGATTATGTTTTGGAGGAGGAGTAGGTGATATGGTTCAAATTAATAATACTTCCCCTACTTACGTAATTACTAATGTATATAGTGGTTGTTCTGATTGTGTTAACGTGCAGAATCCATTAGATACTTATTATTATTTTTCAGCCTGTACTGGAGGTGATGTTTATAGGTTTAATCGATTCGACTACGAGCAAGATTTTAATGTACCAACAATTGGGCAGGTTTACTTAATAGAGAATGTTACAGGAATGGATGATGGATGTTACACTCTTATTACTTCTAATGTAACATTTATCGATATAGTTAATTACCCTCAAAATAGTACTTCAACCTTTATTGGTTACGGTTGTAGTGATGTATTATGTTCCCCTAGTAGAAGTACCGTACTTGCGGATAAATTAAATAGTTGTAATATTAATAGCCAAAGTCAAAAAGTGTTTGTCTTTTATGATGGAACTTCTTTAACTGAAACGAGTGTTTCAGTGGCGTCTGAATCTATTCGTTCATGGTACAATACTAAAGTAATTAATGGTGATTTATTAGCTAATAATTTATATGAGGGAATTATTGGAGACAATAGTAATAATGGTGAGAATTGGTTATGGTGGTCAGTTTACCCATATTTAGGTTCACTTACTGGAGGTACGGTCGATGGTGGTACAACAAATATCACAGAATTTAATAGTGCTGTAAATAATTCGATATATGACAGTCAATGGTGTAAATCATCAAATCTAACGGTATGTGTACCTAATAGTATTGAGTTTAATGACGAAAATCAGGCGAATGCAACGTATAGAAGGATTAATCGAGGTTATACATTAAATGGTAGTTATGGGACAAATGATACAAGAAGTCAAGGGGTACCTTTTAACCATAATGATTTAGATTTTTCATCAACATCTGGACCGGGTACTTTTTCAGGTGAGGAAACAAACTATATTGTAATTACTATAATTAATGAATCAGATGGGGAGGTTGGGTTATATCATGGTGAGGCTAACGATATTCCGTCACTTTATACTCTTCCTTTTGAATTATATGGTACTCAATGGACTAGTTCCGCAATATTAGAATATACTGATAGATTTCAATATGACTATGAGTCTTATATAGGTGTTTGGGATGAGATACGACAAAGTGGTGGTACAATAAATGGATTAGTCTACCCTGTTCCCAATAAAAGATATGGGGGTACGGCTAGTTTTATACAACACTCGGTGGCAAGTATTGAAGGTGAGACTATTTCTTCCTCTAATTTTTTAACTAAATATGGGGATAATATAACAATAGTTGGTCCACAACTTTTAAATTTAAGTGCACTTACCATAACTAATGTATACTCAGGACTTACAGGTACCACCGCTTATCAATCTTTACCTAGTACATATCAAAACGGTGCAGGTCTTAAACATTTTGGATTTTTTGTTGACCCAACCGTTAATGATTATACTGAAGCGGTGGTTACTACATCATTAAATAACTTCTTATTTAATATAAACATACCATTAAATGTGCTTTATGTTACACCAGGAAGTCGACAAGTTAACGAGGTTTATAATCTAAGTGGAGACTGTTATACCGTTGACCAAGTAAGTATTGCAACATCAGAGACCGTTATAACTCCAACCAATCAGATGGGTCCGTATGTTGACTGTACTATTTGTGAGAGTACGGGATGTTTTTCAGGAATCACCAATGGAGCTTATAGGTATATTGATTGCTGTGGTATATTTCAAGAGGGTGTAGAATCATATACGCCTGTATGTGTGGATATTTCTGAACTGTATTCAGGAATAACTATTAGTGGTAATCAATGTGTTCCAATTTGTGATGAAGGGCCACTTGCATATACTTTTAATGTTACAGGTACTTGTGTTACGGGTGTTGGAATTATAGAAATAAATCCATTATATGGTACTTCACCATATACCATTGTTAATACATCGGCAAGTACCTCACCTCTACTAGTTACTCAAACGGGTTACAGTCCATTTATATGGAATGGTGTTTCTGAAGGTAGTTATGTTTTTAGTTTAAGTGATAGTTCAGGTGGTATTAATCAATCCATAATAATCAACGTTAATGTTGAAGGATGTTTTACTGCTGAAATAACAAGTTTTTCAGGTACAACATGTGGTGATTTAACATCAGGACAACTTACGGTAACAAGCAATTCTATTTCGTCACCATATCAGTTTGATTTATATAATACTGTGGCCGGTTTAATTACAGGTAATAATAGTTCATTATCAACTTATCAGTTTACTTCATTAGTTCCTGGTACGTATTGGGTAGTGGTTACCGATTTTGGTGGTTCAACCGCACAGACAAATAATGTGGTTGTTGTTCCAAGTACGCCAGTCACATACCTTATAGATACTTTTCCTGATTCTCCATGTGGTTCAGGATTTGGAAGTGCTACAGTAATTAATATCACTGGTGGTACACCACCATATACATATTTATGGTCTGATGGTCAAACAAACAGTACCGCAACAGGACTAACTCAAGGTAATTGGAGTGTTACTGCTACCGATAGTAATGATTGTAGTACCCTTAATCCTTTCATTATTGGTTTAGCTAATCCATTAGGGGTAGTTAGTAATATACCGACACCCGCAGATTGTTTTACATGTAATGGTAACATGAGTGTTACAATTTCCGGAGGTACTTCACCGTATACATATCAAGGTAGTAACGGTCAAGTTTTAAGTTCAAATAATTTAACTTATATATTAACCGGATTATGTTCAGGTGAGCATTCGATGATAGTGACAGATGCTGGTGGTTGTAGTCTAACTACATATGGTACGGTTATTTCTACCGCTGGATTTACAGTTGTAAGTGTTAATACTATAAATTCGAGTTGTAATAATAATGGGTCTATCTCATTAGATATTACTGCATTACAAGGAATGGTTACTTATAGTATTACTGATAGTGGTGGTTCATCACAATCGGTAACGAATAGCTCACAATCACACACTTTTAGTAACTTAGTATCGGATACATATACCGTTAGTATTCAAAGTGGTGGTAACTGTGAATATACCGTTCAAAAAGTTATAAATAATGTTGAGAAGTTTACTGTAAGTACTACGGTTTATAGTGGTACTTGTGGTGAAAATAACGGATATGTTGTGGCAACGGTTAATATAGGTTCACAAGTTCTAGCCTACCCATTTGATTATGTTTTAACAGATGTTAATAATGGTCAAGTTGTATATCAACAAACTGATTTAGCCCAAAATACTATTACGGTTAATAATTTATCTCCAGGATATTATCAACTTGACGTTAATGATAATGGAAACTGTATGGTTACTACTTCATTTTCGGTTATTCAGTCAAGTGGGGTTAATTTTGGATTAACTAAGACTGAATGTGTTTCAGGAAATAATGGAACCGCAACGATTAACATATTTGATGGTATTGCTCCTTTTGTTATTACTTGGTCAAGTAATGTGCCTTCAGGTCAGTCAGGTCTTACCGTTTTAGGATTATCTGGAGGTACATATACTGCAACAGTTACTGATGCTAATTCATGTACACAATATAGTAATATTACATTAAATTGTACTAATCAAACGGTGTCTTGTTATGAGTTGACTAAGATTTGTGAAAACGATTTTATAACCACAGTTGGGGATGTTAGAGATTTTGGTTCAATGGTAAATGAGGCCTATCTCGATTTAATAGTTGGACATATGAACTGTACTTTAAATAGTGCGGTTTTTTATACGATTATTGACTTATCGGGAGGTACTATCCCAACTTATCATATTGACCAATCATTTTATACTGGAACTACTTTATCTGATTACCCTTCAGCACAAGATTGGTTAAATTCAGTTAATCAGATATTATTAACGATACCGGAAATTAACGATTTTACTTTAGATATTGATAATAATCAAATTATCCTTACTTCTGATTGTGATAAGTTACGAGATGTTTATTTTAGGTTAAGTACTAGAATAGATTTAGATATCTGTTGTATTGATATTCCAACCCCAACCCCAACTCCAACACCTGAACCAACACCAACACCTGAACCAACACCAACACTAACACCAACACCAACACCAACAAGAGAGCCTTTAGCCACTTGTATTGAATCTCTGACATTTGTTGTTGAATATAATCGAAATGGATTAAACGGAGCTCCTTGCTATGATGGTCATTCATGTAGTAGAGCGGTGTTTGATATCTTAGCAAATAATGTGTCGTTTGGTCAGGTTAACTTAAATAATAATGGAGGACTATATGACGGTCTAATTAATGGTGGAAGTTATCCACCTAACTACCCTAGTTATCCTGGAGCTACCGCACAGGACAGGTATTATACCTTAACAATAACATCACAACAAGCTCAGGATATTGCCAACAACTCTCCTGATGGGTTTATTGACTTTTCGTTTGATTGTGCATGTATATGGTCAGGTGGTAGTCAAAATTGTGTCGGTAATCCTATAGGTACTCCTTCTTGTCATACTGATATTACTTGGGTTAGATTAATAAAGGATATGGGGTTAGCCACTGAAGAAGTAATGTATAATGATTGCCCTAATGGTAACTTTATTGAGGATTTCGACCCTTGTGGTACGACACCGGCATAACGGATAAAAAAAAGTAATCAGAAGAATGTATTTTTACTATCGGGTAGTATTTATATAATAAACGAATTAACTATATGTCGCAAGTAATAATAAGATTAACTTTAAGTTCTAATGCCATAGGTCCCTTTGATATATACACAGGGTCAACATCTACTACTGCATTAATGACTGGACAAACAAGAGACCAAATAATTGCGGGGGTAGTTTTAACCTTACCTAGTAGCCCTACTGGTATCCAATATACTATACTTGTAGTTAGTCTACAAAGTGATTGTAATGATGAAACAGTTTCTAAAACAGTAGTTGTTTATGACTAATGAATATGTTGAGGTTAAACCTATATATAAAAAAATATAAAGAATTAAATGAGCTTCATATATCAAAATCCATTAAGTACCGAATTAATCCCAAGTACTTTATCTCTAGTCAGAGATGACCCTAAGGGAGTAACTTTTAGTAGTAGTTTAATTGGTGGATATACTGAGGTATGGAGTTTAAATGACCTTAAATATACAATTTATGGTAATGGTGATATTGAAGATGCTCGAAATATTATACCAATTCGATATTATGAACGATATCTTCCGACTATTCAATCTAATCAAGTAACGGTAAATAATGATTTAATTTCTTCAGGTAGAAGAAGATTAGGTCAATTAGTATATGTTCAGGAAACAGATACTGTCTATCAATATACTATACCTAATTATGAAACACTTTGGAGTAATGCGCATGCGTCAGGAGCATTATTATCTGCAGACACATCCACGAGTATTATTGGAGGAACGAGTGGTAGTCCAAATGCCGCAGGTGTTGCGTTAATCGATGCGTGGTTAGATTCGTCAATTGAAGGTATAAGTGGTGTGACACGTAATAATGCCAGATGGAGAATATTTTATGGTTCTGATATTACAGTTACAGGAGGTACTTACACTAATGGTACTGCCTCATTCACTAATACTACGGGAGGTACATTTAATGTTACAGGATTTAGTACCACAGAAGATACATATGTTACCGGAGTAACATATAGTCAATTAACTAAAACACTAAGTATAGGTCTTAGTGATGGGGTTGATATTACTACCACTGGTTTTTCGCCAACAATTACAGGTGGTTCATTTAATGATGTATCCATCACCTTAAATAATAATGATGGTACAACAACCTCTATTACTGGAAATACTACTAACATTTATAATAGTGACGGGGTACTAACAAGTAACCGTACTATAAACCAAGACATTAACCACATAACCTTCAGTGGTTCCTCAGGTGTCTCAATTGGAACAGGAACAACTTCCGCAGTATGCGCCTTATTAGAGTTAGCGAGTGAAAACCAAGGATTACTTCTCCCTAGGATGACGCAAGTTCAGAGAATAAATATATCTACGCCAATTTCTGGATTATTAGTCTATAGTACTGATAATACTGCGTATGCGAAAGAAGGTTTATATATGTATAAATCGCTAGGGTGGGTTAATATATTGTAATTACGAACTAATTATATAAGGATAATATAATAAATTAAATTAAAAAATAAGAAAATATGGCAACACAAGGAATGAATTTAGCATCCTCAGGATTGACATTTACAACTGAAACGACTGAAAGGGTAATTATTACCGATACAGGAACACTTGGTTTAGGTGTGTTAACTCCGACAGCGATGTTACACGTAGTACCTACAGGTTCTACAAACACAATAAAGCTTGAAAAATTATCAGGTTCAAGTTCGAATACTAACTTTTTGGTCGCAGATGTTGATGGTTATGTTCAGACACGTAATGATATCGTTACGGGTACAGTTAACGCAATAACGGGAATTACTTATTCGGATGATTGGGGATTAACTAGTACTGGTACGGGTACTTACTCTGGTTCTCCTGAATTACCGTTTATAACGGGGGGTACTTACTCGGGAGGTACAATAACCTTAAATATAAACGGAGCATTAGAATCTGATATTGATATTACTGGACTTGACGGAACAGATACATTTGTAACAGGTGGTACACTATCTACCGGTACATTAACACTTACAAGAAATGATGCTGCGAATATCAATACGACAGGATTCTCGATAACTATTGTTGATGGGGCAGCTACATCTGTTGATAAAAACTTAGGTAGCACTATCACATTCAGCGGAGGTACCGGTATCACAACAAGATACTACGGTACTGATTTAATGGAGATTGATTTAGATAATACGGCAGTAACTGCAGCGTCTTACGGAGCGGCGGATACGGTAGGAACATTTACCGTTGATGCTCAAGGTCGATTAACCGGAGCGACAGATGTAACTATTGATATAACGGCATCTCAAGTTTCTGACTTTTCTGCTACAACTATGACTGATATCTTTACTGAAAATAACTTTGTAGATACTAATGGAGCGTCAGGTATTGACTTTACAGTTACTGCTGGAACGTCAGTATCAGCAGTTTTACAAAACTCATCTATTTCAACTTCAGGTACTACAGGTACTGGTACAATATCGTTAGGTGGTCAATTAGGATTTGCATCTAGTGGTGGTACTCTAACTGTGGTGGATAAGGGCTCAGGTCTATTTGATTTGGAAGTTGATTCATCGGCAGGTATTGGTAATATCTACACAATTAATGGTACATTAACAGGAGCAAGAACGGTTACACAAGGAGGTAACACTTTAGCGTTTTCAGGTGGTGATTTCACAGTAGACGGTACTACGTTCGTTGTTGATGATTCACGAGATGCGGTTTCTATCGGAGCAGCGGCACCGGCAACGGATGCCGTACTTGATTTAACATCCACTACTAAAGGTTTCTTATTTCCAAGGATGTCGCAAGCTCAGAGAGTGGCTATGGCAACTGTAACTACAGGTATTATGGTATATCAAATAGATGGTAGGGAAGGTGTTTACATCTATAAATCATTTGGATGGGTACAAGTAATATAATAAGGGTAAAGATTTTTAATATAATTTGTATTTAAACTATTATCCATTTAACTATAATTAACGGGAGAGAGTAATATCTCTCCCAACGCCAAAAAAATAAAAATAAAAATAACAGATGGCTGTAAGTATAAACGGAATGTATTACTCTTCCATCGAGGGGTTAGAATTTATATCAGGTGGAAAGGAAAGAGTTAATATATCTACAGGTGGGACAATTACCTTTAAGGAAGGAAATACTGATTTATATTCTTTCCCCACTACTAGCGGTGCCACTAATGACGTACTAATTAGTGATGGGTCAGGTGCGTTATCTTTTGGACCTATCTCACAGACTAATATTTATAATACTGATGGTAGTTTAACCACAGGAAGAACATTAACTCAATTAGGTTATGACTTAACGATATCTGCAACCACACATACCGATGAGATATTTAATGTTTGTAATAATAATGATACTGCTAATGCAAGGCCAAGATTTAGAGTTGAGGCGAATAATGCCTATGATACGGTACTTGAATTAACCGCTTCTGCTAAGATTAATTTAATTGAAGGGTATAGTCAAACTAATACTAATGTATTTAGTGTGGATGGTTCGGGTAATTTAGCGGCAACGTCCAAGTCCTTCTTAATTGACCATCCGACTAAGGAAGGATACTCTTTAAGGTATGGCTCATTAGAAGGTCCTGAGTACGGTGTATATATTAGAGGTAAGTTAGAGAATGGTAAAACAATTGAATTACCAGACTATTGGGTAAAATTAGTTGATAGTAATACTATTACCGTTCAATTAACACCAATAGGTTCGCATCAAAATCTATATGTTAAAGATATTGTGGATAATACAGTGATTGTAGGTAATTCAAATCTACTTAATTCTAAAGTAATGTGTTTTTACTTTATTCAAGCCGAAAGAAAAGATATTGATAGTATGGATGTTGAATTCATAAAATAAGGACGTTAGTATTTAAGGGTTTAAAACGTATTAATAAAAATGAGGATTTAGTCCTCATTTTTTATATCATTATAAATCTTAAATAATCTAAGAGACTCATTAAGATTATACTCCATAATCTCAAGTTCCTTAGAGTCAGTTGATTTTAAGGATACATTATAATAGTTGTCTTCTGCTTCTGTTACTATTTTTGTTATTGTTTTTAAAAGTTTCATCTTGATTATAAATATTTGAAAAATAGGTTTAGTTCTTTACTATTTACATTTTTATGTGATTTTTTAGTGTAAGAATAAAATATTAATAATTAAAAACTATGTCACGTAAACCACAAACAATTTTTATACAAATAGCCTCATATAGGGACCCCGAATTGATAAACACTATTGAGGACATGATTAAACACGCTAAAAGACCGAAAAATCTTGTTATTGGTATCTGTCGTCAGTATCATCCTGATGACGGATTTGATAATTTAGATAAATATAAAAATGATAAGAGGTTTAAAGTGGTTGATGTATTATATACTGAGTCTAAGGGGGTATGTTGGGCTAGAAATCAGGTTCAACAATTATATGGAGGAGAAACATATACGTTACAACTTGACTCACATATGAGATTTGCTCCTAATTGGGACGATGAGTTAATAAAAATGATAAAACAGTTACAAAAGACGGGAATTCCAAAACCATTATTAACCGGATATGTTTCATCATATAATCCAGAAAACGACCCTAAAGGTAGGGTGATGGAACCTTGGAGAATGGTCTTTGATAGATTTATACCTGAAGGTGCCGTGTTCTTCTTACCTGAAACTATACCTAATTGGAAAGATTTAGATTTACCTGTACCAGCAAGATTTTATTCTGCGCATTTTGCATTCACATTAGGTGTGTTCTCTGAAGAAGTGCAACATAATCCTGAATATTATTTTCATGGAGAGGAAATTTCAATTGCCGTTAGAGCGTTTACCTGTGGTTATGATTTATTTCACCCACATAAAACATTGATATGGCATGAATATACTAGAAAGGGCAGAACAAAACAATGGGATGATGATAATACTTGGGGGGATAAAAATAGTCATTCACATTTAACAAATAGAAAATTATTTGGGATGGATGGGGAGACTCAGGAAGGTCATGAAGGAATTTATGGTTTCGGTACTGAAAGAACCTTAAGGGACTATGAAGAGTATTCAGGTTTACTATTTTCAAAAAGAGCTATACAACAACATACTATAGATAAAAAATACCCACCAAATCCAAGTATTAAAGAATTAGGTGGTGAAGTAAAGTGGTTAGAAAGTTTTTCATCCATATTTAAACACTGTATAGATGTTGGTTTTGATAAGGTTCCTGAGAAAGATTATGACTATTGGGTTGTTGCCTTTCATGGTGAAAACGATAAAACTTTATTTAGAAAAGATGCCGATAAAAATGAGATTGATAGAATGATGAAGGACCCCGAAAAATACTGTAAAGTATGGAGAGAATTCCCAACTGCTGAAAAACCAAAATATTGGGTTGTTTGGCCGTATTCAAAATCTAAAGGTTGGTGTGATAGAATAACAGGTGATTTATAATATGGAATATAATAAAGAAAATTTAGATGGTTGGGCACTACCACGAGAGGCGTTTGAATGGATATATGAAAATTTACCACATGGTTCAACAATATTGGAATTAGGTAGTGGAAACGGAACTAAAGAATTGGTTAAATATTATAATGTAATAAGTTTAGAAGAAGATGAAAAATGGGTTGATGTCGTTCCCGAATCAAATTACATATATTCTCCATTAGAAAAATGTGAAAATCCGGTTGAAAATTCGTGTTGTTGGTATGGTGAAGATTCATTAAAGAAAATACCAACTGATTATGATTTATTAATAATTGATGGACCCAAAGGATATAATAGAGGTAACATTAAAAACTTTATTCATTTATTTAAATCTGATATTCCTTTTGTTATTGATGATACTAATAGAGATATTGATAAAGAAATGGCGTTATATTTAGCTGAACGGTTGAATAAAAAACATTTAGAAATAAAAGGACGGCAAAAAGAAATGATAATTTTAATTTAACTATGGATAGGAAAGTATTATTTATTACTTCCATATATGGAAGGTTATGGGGTACCGAATTCGGAGGTAGACCTAGTAGAGAGAGACATTACAGAGAAAGTTTACTTAATATCTTAAATATGAAACCGACACATTGTGTTTGTTTTACGTCTAAAGATGAATATGATGAGTTGTGTGATTATTTTTATAATAAGAATAATATCAGTAAAGATTTATTAGAAATTAGAGTATTCAATTTGCAAGAATCTAAGTATTTTAATGAAATTAGAAATAAGAAAGACTTAGAAAAAATGAAAAAAAATGACCGTTGTGTTGAAATTCAATACAACAAATTTTTTTGGTATGAGTTAATCGATGATGTTAATAATTATGATAGAGTTTATTGGGTTGATGCGGGTCTTTCACATGGAGGTTTATTTCCTGTCGAATATAGGTTAGATAATACACCTCACGGCTCGTATAAGATTAGTTTATTCACACCTAAATTTATGGAAAAAGTAAATAATAAAACCAATGATAAATTACTTTTGTTTGCCAAAAACAATACAGGTAAATTCTTTTGGTCTCAAACCGTTCCAAATAAATATTATGATGAATATAACCGTAATAAACATATTATCGGCGGAATGTTTGGTGGGACACCTAAGATGTATAATGACTTTATTAACATGTTTGATGAATTATTAAATAATTTATTAGAAAATGAAAAAGAATTATACATGGAAGAACAAATTATAAGTTGTTTATATGTTAATCATATCGAAAAATTTGTCACAGAAGATTTTGATGATTGGTATCAAAGAAAAAAAGAAGATG